>Ga0209369_1000641_pt1 | contig 32295 bp, 27 predicted proteins | sample EBPBio142010_DNA_FD_185865 | JGI IMG/M metagenome (GOLD analysis project Ga0209369, IMG submission 185865) | Wastewater treatment Type I Accumulibacter community from EBPR Bioreactor in Madison, WI, USA - Reactor 1_10/4/2010_ DNA (SPAdes)... | ecosystem: Engineered > Bioreactor > EBPR >... | reverse complement strand
GACCCCGCCCACCGGGATGATCACCGTGCGGCGGCCGTCGCGCAGCGCGTCGCGCACGTCGGTGCTGCTCAGCTCCTGCAGGTAGACGCTGGCCGGCGCGGCGGCCAGCGCAGCGGCATGCAGGCCGAGGCAGAGCAGGGCGGTGAAAAGAAGGGATCGCATGGGCGCGCCGCGCAATGTAGCGCAGCCGGGGGCCCGCACGGCTGCGTAAGATGCACGGCATGACCCAGGACAAAGCCCCGCCGCCCGTCAGCGTGCAACGCCCCCCAGGGGCCGCGCTGCCGATCGTCATCGATTCGCCGCACAGCGGCACCTGGTACCCGCCGGATTTCGGCTACAGCGCGCCCTTCGAACTGCTGCGCCGCGGCGAGGACCTGTACGTCGATCGCCTGTACGAGCACGCGTCGCAGCACGGCGCCACCTTCATTGCGGCGAACTTCCCGCGGGCCTACATCGACCCCAACCGCCTGCTGGCCGACATCGACGAGGCGCTGCTCGACGCGCCCTGGCCGGGCGAGGTGGCGGCCGGGCCGAAGACGAAGCTCGGCATCGGCCTGATCTGGCGCATGCTGGGCGAGGTGCCGGTGTACCAGCGCAAGCTCACGGTGGCCGAGGTGCAGCAGCGCATCGAGCGCTGCTACCAGCCCTACCACGCGGCGCTGGACCAGGCCATCGACAGCGCCTACCGGCAGCATGGCGCGGTCTGGCACCTGAACGTGCACTCGATGCCCGACGACGCCTACGAAAGGCTGAAGCTGCCGGTCAAGCCGCTGGCCGACTTCGTGCTGGGCGACCTGGACGGCCGCACTGCCGGCGAGCCGCTGATGGCGCTGATCGAGGGCGTGCTGCGCGATCACGGCTACAGCGTGGCGCGCAACGATCCCTTCAAGGGCGTGGAGATCATCGCCCGCAACGGCCGGCCGGCCGAACGCCGCCATTCGCTGCAGATCGAGGTCAAGCGCTCGTGCTATGCCGACGTGACGCAGCATGTGCCGAACGCCGGCTTCGCGCGCGTGCAGCAGGCGCTGGGCGCGATGATGGCGGCGCTGGCCGCGCACGTGCGCCGCGAGTGCGCGATCGCTTAAGCGCGGTCAAGGCCGCGGCCACACGCGTGCTTATCATGTCGCCGGGCTTCGGCCCCGCACCGACGACCCGCCCCAGTCGCGCAAGCCGCCCGGCGCACCCCCTGAACTCGATTGCCGGAGCCCTGGCCCGATGAGAGTACTGCTGACGATGCTGGCCGCCGTGGCCCTGGTGGCCGGCTGCGACAAGAAGGCGCCGGTGGCGGCCGCACCGCCGCCGGTGGAAGTGACGGTGATGACGGTGGCGCTGCGCGACGCGCCGGTCGGCTACGAGTTCGTAGGCCAGACCCAAAGCTCGCACCAGGTGCAGATCCGGGCCCGCGTGGCCGGCTTCCTGGACCGCCGCGTGTACACCGAAGGCTCGATGGTGCAGGCCGGGCAACTGCTGTTCCTGCAGGACCCGAAGCCCTTCCAGGCCCAGCTGGATGCCGCGCTGGGCGCGCTGGCCGAGCAGCAGGCCCGGCTGCAGACCGCCAACGACAACCTGGCGCAGGTCAAGCCGCTGGCGGCACTGAAGGCCTTGAGCCAGAAGGAACTGGACGACGCCACCGGCCAGCAGCAGGCCGCGGCCGCCGCGGTGCAGACGGCGCGCGCCAACGTCGAGACGGCGCGGCTGAACCTGTCCTACACCCGCATCAGCTCGCCGGTGTCGGGGCTGTCCAGCTTTGCACGCGTGCAGGACGGCGCCTACGTCAACGGCGAGAACAGCCTGCTCACCTACGTGGAGAAGGTGGACCCGATCTGGGTCAACTTCTCGGTCTCCGAAAACCAGCTGCTGTCCGCGCGCAACGAGCAGAAGGCCGGCCGGCTGAAGCTGCCCGCACAGGAGCAATATGTGGTGCAGCTGGTGCTGGCCGATGGCAGCGTGTTCCCGAAGACCGGCCGCGTCACCTTCGCCAATGCCGACTACGACCCGCTGACCGGCACCTTCCTGCTGCGCGCCACGCTGCCCAACCCCGCCGGCACGCTGCGGCCCGGGCAATTCGTGCGCGTGCAGCTGCAGGGCGCCACGCGGCCGAACGCGGTGCTGGTGCCGCAGCAATCGGTGCTGCAGGGCGCCAAAGGCCATTTCGTGGTGCTGGTGGACAAGGACGGCAAGGCGCTGATGCGTGGTGTGGAGGTCGGCCCATGGCAGGGCAACGACTGGTTCATCAACGCCGGCCTGCAGCCCGGCGACCGGGTGGTCACCGACGGCATGGCCCGGCTGGCGCCCGGCGTGCCGGTGAAGATCGTCGAGCCCCGGTCGGCCACGCCGGCGGCGTCGGCGGCGTCGAAGTAAGCGGGCGCCGCACCGTGTTCTCGCGTTTCTTCATCGACCGGCCGATCTTCTCGGCCGTGCTGGCGCTGATCATCAGCGTGGTCGGCCTGGTGGCCATGGTGCAGCTGCCGATCGCGCAGTACCCGCAGGTCACGCCGATCCAGATCCAGGTCACCGCCACCTACCCCGGTGCCAACGCCCAGTTGGTGGCCCAGAACGTCGGCGCGCCGATCGAGCAGCAGGTCAACGGCGCCAACAACATGCTGTACATGTCGTCGACCAGTGCGTCGACCGGCAACTACACGCTGACCGTCTACTTCACCATCGACACCGATCCGCAGCTGGCGCAGGTGGACGTGCAGAACCGCGTCAGCCAGGCCATGGCGCAGCTGCCGCAGTCGGTGCAGGCGCAAGGCGTGGACGTGCAGCAGAAGACCAGCACCTTCCTGATGGTGCTGGCCTTCTACTCGCCCGAAGGCCGCTACGACGCGGACTACATCTCCAACTACACCAACACGCAGATCCTCAGCACCATCAACCGGCTGCCAGGGGCCAACCAGGCGTCGATCTTCGGCGTGCCCGAGTACGCGATGCGCGTCTGGCTCAACCCCGACCGCATGGCGCAGCTGCAGATCACCACCAACGAGATCGCCGAGGCGGTGAAGAACCAGAACCAGCAGTTCGCGGTAGGCCGCATCGGCTCGCCGCCGACGCCGCAGCCGGTGAAGCAGACCTTCCCGGTGACCACGACGACGATCACCCAGCCCGAGCAGTTCGACAACATGATCCTGCGGGCCAAGAACGCCGACGCCGCGCTGGTGCGGCTGCGCGACGTGGGCCGCACCGACCTGGGCGCGCAGAGCTACGTGCTGAACACCTCGTACCAGGGCAAGCCGGCAACGCTGATCGCGGTGTACCAGCAGCCCGGCGCCAATGCCATCGAGGTGTCGAAGCAGGTGCGCGCCACGCTGGCCGAACTGTCGAAGGACTTCCCCGAGGGCCTGAAGTACGACGTGGCGCTGGACACCACGCTGTTCGTGCAGGCCTCCATCGACGAGGTGGTCAAGACCTTCTTCGAGGCCGTGGTGCTGGTGGTGCTGGTGGTCTTTGTCTTCCTGCACAGTCTGCGGCTGACGATCATCCCGACGCTGGCCGTGCCGGTGTCGATCCTGGGCGCGCTGGTGGGCATGCTGGTGTTCGGCTTCTCGATCAACATGCTCACGCTCTTCGGCATGATCCTGGCCATCGGCCTGGTGGTTGACGACGCGATCGTGGTGGTCGAGAACACCGAGCGCAACATGGTGCAGTACGGGCTTTCGCCGACCGATGCCGCCAAGCGCGCGATGGACGAGGTCTCGGGCCCGGTGATCGCCGTGGTGCTGGTGCTGAACGCGGTGTTCATCCCGGTGGCCTTCCTGGGTGGCATCACCGGTGCGCTGTACAAGCAGTTCGCGGTGACGATCGCGCTGTCGGTGGTGTTCTCCGGCATCGTCGCGCTGACGCTGTCGCCGGCACTGGCCGCGCTGCTGATCAAGGCCAAGCACGGCGAGAAGAAAGGCTTCTTCAAGTGGTTCGATGCCACGCTGGACGGCCTGACCAACCGCTATGTCAACGGCACCAAGTGGGTCATGCGCCACTGGGCGCTGAGCATGGTGGTGTTCGTGGCCGTCGTGGCCGGCTGCGTGATGCTGTTCAAGGCGCTGCCCACGGCCTTCGTGCCGCAGGAAGACCAGGGCTACATCTACGTGCCGTACTTCCTGCCCGACTCGGCCAGCCTGGACCGCACCCATGCGGTGGGTGCCGAGGCCGGCGCGCTGATCGGCAAGCACCCGGCCGTGGCCAACGTGGCGCAGGTCGACGGCTACAGCCTGATCGACTCGCAGAACAAGACCAACTTCGGCGTGCTCTTCGTTTCGCTGAAGGACTACGAGCAGCGCAAGTCGCCCGACATGTCGGCCGACGCGGTGATCGAGGCTGCGCGCAAGGACTTCGCCTCGGTGCTGGGCGGTCTGGTGATGCCGGTGAACCCGCCGGCCATTCCCGGCCTGGGCATCACCGCCGGCTTCCAGATCTGGATCGAGCAGAAGGGCTCCGGCAACTACCAGCAGCTGTCGACGGTGGTCGAGCAGATCATTGCCAAGGCCAGCAAGCGGCCCGAGCTGACCGGCATCAACACCACCATCCACACCAACGGCCAGCAGCTGCTGGCCGAGGTGGACCGCGACAAGGCCATGACCCTGGGCGTGCCCATCCAGGACGCCTACGGCACGCTGCAGACCATGTTCGGCTCGCTGTACGTGAGCCAGTTCCCCAAAGACTCCAGGCTGTACCAGGTGGTGTTGCAGGCCGAGCCGCAGTACCGCATGACGCCCGAGGACATCGGCCGCTTCTACGTCAAGAACCGCGACGGCCGGATGGTGCCGCTGTCGGCGCTGGTGAACACCAAGTACGTGGTCGGACCGGACCTGGTGACACGCTTCAACAACTACCCGGCCATTGCCATCAATGGCGCGCCGGCACCGGGCATCAGCTCCGGCGCCGCGCTGCAGGCGATGCGCGAGGTGGTCGAGGAAGTGATGCCGCAGGGCTACGGCTACGAATGGGCCGGCGAGGCGCGCGAGGAGGTCTCCTCGGGCTCCACCTCGGCCATCGCCTTCGTCTTCGGCCTGCTGTTCGTCTTCCTAATCCTGGCGGCGCAGTACGAGAGCTGGTCGCTGCCCATCGGCGTGATGATGGCCGTGCCCTTTGCCATTCTGGGCGCGCTGATCGCCATCGCGCTGCGCGGCATCGCCGACGACCTGTACTTCCAGATCGGCCTGCTGACGCTGATCGGCTTGGCGGCAAAGAACGCGATTTTGATCGTCGAATTTGCGGTGGAACTCAACCGCAAGGAAGGCAAGAGCTTCTTCGATGCCGCGGCCGAAGCCGCGCGCCTGCGGCTGCGGCCGATCGTGATGACCTCGTTTGCCTTCGTGCTGGGCACGGTGCCGCTGGCCATTGCCACCGGCGCCTCGGCCAACAGCCGGCATTCCATCGGCACCGGCGTCATCGGCGGCACGCTGATGGCCACCGTGATCGCGATCTTCTTCATCCCGATGTTCTATTGGCTGCTGGGCACCCTTAGCCAACGGCTGTTCGGCGGCAAGGCCGCGCCTGCGCCCAAGCAGGAAGGGGGCGCCTGATGCGCGGCACGCACCGCCTCCGGCTTGCCTGCGCACTGCTGGCCGCGGCATGGACGGCCGGCTGCGTCGTCGGTCCCGACTACCGCCGGCCCGAAGTGCCCGTGCCGGCGGCCTACCAGTACCCGGCGGGGCAGGATGCCGCGCTGGCCGACACGGCCTGGTGGAAGGGCTTCGGCGACCCCGTGCTCGACAGCCTGATCGACGAGGCCCTGGCCCACAACCGCAACATCAAGATCGCGGCTGCCAACGTGGCGCAGGCGGCCGGCGTGCTGCAGAGCACGCGCTCTGCCTTCTATCCGCAGGTGAACTACCAGGCCGGCGGCGGGCGCTACCGCCTCACCCGCGATGGCCTGACCGACCAGGCCACCGGCCTGTCGAACCCGACCAACAGCTTCCAGGCGCTGGTCGGCGCCAGCTGGGAGATCGACCTGTGGGGTCGCGTGCAGCGCCTCAGCGAATCGGCCCAGGCCAGCGTGCTGGCCAGCGAAGAGGCGCGGCGCGGCGTGATCCTGACGCTGGTGGCCAACGTGGCCAACGGCTACCTGCAGTTGCGCGGCCTGGACGAGCAATTGGCGATGGCGCTGCGCACGCGCGACACCTACGCCGAATCGCTGCGGCTGATGCAGGCCAAGTTCCAGTACGGCCGCGTCTCGCAGATGAACGTCGACCAGGCCACCGCGCAGCTGCAGACGGCCGAGGCGGCCATTCCGCGCATCCGCCGTGACATTGCATTGCTGCAGGACGCGCTGGGCATCCTGCTGGGCCGCAACCCGGGCGCGATTCCGCGCGGCAAGAGCATCTTCGACATCACGCTGCCCGCGGTGCCGGCCGGCGTGCCTTCGCAGTTGCTGGAACGCCGGCCCGACCTGGCGCAGGCCGAACAGCAACTGATCGCCGCCAATGCGCAGATCGGCGCGGCCAAGGCGCAGTACTACCCGACCATCTCGCTGACGGCGGCGTTGGGCAGCTCCAGCACCGACCTGTCGAACCTGTTCAAGAGCGGCACGCGCACCTGGAACTACGCCGGCATGGTGGCGGGGCCGATCTTCACCGCCGGCGCCATTGCCGGCCAGGTGGCGCAGGCCGAAGCCGCGCAGCAGGCTGCGTTGCAGGCCTACGAGCTGGCGATCCAGAGCGCCTTCGCCGACGTGGACAGCGCGCTGGTCACGCGCCTGACGCTGCTTGACCAGCTGGCCGCACAGGAGAAGCTGGTCGCCGCGCTGCGCGGCTATTCGCGGCTGGCGCAGCTGCAGTTCGACGTGGGCCGCGCGCCGTATTCCACCGTGCTGCAGGCCGAGCAGGAGCTGTTCCCGGCCGAGCTGACCTGGGCGGCGGACCGGGCGCAGCTGGCGTCGTCCGTCGTCGGCATCTACAAGGCGATGGGGGGCGGCTGGGTCGGCGCGGCCGACAAACTGACGGTAGCCGCCCCGGCCGCCAGCGCGTCCCGGCCCGCGCCCTAGAGGAGCACCCGCATGTCCAAGGGCGACAAGACCAAGGCGAAGAACAAGGCCGCGCCCGCCGACGCCGGCCACTACGACGACGGCGCCCCGTTCGACGAGATCACCTACCTGGAAGCCAAGCTGATCCTGAAGCCCGAGCGCTTCACCTCCGTGGAAAGCTTCAGGAAGTTCGGGGCCCGGGTCCAGCGCATCGCGGCGCGCACCGGCGTGGGCTTCATTCCTGACCCGCAGGCCAGCCAGCGGCCCGAGGTGCGCGAGATCCTGTTCTTCGACACGCCGGACTACGCGCTGTACAACAACGCCTTCATCCTGCGCCGGCGCGTCACTTACGTGGACGGCTTTCCGGTCGGCGATCCGGAGATCGTCTTCAAGTACCGGCATCCGGACGAGAAGGCGGCCACCGCGGTCGATGTCCGGCCCAAGATCGCCGGCAAGCACCGCATCAAGTTCAAGGCCGAAGCCTTGCCGCTGAAGGACGCGGTGGGCGGCTACCGGCTGCTGTACTCGCACAACTGCCAGTTCGGCATGAGCCAGGTGCACGCGGCCGACAAGCTGTCGATGGACACGCTGCTGAAAACACTGCCGGTGCTGAAGTCGCTGAAGACCAGCGACGGTGAACGGCTCAAGCTGGTCAACGAGGGCATCGTCGAGGAAGTGCTGCTGCCGCTGGGCGAGCTGGACTTCGGCAAGGGCCAGGTCGGCAAGTGCGACATCGCGCTGTGGCGCACGCGCGGTGAGCACCTGCCGCTGGTCGGCGAGTTCGCCTTCCAGCTGAAGTTCCCGAGCCGGGCCTCGCTGGCCGCCAAGACGCGCAAGCTGGCGGCCGACTTCTACATCGCCCTGCAGCACGACGTGCAGGACTGGCTGGCACTGGGGGTCACCAAGACGGCGATGGTCTACCGCCTGAAGGGCAACCAGCCGCAAGGCCATGAGTGAGCGCTACCGCGTGCTCGACTGGATCGAGCGCGCGGTGCGCGGTGACTGGAACGGGCTGCACCTGGCCGCCAACATTTTCGTCGCAACCACGCTGCTGTGGCTGCTGCTGGGCGCCTGGGCCGACCTGAACCCGATCTGGGCGATCAGTTCGATGGTTGCGGCCAGCGACCCGGTGGTCAAGCAGGCCGCCAAGACCTTCCGCGGGCGCATGGTCAATTCGCTGGTCGGCAGCGCCGTGGGCATGCTGGTGCTGCTGGTCGAGGGGCCGTCGGCCTGGCAGCTGCCGATCGCGATGTCGGTGGCGGTGGTGGTATCCAGCTATGTCGTGCGCCAGCCGACCATGTTCCGGCAGGCGCCGATCACCGCCGCCATCGTCATCGCGGCCGGGCTGGAGAAGCATTCCAAGCTCAGCGGCGTCGAACTGGGGGTGCGGCGCGTCGGCGAGGTCCTGCTGGGTTGCCTGGTGGGCATCCTGGTCAGCTGGGCGATGTCCCGGTTGTGGCCGCTGCCGCCGCCGCGCGCTGCCGAGCCGCACTGACGCCGAAGCTGCCGCGGTACCAGCGCGAGAACGCGCTCGGCGCCGCAAAGCCCAGCAGCGCGCCAATCTCGGTCAGCGGCCGCTCGGTCTGCTCCACGTAACGGCTGGCCAGCGTGCGGCGCTCGGCTTCCAGCAGCGCGCTGAAGCTGGTGCCTTCGTCCAGCAGCTTGCGGTGCACCGTGCGCCGGTCCACGCCCAGGTGCTGGGCCACCACCTCGACGCGGCACAGCCCGCGCGGCAGCAGCAGCACGATCAGCTGGCGCACGCGGTCGACGAAGCGGCCACTGCGCGCCAGCGCCGGCGCCAGCAGGCGCCGGCTGTAGCGCGCCATCACCGGGTCGGCGCCGGGGTTCGGTGCGTCCAGGTCGGCGGCATTGCAGACGATGCCGTTGAACTCGTGGCCGAACTCCACCGCCGGCCCGAACACCCGGTGGTGCACCGCCAGGCTGGGCGGCGCCGGGTGGCTGAAGCACACCAGCCGCGGCTGCCAGCCCGCACCCATGAAGATCTGCAGCACGCGGCAGGTGACGCCCACCACCAGCTCGGTGGCCTGGCGCAGCGAGCCGCCGCCTTCGTGCGTCAGCTCGGTGCGGATGGCCAGCAGGCCGCCGTGTTCGTCGACCTGCACTGCCACCGCCTCGTTGTGCACGTGGATGTGCTGCATCAGCGCTTCCAGCGCGCGGCGCAGCGTCGGCTCGTCGCGCACCAGCAGCGCCAGCGGGCCCAGGTTGGACAGCCGCCGCGATTCGGCCAGCCGCAGGCCGAAGCAGGGCTCGCCGGCCTGCGCGGCCGCGGCTTCCAGCAGCTGGCCGACACGCTGCGCCGGCACCTTCAGATCGGGCTCGTGCAGGCATCGCGCTGGCAGGCCGGCCTCCAGCACCAGCGCACGCGCATCCAGGCCGCAAGCCGCGGCCAGCTCGGTGAAGTGCGTCAGCGCGGCGCTGCGGACCAGGGCACTCATGGGCGGGCAGGGTGTCACCAGATGCTAAGTCGATGTCCCGGATCGTCAAGTCCCGAAAGCCCGTGCCTCAAACAATTCAGGGCAACGGGGCGAGGACGACCCCGCCCCAACGACAAGGAGACTCGTCATGGCTGAAGACAGGCAGGCAGGCGTCGGCCGTCTCGCCGGCAAGGTGGCCCTGGTTACCGGCGCCGGCGCCGGCTTGGGCGGCACGATTGCCGCTGCGATGGCCGCCGAGGGCGCGACGCTGGTGGTCTGCGACATCGTGCCCGAGGCGCTGGACGCGACCCAATCGCGGCTGGCGGCCATGGGCGCCGAATCGCTGGCGCTGCGCTGCGACGTGGCCGACAGCGCGGCAGTCGACGCGATGTTCGCGCAGGCCGCCGAGCGCTTCGGCACGGTCGACATCCTGGTCAACAACGCTGCGCGCATCCCCAACGCACCGGCCGAGGAGGCGCGCCGCAACCTGCACTACCAGTACATGACGACGCCGGTGCCGCGCCAGGCGCTGGGCATCGTTGCCTCATTGAGCGACGACGACTGGCTCAAGTGGTGGGGCGTCAACATGCACGGCGTCTTCTATTGCACGCGCGCGGCGCTGCGGCTGATGACGCCACGGCGCTCGGGCAAGATTGTCAACATCGCGTCGATCGCTGGCCTGGGCACCGGCAGCGCGCACAGCCCCGGCTATTCGGCCAGCAAGGCCGGCGTCATCAGCCTGACCAAGACCACCGCGCTGGACGTCGCCGGCGCCAACATCTACGTCAATGCGATCGCCTGTGGCGGCGTGCTGACGCCGCCCTTCGAGGACTACCTGGCGCGCGCCAGCGAGGAGCAGAAGCACCGGCTGTACCAGATGCTGCCGCTGGGCCGCATCGGCCGGCCCGAGGAATACGCGTCACTCGCCGTCTACCTGGCCTCGGACGGGCACTACCTGGTCGGCCAGGTGATCTCGCCGAACGGCGGGATGGTGATCTGAGGGCGCCCGCATGACGACGTTCGTTCGCGGGCAGTGCAGCCGATGAGCACGGCCCTGTCGCCGCGCGGCTTTCCGGCCGAGGCGCGCACGCTGTTCCCCGGCCTGCTGGCCTGCGCGGTGGTCGCCGCCGCGGCCACCTTCCTGTCGGAGCACTACGGCGCGCCGGTGATGCTGTTCGCGCTGCTGCTCGGCACGGCGATGAACTTCCTGTCCGACGAGGGCGGGCCCTGCCAGCCGGGCATCGAGTTCTGCGCCCGCGCCGTGCTGCGCCTGGGCGTGGCGCTGCTGGGCCTGCGCATCACCGCGGCGCAGATCGCCGACCTGGGCTTCGGCCCGGTGGCGCTGGTCGTGATCGCGGTGGCATTGACCATCGCCGTGTCGATGCTGGCGGCGCGCTGGCTGGGTTTCCAGACGCTGTTCGGCCTGTTGTCGGGCGGCGCGGTGGCCATCTGCGGCGCCTCGGCGGCGCTGGCGCTGGCGGCGGCGCTGCCGGCGCACCCGCAGAAGGAGCGCGCCACGCTGTTCACGGTGGTCAGCGTGTCGGCGCTGTCGACGCTGGCGATGATCGTCTACCCGATGGTCGCCCAAGGTCTGGGGCTCGACGCGCGCGCGGCCGGCATCTTTCTCGGCGCCACCATCCACGACGTGGCGCAGGTCGTCGGTGCCGGCTACGGCATGTCGCAGCAGACCGGCGACATCGCCACCTTCGTCAAGCTGCTGCGCGTGGCCATGCTGCTGCCGGTGATCGTGGTGGCGGTGCTGCTGTCGCGCCGCCAGGCAGGCGCGGCCGGTGAACCCGCCGCGGGGCCGCGGCCGCCGCTGCTGCCGTGGTTTGCGGTGGCCTTCGCGCTGTTGGTGGGCATCCACAGCCTGGACCTGCTGCCGCGCGCGCTGGTGGCCTTCGGCAACGACGCGTCCCGATGGTGCCTGGTGGCCGCCATCGCCGCCATCGGCATGAAGACCCGGCTGAAGGACCTGCTCACCGTTGGCGTCCGGCCGGTGGCGCTGGTGCTCGGCGAAACCCTGTTCCTGGCGGTGCTGGTGCTGGGGCTGCTGCGAGTGCTGGCCTGAGCTTCTGGCTGTCCCGATCCGTCAAGTTGATGTCCCGGATAGTCAAGTCATTCAAGCCCGCGGGACGAACAATGACGGACATCGAAACACGACACAGGAGACTGCCGATGAACCCATCGCCATCGACCACGCCGCTGTGCGACCGGCTGCGCGAAGCGGGGGAATGGAACCCGAACTGGGAGCCCTTCTACCAGCTGGACCCGGCCTGGACCGAGGCCTTCATGGCCATGGGCCTGAATCCGATGCTCAGCGGCGTTCTCGACCCGAAGGTCATCGAGTTCATCGCCATTGCGGTGGACGCGTCGTGCACGCACATGTACGGCCCCGGCGTGCGCCGCCACATCCGCAAGGCGCTGGACCTGGGCGCCACGAAGGAAGAGATCACCGCTGTCCTGCAGTGCGTCAGCGTGCTGGGCATCCACACGATGAGCCTGGGCGCGCCGATCCTGCACGAAGAACTGGCCGCGCGCGCGGCCGGCATCACCCACCCCTGACCACCCACGTACCAAGGAGACGACCATGCAATTCCTCGACGACTCGCTGCTGCCCGAGAACCAGCAACCGCTGGTGATCCAGGTGGCGCCCTACGGCCCCGAGTTCCTGCCCAGCGATTCCGACGACATCCCGGTGACCATGGCCGAGCAGGTGCAGAAGGCGGTGGACTGCTGGAACGCCGGCGCCACCGTGCTGCACGTGCATGTGCGCGAGGCCGACGGCCACGGCTCGAAGCGGCTGTCGATGTTCAACGAGATGCTGGCGCGGCTGCGCGACGCGGTGCCCGGCATGCTGCTGCAGGTGGGCGGCTCGATCTCCTTCGCGCCCGAAGGCGAGGGCGCCGATGCCAAGTGGCTGAACGACGACACCCGCCACATGCTGGCCGAGCTGAGCCCCAAGCCCGACCAGGTGACGATCGCCATCAACACCAACCAGATGAACGTCTGCGAGCTGCTGACCGAGGACGACGTGGCCGGCACCTCGCTGGCGCTGCCGGCCTACCAGGAGGCCTACCGCGAGATGTGGATCCCGTCGGGCCCGGCCTTCGTGGCCGAGCACCTGAAGCGCCTGCAGGCCAACGGCATTCAGCCGCACTTCATGCTGGCCGACGTGGGCCAGCTGGAAACGGTGGAGCGGCTCATCCGCCGCGGTGTCTACACCGGCCCGCTGGTGCTGAACTGGGTGGGCATCGGTGGCGGTGCCGACGGCCCGAATCCGCGCAACATGATGGAGTTCATCAACCGTTGCCCCGACAACGCGGTGCTGACCATCGAGAGCCTGATGCGCAACGTGCTGCCGCTGGGCACGATGGCCATCGCCATGGGCCTGCACGTGCGCGTGGGCATCGAGGACAACCTGTGGGGCAAGAAGGGCCAGCGCATGACCAGCGTGCAGCAGGTCGAGCAGATGGTGCGCATCTCGCGCGAACTGCACCGCGAGGTGGCCACCGGCGCGCAGGCCAAGGCCATCTACCGCATCGGCGAGCACTACGGCTCGGCCGACGAGACGCTGGCCAAGCTGGGCTATGCGCCGAACCGCCAGCCCGGCCAGCGTGGTGCGCCGCTGCGACTGGCGGCCTGAGCCCTTTCAAGACATCATGGAGACAAAGAGCATGAAGACGCTGTTCCTCACCTCCCGCCGCGCAGCCCTGGGCGTCCTGGCTGGCGCCGCGCTGCTGGCCGCCGCTCCCGCCGCCTTTGCGCAAGCCTGGCCGAGCAAGCCGGTGCGCATCCTGATCGGCGCGCCCCCGGGCGGCACCGCCGACATCGTGGCCCGCCTTCTGGCCGAAGGCCTGCAGAAGGAATGGGGCCAGCCGGTGATCGTCGAGGCCAAGCCCGGCGCGGCCGGCTTGATCGCGATGCAGGACTTCCTGACGCAGCCGGCCGACGGCTACACGCTGCTGGTGTCGGTGAACGCGCTGGTCACCGAGATTCCGCATGTCATCAAGCTGCGCTTCGACCCCTTCAAGGACGTCAAGCCAGTGGCCGAGCTGTCGCGCAGCGGCCTGGTCTTCGTGGCCAACGGCGCGCTGCCGGTGAAGAACGTGCCCGAGCTGGTGGCCTATGCCAAAGCCAACCCCGGCAAGCTGTCCTACGCCTCGTACAGCGCTGGCACCTTCTCGCACACCATGGGCCTGGAGCTGAACAAGGCCGCCGGCATCGACCTGAACCACGTGCCCTACAAGGGCTCGCCGCCGGCGCTGCAGGACCTGGCCGGCGGCCACGTGCAGCTGATGTTCGACGGCCCGGCGACCTCGATCCCGATGATCAAAGGCGGCAAGATCAAGGCGCTGGCCGTCAGCGGTCCGAAGCGCAACCCGGCGCTGCCGGACGTACCCACCTTCGCCGAGCAGGGCTTCGCGGTGCTGGACCAGACCGCCTGGATGGGCCTGTGGCTCAAGCCGGATGTGCCGGCCGACCTGCAGGCCAAGATCCGACAGGCCGCGCTGAAGGTGATGACGCAGCCGGCCGTGCAGGCCCGCCTGGCCGACCTGGGCAACGACGTGGGCAGCGGTGCCTCGCCCGAAGAACTGAGCAAAATGCTGCGCGAGGCTTCGGACAAGCAGGGCGCCACGCTGCGGGCGCTGGGCATCAAGCCGCAGGAACTGGGCGGCTGAAGGCAGCGGCGATGCCAAAGGCCGCCGTGGCATCAGACACCGCCGTCGTGCCCGCCCGGTGCAGCCGGCGGGCCGGTGCCGCAGGCTCGGCGCGTGTCGAGAAAAGTCAATCTCGCCGTCCCGAAGAGTGCAGGCGGATGTCCTGAACTGCGGGGACATTCAGTGGCCTTGGCGTCTACAACCTGGTCATGGCGCCGGAAGGCTGCGTAGGCGGTCCACCGCCGGGAAGTCGCCGTCCCACCACACGACACCGAAGCCCAAGGAGGAGCCCCTGATGCCGAAGCTGCCGCCCCGCCGCTCCCTGACCCTGCGACAACTGCTCGCGCTGCTGCTCGGCGCCGTGCTGGTCGGCCCGCTGGCCGCGCAGACGGCAGCCACCCCGGCGGCGAAGGCCACCGCCCAGCCAGCACCGAAGAAGGCCCAGGCCAAGCCGGCGCCGAAGCCCATCCTGGAGCAGCGCGCCGTCGAGATGCTGCAGGCCATGAGCGCCCGCTTGGCGGCGGCCAAGAGCCTGAGCTTCACGGCGGTGGCCAGCTACGAATACCCCAGCCGCCTGGGCCCGCCGATCGTCTACACGATGCGCTACGACGTCTCCCTGCAGCGGCCCAACCTGCTGAAGGTGGTGGTGCCCGGCGACGGCCCGGCCAGCGAATTCACCTGGGACGGCAAGGAGATGGTCGCCTTCGCGCCGGCCGAGAACCTGGTGGCCGTGGCCGCCGCCCCGGCCACGCTGGACGGCGCGCTGAAGCAGGCCTTCGACACCGCCGCCATCTACTTCCCCTTCACCGACCTGCTGCTGCCCGACCCGTATGGCGCCATCGCCCCCGGCGCGCTGCTGGCCTACGTCATCGGCCCCTCGGGCATCGTCGGTGGTGTCAAGACCGACATGCTGGTCTGGGCCAACAGGGAAGTCTTCCTGCAGATCTGGCTCGGCAGCGAAGACAAGCTGCCGCGGCGCATCCGCGCCCAGTTCAGCGCCGACCCCAAGGGCCTGCGCCACGACCTGGAACTGAGCAACTGGAAGCTCGACGGCAGCATCCCGGCCGAAACCTTCAGCACCGCCAAGGCCAAGGCCGGCATGCCGATGGCCTTTGCCACCCCGGGCCGCAAGGTGCCCATCGGCGCCAAGCCGGTGGCGCTGGAACGCAAGCCCGCCGCCAAGCCGCAGTGAACGAGAGGCTCACCATGAAGCACGCCACCCTTGCCCTGATGGTCGCCGCCGTCGGCGCCACCCTGGTCAGCTGGGCTCCCCGGGCCGACGCCTGGGCCTCGGCCAACCGCTTCGGCGGTGCTACCGCCCACAGCTTTGGCGACACCGCCCACGAAAACCGCTGGGGCGGCAGCAGCCAGCACGTGGCCGGCGAAGGCACCGAGCACACCAATGCCTACGGCGGCAGCACCGAGCATTCCGTCTACGGCGGCACCGAGCACACCAGCACCACCGGCACCACCACCTACGGCAAGGCCGGCTACGGCGCGGTCAGCACCACGCCCGGCGGTGCCAGCTACTACCACCCGCCGGTGAGCGGTGCGTACCCGGCCTATCCGGCCTACCACCCGCCGGTGGCGGTGCCGTACTACTCCACCGGCTGCTACGGCTGCGCCGCCGCCGCCGGCGCGGTGGTGGGCATGGCCACCGGCGCGGCCATCGCCTCGTCGGCCAATGCCGCGGCCACGCAGAACGCCTATGCGGCCGGCGTGGCCACTGGCGCCGCCAACACCGCTGCCGTCTACCAGCAGGGCTACGCGGCCGGCGCCACGGCCCCGGCGCCGGGCATGACCACCACCACCACGGTGACCACCACCGCCACGCGCGCCACCTACGTGATGGGGGCCAGCTACGCGGCGCTGCCGGGCGGTGCGATGCCGATCCAGAAGAACGGCCAGACCTACTACCTCAGCGGCAACACCTGGTTCCTGCCGGCCTTCGGCGCCAACGGCGTGCACTACACGGTGGTGGCCGCGCCGTGATGGCCGGGCCCGCGGGCACGGCGCTGCACGCGGGCTGCGCGCTGGTGGCGCAGCCCGGCCAGCGCCTGTCCGAAGGCCTGCGCGGCTGGCTGCAGTGCAGCTTCGGTTCGGTGTTCATCGTGGCCGACCGGGCGTCGCTGCTGGAAGGCGCGCGCCGGCTGCAGCCCGCGCTGGTGCTGATGGACCTGGCACTGGCCGAAGGCCGGCTGGGCCCGCTGCTCGACGAACTGCATGGCCAGGCCCCCGCCAGCCGCATGCTGGTGCTCAGCGATTACGATGACGCCGGGGTGGACCGCAGCACCCTGGCCGCCGGTGCCGACGGCGTGGTGCACAAGGCCACGCTGGCTGCCGACCTGCCGCCGGCCATCGATGCCGTGCTGGCCGGCCGGCGTTTCAGTCCCACCGATGGCGCCGCCTGAGCCGGCGCGCGGCCATCGGCCCGATACAACCCCGAAGGAGATTGGATGACTCACGTGAAGCCCTTGCTGCGCCAGGCCACCCTGGGCGTGGCCATCGTTACCGTGCTGCTGGCCGCTTGCAGCAAGAAGGAAGACCCCATCGTGCAAGCCGAAAAGAAGGACGCCGCCGCCGGCGTGCCCGCGCCGGGCATCGCCGAGACCAAGGCCATCATGGAAGAGGCCTATATCTACGGCTTCCCGATGGTGGCCGCCTACAAGGCGATGTACGAGTTCAACGTCGACAAGAGCTCGTCGCAGTACAAGACCGATTTCAACCTGATCTGGAACGACGCGCAGACCTTCACGCCGAAGGACACCGCGATCCCGACGCCCAATTCCGACACGCCGTACTCGATGGTGCAGGCCGACCTGCGCGCCGAGCCGATCGTGCTGTGCGTGCCGAAGATCGAGAAGAGCCGCTACTACTCGGTGATGCTGGCCGACCTGTACACCTTCAACTACGGCTACATCGGCAGCCGCGCCACCGGCAACGACGGCGGCTGCTACCTGGTGGCGGGGCCGCGCTGGCAGGGCGAGAAGCCTGAGGGCATCGCCAAGGTGTTCCGCTCGGAGACCGACTTCAGCTTCATCGTCTACCGCACGCAGCTGTTCAATGCGGCCGACATCGACAACGTCAAGAAGATCCAGGCCGGCTACACGGTGCAGACGTTGTCGGCCTTTTTGAAGCAGCCGGCGCCGCCGGCCGCGCCGGCCATCGACTTCCCGAAGTTCGTCGGTGACGACCCCTTCAAGACCGATTTCCCGGCCTACCTGGACTTCCTGCTGCAGTTTGCGCCGGCCACCGGCCCCGCCGCGGTGGAAGAGCCGCTGCGCGCCAAGTTCGCCAGCATCGGCATCGGCCCGGGCAAGAAGTTCGAGTTCAAGGACCTGTCGGTCGAGCACAAGGCGGCGGTGGGCCTGGCCATCAAGGAAGGCTTCGAGAAGATCAACGCCGCGGCCGACAAGGTCGGCAAGCCCATCAACGGCTGGCAGGTTGGCGCGGCACAAGGCGACCGCGACTTCTTCAAGGGCGACTGGCTGCTGCGCGCCGCAGGCGCCAAGGCCGGCATCTACGGCAACAACCCGGCCGAAGCGATGTACCCGCTGACGCGCAAGGATGTCGATGGCCAGGAGCTGGATGGCTCGAAGCACCGCTACGAGCTGACCTTCGCCAAGGACTCGCTGCCGCCGGTGAACGCCTTCTGGTCGATCACGATGTACGACGGCAAGACCCAGCTGCTGGTGGCCAACCCGATCAACCGCTACCTGATCAACAGCCCGATGCTGCCGGGCATGAAGAAGAACCCCGACGGCTCGCTGACGATCTACATCCAGAAGGATTCGCCGGGCAAGGCCAAGGAAGCCAACTGGCTGCCGGCCCCCGACGGCCCGATCTACATGGCGATGCGGCTGTACTGGCCGAAGGAGACGCCGCCGTCGATCCTGCCGCCGGGTGAAGGCAGCTGGAGCCCGCCGGGCGTCAAGCGCGTGGAGTGAGCGCGCCGCCCTCGATCATCGGTAACCAGGAGCACCGCTCATGAAGAACCTGTTGCGGCCTGGCGCCTGCAGCGCGGCAGCGCTGGCGCTGCTGTGCAGTGCGGCCCAGGCCGAGATGTCGGCCGAGGATCTGGCCAAGCTGGCGCAGAACCCGGTCGGCAACCTGGTCAGCGTGCCCTTCCAGAACAACACCAATTTCAACTACGGGCCGCTGTCGGGCACGCAGAACATCCTGAACATCCAGCCGGTGATCCCCTTCGAGGTGAACAAGGACTGGAACCTGATCACCCGCACGATCATGCCGGTGATGTGGCAGCCCGAACTGCTGCCCGGCCAGGGCAGCAGCTTCGGGCTGGGCGACATCCAGCTGTCGGCCTTTCTGTCGCCGTCCAGCCCCGGGCCGGGCGGGTTGATCTGGGGTGCGGGTGCGATCCTGCAGATGCCGACCAACACCAACGACACCCTGGGCAACAAGAACTGGGGCCTGGGCCCGACCGCGGTGGTGCTGAAGCTGGAGAAGGGCAACCCCTGGGTCTATGGCGTGCTGGTCAACAACGTCTGGTCGCTGAGCAGCGACAAGCAGGGCGGGCGCTACAACAACTTCCTGATGCAGCCCTTCCTGAACTACAACTTCCCGGGCGGGCTGTACCTGACGTCCTCACCGATCGTCACCGCCAACTGGGAAGCCGCCAGCGACCAGCGCTGGACGGTGCCGCTGGGCGGCGGCATCGGCAAGATCTTCCACCTGGGCAAGCTGCCGATCAACACGCAGATCGGCGCGTACTACAACGTGGTGCATCCGGACGATGGCGCCAACTGGCAGCTGCGTGCCCAGGTGCAGTTCATGTTCCCCAAATGAACCCGCAGCGGGCCGCGATGCGAACGAGCAGAGGACGCCCTCATGGCCACCCGTAAGCGGTCCCAGGCAATCCCGCCGGCGAGCCCCTTGAGCGTAGACGAGCGCCGCGCGCAGGGCCGGGCGCTGCGCGATGCGGTGCCGCGCTCGGCGCATGCCGACTGGGCGCCGCCGTCCGGCCGGCACGACCCGGTCGAGTTGCTGCAGGCCTCGAACGAGGGCCGCATGCCCTTGCTGGTGCCGATCCGCTTTGGCCGCATGTCGGCCTCGCCCTTTGCCTTCTACCGTGGCGCGGCGGCGCTGATGGCGGCCGACCTGGCGCACACGCCCACCACCGGCGTTCGCGTGCAGGCCTGCGGCGACGCGCACCTGATGAACTTCGGCGGCTTTGCCACGCCCGAGCGCCATGTCATCTTCGACATCAACGACCTGGACGAGACGCTGCCCGCGCCCTGGGAATGGGACCTGAAGCGCCTGGCGGCCAGCGTGGTGATCGCTGCGCAGTTTCTGCGCCTGAGCGAGACCGAGGCCGCCCGCGCCGCGCGCGACATGGCGCGCGAATACCGCGAGCGCATGGCCGACTACGCCGCCATGCGCGTGCTGGACGTCTGGTACGACCGCATCGACCTGCAGCGCTACCAGGACCGCTCGGCCGACCCCGAGGTGATGGACGAGGTGCGCAAGCGCATGGCCGAGCGCATTGCCGAGGCGCAGCGCAAGAACGTGCCCGACCACCTGTACCCGAAGCTGGTGGAACTGCAGGGCGAGGCGCACCGCATCAAGGACGAGCCGCCGCTGATCTTCCACCCCGACGAGACGCTGGCGCCCGACGTGCACAACGGCTTTGCCGGCGCCATTGCCGGCTACCGCGAATCGCTGCCCGAGCATGTGCGCACGCTGTTCGACCGCTTCCACTTCCGCGACCTGGCGGTCAAGGTGGTGGGCGTGGGCAGCGTCGGCACCTTCTGCTCGGTGGGCCTGTTCATGGCCGAGGAGAACGACCCGCTATTCCTGCAGGTGAAGGAGGCGCGCGCCTCGGTGCTGGAGCCCTATGCGGGCAAGAGCCTGCATGCCAACCACGGCCAGCGCGTGGTCGTGGGCCAGCGGCTGATGCAGTCGGCCAGCGACGTGTTCCTGGGCTGGACGGTGGGCACGCAGGGCAAGCACTTCTACGTGCGCCAGTTGCGCGACCTGAAGATGTCGGCCGTGATCGAGGACTGGGACTTCGGCCTGCTGCGCCAGTACGTGCGCATGTGCGCGCATGCGCTGGCGCGCGCCCATGCGCGCACCGGCGATGCGGCGCTGATCAGCGGCTATGCCGGCTCGGGCCCGGCGCTGGACGATGCCATCGCCGACTTTGCGGTGGCCTACAGCGACCAGAACCGCAGCGACTACCGCAGCTTCATCAAGGCCATCCGGCAGGGCCGCATCGAAGTCCAGACCGACCTGTAGGGTCAGCCGCCGGCCTCAGCGTGCCGGCGTGCCGTCGGGGATGCCCATCTCGGTCAGCGTCTCGGCCACCGCATTCACCGCCTGCTGCATCTCGTTGCGGCCGATCGCGCCGATGCACCCCACCCGGAAGGTCTCCACCTCGGTCAGCTTGCCGGGATAGAGCACGAAGCCGCGCTGCTTGGCACCTTCGTAGAAGCGCTTGAAGTCGTAGGCCGGGTGCGCGGGCGCGTGGAAGGTGACGATGATCGGCGCCTGCACGGCCGGCTTCAGGAAGGGCTTGAAACCCAGGCGCGCCATTCCGTCGACCAGTGTGCGGCAGTTGTCGGTGTAGCGCGCCAGGCGCGCCGGCTGTCCGCCTTCCTCGACGAACTGCGCGGTGGCTTCGTCCAGCGCCGCCACCACGTGCGTGGGCGGCGTGAAGCGCCACTGCCCCGTCTTGCCCATGTACTGGTGCTGGTCGTGCAGGTCCATCGCCAGGCTCTGGCTGTTGCCGGCGCAACCGTCGAGCACGGCCTTGCGGATGAACACGAAGCCCATGCCGGGCACGCCTTCCAGGCACTTGCCGCTGGCGGCGATCAGCGCGTCGAACTGCAGCTCGCGCGCGCTGATCGGCAGCGCCGCGAAGCTGGACATCGCATCGACGATCAGCCCCTTGCCGTGCTTGCGGCACACGGCCGCCACGTCGGCCAGCGGGTTCTCGACGCCAGTGCCGGTTTCGCAGTGGATCAGCACCACGTGGGTGATCGAGGCATCGGCCTTCAGCCGCTCGTCCACCGCCGCGGCCGAGACCGGCTGGTCCTCGGCGAAAGGCAGCACCGTGGCCTTGCGGCCCATCATCTGCGTCAGCTTGCCGGCGCGCTTGCAGTAGGCGCCGTTGTCGGGCACCAGCACATGGCCGTTGCGTGGCACCAGCGTGGCCACCGCGGCCTCGACGCTGAAGGTGCCGCTGCCCTGCAAGGGCACGACGACATGCGTGTCGTGGCCGTCGACGATGTCCAGCAACCGGCCGCGCAGCCGGGCGGTGATGGCGTTGAAGTCGGCGTCCCAGCTGCCCCAATCCTTCAGCATCGCCAGCTTGGTGCGCAGCGTGGTGGTCAGCGGGCCGGGGGTGAGCAGGATGCGGTCGCGGTCCATGTCAGGCTTTCCATTGTTGAGTGCGGCGTTCGACGAGCCACGACAGGCCCATGAACAGCAGCGTGGCCACGGTGGACGCGGCGGCGATCAGCAGCGCCATCGCTGCCGCGGCGCCGGTGTCGCCGGCTTCGTCCAGGTTCAGGATGGCGATCGATGCCACCTTGGTCTCGGGCGAGTACAGGAACACGACGGCCGAGATGGTGGTCATCGCGTTGACGAAGAAGTAGCGCGCAATGTCCACCAGCGCCGGCGTGCAGATGGGCAGCGTCACGCGCCAGAAGGTCTTGTAGAACGGCACCTTCAGCGAGGCCGACACCGACTCGAACTCGGCGTCCAGGCTCTTCAGCGCCGTCACGGCCGTCAGGTGGCCGGTGGTGTAGAAGTGGACGATGCTGCACACCGTCATCAGCGTCAGCGTGTGGTACAGCCCGTTCAGCGGGTTGCCGGGTTCGTTGAAGAAGAAGATGTAGCCCAGGCCCAGCACCAGCCCGGGCACCGCCATCGGCAGCATCGACAGCATGCGCACACCGCCGCGCAGCGGGCCGCCGCCGTGGGTCTTTTCCAGCAGGTAGGCGCCGACGAAAACCAGCGCGGTGCCGAACACGGCCGTGCCCGCCGCCATCAGCAGGCTGTTGACGAAGCCGGTGGCCACCTCGCCTTCGACCAGGCCGGTCTGGTAGTGCTGCCAGCTGAAGCTCAAGTCGTAGGGCCAGAACTTGGCGAAGCTGGCGAAGATGGCCATGCCCAGCATGGCCAGCATCAGCAGCGCGATCAGCACGCAGTAGGCCTGCATCAGCGCGTCGAACACCGGTGCGCGCTTCGGCCGGTAGGGCACCGCGCGGGCACTGAGCATGGCGGTCTGCTTGCGCTGCACCAGGTGGTCGACGCTGAAGGTCAGCACCGCCGGCGCCAGCAGCAGCAGTGCCACCACTGCGCCCTTTTGGAAGTCCTGCTGGCCGATGACCAGCTTGAACACGTCGGTTGCCAGCACATTGAAGTTGCCGCCGATCACCTTGGGGATGCCGAAGTCGGTGATCACCAGCGTGAAGGTCACCAGCGCGGCCGAGATCAGCCCGTACTTGGCGCCGGGCAGCGTGATCGTCCAGAACTTGCGCGCGGCGCTGGTGCCCATTGCGTCGGCGGCCTCGTACAGCCGCGCATCGGCGGTGGTCAGCGCGGTGACCAGGATCATCAGCGCATGCGGGAACAGCGCGAAGACCTCGGCCAACACGATGCCCGGCGCGCCGTAGATCTGCTCGATGCCGGTGGCCTGCATCCAGGCCTTCAGCACGCCCTGGTTGCCGAACCAGTAGATCAGCGAGATGGCCGACAGCAGCGAAGGCGCCAGCAGCGGGATCAGCGTGATGCCGCGCAGCAGCTTCTTGAAGCCCATCCGGCTGCGCGTCAGCGCGTAGGCGAAGCCGAAGGCCAGCGGCACGGTGATCAGCGTGACCAGCGCCGACACCCACAGGCTGTTCCACAGCGATTGCAGCAGCGCGGGGGTGCGCGCGTAGTCGATGAAGTTCTTCAGCCCGATCCAGCGGCCGTCGCCGTCCTGCACCGACTTGATCAGGATGGCCAGCAGCGGCGCCGCCAGGAAGGCCAGCAGCACCAGCGCCACCACGGCCAGCGCCACGTGCGCCAGCCGGTCGGTCCAGTGCACGCGCAGCGTGACGCGGGACGCCGGGGCGGGCAGGGCGGTGGTGTTCAAGGCTCAGCCGAAGATGCGCATGCGCTCGGGCAACAGCCGCAAGGGCAGGCGCGCGCCGACCTCGAGCTGCTGCTCGGACAGGAAGTTCAGCGACAGGTACACCGACAGCCGGTGCTCGCCCAGCGCGTCGGAACGCACCTGCACCAGGCAGTAGGAGCCCAGGAACTCGATCTTCTCGATCTGCGCCTCGAAGACGTTGCTGTCGCCGGGCGCGATCGGTCGGGCCAGCACGTCCTCGGGCCGCAGGTAGACCTTGACCTCGCTGCCGGCGGCGCCTTCGTGCGGGCAGTGGAAGGGCGTGTCGGCGAACACCACCTGATGGCCGTTCACCAGCCGCGCCGGCAGCACGTTGATGCGGCCCACGAAGTCGGCCACGAAGGGTGTGCCCGGGTCGCGGTACACCTCCATCGGCGTGCCCACGTGCTCGATGACGCCGTGGTTCATCACCACGATGCGGTCGGCCACGGCCAGCGCTTCTTCCTGGTCGTGTGTGACCATGATCGTGGTCACGCCCAACTGCCGCTGCAGCGCGCGGATCTCCTGCCGCAGGTGCACACGCACGATCGCGTCCAGTGCCGACAGCGGCTCGTCCAGCAGCAGCAGCCCGGGCTTGGTGGCCAGCGCGCGGGCCAGCGCGATGCGCTGCTGCTGGCCGCCCGACAGTTGCGCCGGGTACTTGCCCTGGCTGCCGGGCAGGCCCACCAGCGTCAGCAGCTCGTCGACGCGGGCGCGGGCCTCGGCCCGCGGCATCTTGCGGTTCACCAACCCATAGGCCACGTTGTCGGCGACCGTCAGGTTGGGGAACAGCGCGTAGCTCTGGAAGACGATGCCGTAGTCGCGCTGCGCCGGCGGCAGCACCGAGATGTCGCGGCCGGCCAGCTCGATGCGGCCGGCGGTCTGCGGCTCCAACCCCGCAATGATGCGCAGCAGCGTGGTCTTGCCGCAGCCCGAAGGGCCGAGGAAGCAGACGAACTCGCCCTTGGCGATGTCGAGATGGATGTCTCGCAGCGCGGTGAAGCTGCCGAAATCCTTGCGGATCCCGGCCAGCTTCAGGTACGCGGAGCTCACTTCTTCGGTTCGGACTTGGCGTTGTAGCGCTTGTTCCACTCGTCGAGGATGCGCTCGCGGTTCTCGGCGGCCCAATTGAAGTCCATCTTCACCAGGCGCTGCTCGTAGTCCTTGGGCACGTTGGCCAGCGGCGCGGCCACGCCGGGCTGCGCGGTGATGGCGAAGTTCTTGCCGTACAGCATCATCGCGTCCTTGCTGCTGGCCCAGTCGGCCAGCTTCTTGGCGGCGTCGAGCTTCTTGGTGCCCTTGTGGATCGCGAAGGATTCCAGGTCCCAGCCCAGGCCTTCCTTCGGGAAGATCAGGTCGATCGGCCCGCCCTTGGCCTTGATGGTGTTGGCGCGGTACTCGAAGCTGATGCCGATGACAGCCTCGCCGTTGCCGGCCATCACGCAGGGCTTGGACCCCGAATGGGTGTACTGCATGATGTTCTCGTGCAGGGCGTCCATGTACTTCCAGCCGCCGCCCTTGCCGTTGTCATCGCCGAACAGCGTCAGCCACGCCGTCACGTCGAAGTAGCCGGTGCCCGACGAAGCCGGGTTGGGCATCACGATCATGCCCTTGTAGACGGGCTTGGTCAGGTCCTTCCAGGTTTCGGGCTTGGGGATGTTGCGCTTCTGCGCTTCCACCGTGTTGAAGCACACCGTTGCGCCCCACACGTCCATGCCGAACCAGGCGGGCGGGTTCTTCTTGTCCCGGTACTGGCTCATGATGGCGTCGAGGTTGATCGGCGCGTAGGGCTGCAGCATGCCGTTCTTGTCCAGCAGCGCCAGGCTCGACGCGGCCACGCCCATGATCGCGTCGGCCTGCGGGTTGCCCTTCTCGGCCAGCAGCTTGGCGGTGATGACGCCGGTGCTGTCGCGCACCCACTTGATGTCGATGTCCGGGTGCACCTTGTTGAAGCCTTCCTGGTAGGCCTTCAGCTGGTCGGTCTCCAGCGCGGTGTAGACCAGCAGCTGCGTCTTCTGGGCGGCGGCGGTGCCGGCGGCCAGGCACAGCGCCAGGGCGGCAAGGGGCAGGAAGGGCAGGCGCATGAAACGGACTCCTGGGTGATGGGGGTTGTGTGAGCAGACAAACCAAGAAGCGTGCCGCAGGCCGATGACGCCAGCGTGACGCCGACATGCCGGGCACAACGCTTGCATGCTGCCGCGACGCCACGCAGCCTGTCAACCGAAGTTTCATGTAGGTTGCAGATTGTTGACATTATCGGGCGAGCGCGGTTCAATGCAGGGGTCATGACCGATCCCGCCCGTACGGGCCCCTGCCGCCGCCCGAGCGCGGCCGCCGCCGCCATCCCCCCGTGCAGCACCTGCTGAACCTGCTGGCGGCGATCGCGCTGCTCGTCTGGGCCACGCACATCGTGCGCACCGGCGTGCTGCGGCTGTTCGGCGCCAACCTGCGGCATGTCATCTCGCGCAGCGTCGGCAACCGTTTCCAGGCGCTGCTGGCCGGCTTTGCGGTGACGACGCTGGTGCAGTCCAGCACCGCCACCGGGCTGATCGTCTCGTCCTTCGTCGGCCGCGGGCTCATTGCCACCGCCGCCGCGCTGGCGGTGATGCTGGGCGCTGACCTGGGCACCAGCGCGATGGTGGTGGTGTTCTCCTTCGATTTGTCGTGGCTGTCGCCGCTGCTGATCTTCGTCGGCGTGGTGCTGTTCATCAGCCGCGAGGCGACCAGCGTGGGCCGCTTCGGCCGCATCGTCATCGGCCTGGGGCTGATCACGCTGGCGCTGCAGCTGATCGTCGGCGCCACGCGGCCGCTGACCGAATCGCCGGCGGTGCGCCAGCTGCTGGCCACGCTGCCCAACGACGTGCTGCTGGACCTGCTGGTCGGCGCGGTGCTGACGGTGCTGTCGTATTCGTCGCTGGCCATCGTGCTGCTGACCGCCACGCTGGCCGGTGCCGGCATGCTGCCGGTGGGTGTGGCGCTGGGCCTGGTGCTGGGCGCCAATGTCGGCAGCGGCATTCTGGGCGTGCTGACGACGGCGCGCTCGGACGTCGCCACCCGCCGCCTGCCGATGGGCAACCTGCTGTTCAAGCTGGCCGGCTGCGCGCTGGTGGTGCCCTGGCTGCCGCAGATCCACGTGCTGCTGCAGCAGCAGCTGGACCACGTGCCGCAGCAGGTGGTGGCCTTCCACCTGGGCTTCAACGCGGCGCTGGCGCTGCTGTTCATCGGCCTGACGGGCCCGCTGGCGCGCCAGCTCGAGCGTTGGATGGTGGCGCCGCCGCCGCACCCGTCGCAAAGCCGGCCGCGCCACCTGGACCCGGTGGCGCTGCAGACGCCGTCATTGGCCATCGCCTGCGCGGCGCGCGAGGCGCTGCACCAGGCCGACGTGGTGGAGACCATGCTGCGCGGCGTGATGGACGTGATGCGCCGCAACGACCTGCAGCTGGCCGAGCAGCTGCGCAAGATGGACGACACGGTGGACGACCTGTACTCGGCCATCAAGTTCTACCTGACGCAGATCAGCCGCGAGGCGCTGTCCGAGCGCGAGGGCCGGCGCTGGACCGACATCGTCAGCTTCACGATCAACATGGAGCAGATCGGCGACATCGTCGAGCGCGTGCTGCAGGACGTGGAGGACAAGAAGATCAGCAAGGGCCGCAGCTTCTCCGAAGCCGGCATGGCCGAGATCAGCCACCTGCACGAGCGGCTGCTGTCCAACCTGCGGCTGGGCATGAGCGTGTTCCTCGACGGCCATGTCAACGACGCGCGCAAGCTGCTGGAAGAAAAGGCCCGCTTCCGCGAGCTGGAGCACGAATACGCGGCCAACCACATCGCCCGGCTGCGCGACAACACCGCGCAGAGCATCGAGACCAGCAGCCTGCATCTGGACCTGATCAGCGACCTGAAGCGCATCAACTCGCACATCTGCTCGATCGCCTACCCGATCCTGGAATCGGCCGGCGTGCTGGCGGCGACCCGGCTGCGCGAATCGCGGCTGGCCGAGCTGTCGGCCGACGAGACGCTGCGATGACCAGCGCCCGCCGCAGATGAGCACGGGGGTCGTGCTGGCGGTGCTGTTCGGCGCGTTGCTGCACGCGTCGTGGAACGCGCTGGTCAAGAGCAGCGGCGACAAGCAACTGGACATCGCGCTGGTGCACCTGCTGGGCGGCATTGCCGCGCTGCCGCTGCTGCTGTGGGTGGGGCTGCCGCCGCCGGCGTCGTGGCCGTACATCGCCGCCTCGCTGCTGGTCCACGTGGCCTACTACATCACGCTGAACGGCGCCTACCAGCACGGCGAACTGGGCAGCACCTACCCGATCATGCGCGGCAGCGCGCCGATGCTGGTGGCCCTGGGCAGCTCGGCCGTGCTGGGCGAAAGCCTGTCGCCGGCCGCCTGGCTGGGCGTGATCGCCATCACCGCCGGCGTGATGCTGGTGGGCCTGGCGCGGCCGGCCGAGGCGCTGCACCACGGCCGCGCCATCGGCTATGCGCTGGCCAATGCGGCGGTGATCGCCACCTACACCTTCGTCGACGGCAGCGGCGTGCGTGTGGCGGCCGACGGCGGCGGCAGCGCCGCCAGCTACGTGGTGCTGCTGTTCGTGCTGGACGGCATTCCGTACCCGACGCTGGTGTTCCTGCGCCGCAGCGCGGCCGCGCGGCAGGCCATGGCCGCGTATGCCCGCAAGCGCTGGCCGCTGGCCACGCTGGGCGGGCTGGCCTCGCTGGGCTCGTACTGGATCGCGCTGTGGGCGATGACGCGCGCGCCGGTGGCGGCGGTGTCGGCGCTGCGCGAGACCTCGGTGCTGTTCGCCACCGCGCTGTCGGTCATCGTGCTGAAAGAGCGCTTCGGCCTGCAGCGCGCGGCCGGCGCGGTGGTCATCGTCGGTGGCGTGGTGGCGCTGCGCCTGAGTTGAGGAGCTGTCTGTGAACGACCTGCCGCGTGAGTTCAAGGTGGTGCGCACCGACCGCGAGCTGCAGATGCCGCGCACCGACCAGGCGCTGCGCGCGGCCGGCGGCCGCCTGGTGCTGCTGCCTGACGGCACGCCGGAAGAGGTGCTGGCGCGCGAGGTGGCCGATGCCGACCTGCTGCTGATGTGCTACGCCCGCATCAGCGCGCCGGTGATCCGCGGCGCCACGCGGCTGAAGGCCATCGTCAAGTACGGCGTGGGCATCGATGCCATCGACATCGACACCGCGCGCGAATGCGGTGTCCCGGTGGTCAACGTACCGGCCTATGCCGAGGAGACGGTGGCCGAAGGCGCCTTCGCGCTGCTGATGGCGCTGTTCAAGCGCTTCAAGACCATCCACCGGGCGATGCAGACCGAAGGTTGGGCCTGGCCCGAGCCGGCCCATCTGGCCAGCGACCTGTCGGGCAAGACGCTGGGCCTGGTGGGCTGCGGGCGCATCGGCCGCAGCATGGCGCGCATGGCCGGCGCCTTCCGCATGCGCGTGCGGGCCTACGACCCGCATCTCGATCCGCAGGCCTTTCCGCCCGGCGTCGAGCGCTGCGCCGACCTGGACACGCTGCTGGCCGGCAGCGACGCGGTGTCGGTGCACTGCGTGCTGAACGCGCAGACGCGGCACCTGCTGGGTGCCGCGCAGCTGGCGCGCATGAAACCGGGCGCGCTGCTGGTCAACGTGTCGCGCGGCGAGATCGTCGACGAGGCGGCGCTGCTGCAGGCGCTGCAAAGCGGCCACCTGGGCGGCGCTGCACTCGACGTCTATGGCCAGGAGCCGCTGTCACGCCAGGGTCACGCACTGTCGGCACTCTACGAAATGGAGCAGGTGATGCTCTGGCCGCACCTGACCTTCTATACGCACGAGGCGATGCAGCGGCTGGAGGACGAAACCCTGGCGCGCTGCTTCGAGGCGCTGCGCGGCCAGCCGCTGCAGGTGGCCTCGAGGGACCCGCGGCTGCGCGCGCAGACGCGCGGTGTGCGCTTCGTCGACGGGGCGGCCTGAAGGCCGGCGCCCAGGATTGTCTTTTGTTGACAATCGGCAAACCACTGCCTAGCATCATGCCCATGCCGAGCGCCAGCACCCACAAGCGGCCCACCGACGCCTCGCTGGCCATCGAGGTGCTGCGCGAGCATTCGCTGGCCACGCTGGCCCAGCAGGAACTGGAACGCCGCATCATCAGCGGCGAGATCCCTGCCGGCAGCAAGCTGAACGAGGTGGACGTGGCCACCGCGCTGGGCGTGTCGCGCGGCCCCGTGCGCGAGGCCTTCAGCGCGCTGGCCCAGGCCGGCCTGGTGCGGGTAGAGAAGAACCGTGGTGTCTTCGTGCGCCAGGTGTCGGTGGAAGAGGCCAACGAGTTCTACGAGGTGCGCGCCGCGCTGGAAGGCCTGATCGGCCAGCTGGCGGCGCGGCGCATCTCCATCGACGAGATCGAGGCGCTGCGCGCGGTGCTGCGCCGCATGCACCTGACGCACAAGTCGCGCAAGGCCGACGATTACTTTGCGCTGAACGTCGAGTTCCACGACCTGCTGGCCCGCGCCGCGCGCAACAACGCGCTGCTGGCGCAGTACCGCGGCATCGTCAACCAGCTCGACCTGTACCGCCGCGCCACGCTGACGCACGGCACCGAGAACATCCCCGTGTCGACGCAGGAGCACGAGGCCATCATCGAGGCGGTGGCCGCGCGCGACGAGCAGCGCGCGCAGACGCTGCTGGTGGAACACGTGCTGGTCAGCCGCGCGCGCCTGCACGCGGCGCTGGGCACGCCAGCGCCGCACTCTGACAAGGCGCTGGGCACGCCCGCGCTCAAGGCCTGAGCATTCCCTTTTCTTGATCGGAACACCCTCATGAGCAGCCCACGACCCCCCGTGCACGTCAACGGCACCGACTACCGCTGGCCGCTGCGGCCGGTGGTGGTGGTGTGCATCGACGGCGGCGACCCGCGCTACCTGCAGCAGCTGCTGGCCGAGGGCGCCATCCCGAACATCGCGCGCTTCGTGCGCGAGGGCTATGCCACGGTGGCCGACGGCTCGATGCCGTCCTTCACCTGCCCGAACAACATGTCGATCATCACCGGCACGCCGACGGCGAAGCACGGCATCTCGGGCAACTTCTATCTGGACACCACCACCTGGCAGCCGGTGGTGATGACCGGCCCCGAGCTGCTGCGCGGCGACACCATCATCGCCAGGTTCGCCGCGGCCGGTGCCAAGGTGGTGAGCATCACCGCCAAGGACAAGCTGCGCAAGCAGCTGGGCAAGGGGCTGGACGTCACCCAGGGCCATGTGTCCTTCTCCAGCGAGTTTGCCGGCCAGTGCACGCTGGCCGAGAACGGCATCGAGAACGTGCTGCCCTGGCTGGGCATGCAGCAGCCGGGCATGTACTCGATGGAGCTGAGCCTGCTGGTGCTGGAAGCCGGCATCAAGCTGCTGCGCGAGCGCCGGCCCGAGCTGCTGTACCTGTCGCTGACCGACTGGGTGCAGCACAAGTGGTCGCCCAGCGAGGACGGCGCACGCGAGTTCTACGCCAAGCTGGACGACTGCATCGGCCGCCTGGCGGCGCTGGACGCCACCGTGGCACTGACCGCCGACCACGGCATGAGCGACAAGAGCACGCCCGAAGGCGAGCCGCAGGTGCTGTGGCTGCAGGACCTGCTGGATGCCAAGCTGGGCGCCGGCACCACGACGGTGATCTGCCCGATCACCGATGCCTTCGTCGCCCACCATGGCGCGCTGGGCGGCTTCGTGCGCGTGTGGTCCAAGGGCCAGGTGACGGCGCGGCAGATCATCGACGCGATCGGCGACGCCCAGGGCGTGGAGCTGGCCCTGGACCGCGAGACCGCCTGCCGCATGTTCGACATGCCGGCCGACCGCGAAGGCGACGTGGCCGTCATCGCGCAGGAGCACTGGTGCATCGGCAGTTCGGCCAAGAACCACGACCTGGCTGGCCTGAAGGGCCACCGGCTGCGCACGCACGGCGGCACCTCCGAGGCCAAGGTGCCGGTGATTCTGAACCGGCCGCTGAACGAGGCCTACCGCTACAAGGCGGCCGGGGCGCCGCTCAAGAGCTACCAGGTCTTCGACTACGCCATCAACGGAACAGTGTGACCCACCCCCTACGCGCTTCGCGCGCCCCCTCAAGGGGGCACCGCTGGCGGACCGGCCGAGCCGGATCCGCGGCGGTCGCTTGAAGCGCAGCGGGTAGCTCAAACATCACCGCGCTGCCGATGACGATGGACTCCAAGGCCAACACACCATCGCAGAGCGAAGGCGACGTCAACGGCACGCCGCAGCGCGCCGCCTGGCAGCAGGCGCATGTCGACGAGGCCGGCCGCGCGCTGCTGGAGCGAGATGCCGCCGCCTTCCTGCACCAGAGCGTGTCCACGCCTTGCCTGTCGACCATTGCCAAGGCCGAGGGCCTGTGGATCGAGGACCTGGCCGGCCGCCGCTACATGGACTTCCATGGCAACAACGTGCACCACCTGGGGCACGGCCATCCGGAGGTCATCGCCGCCATCAAGCAGCAGCTGGATGAGCTGAGCTTCGCGCCGCGCCGCTTCGTGCCCGAGCGCGCGGTGGAACTGGCCGAGGCGCTGAATGCGAAGTTCCGCGCACTCACGGGCCAGGCCGGGCGTGTGCTGTTCACCACCGGCGGCAGCGATGCGGTGGAAGTGGCGCTGAAGCTGGCCCGCGCCGCCACCGGCCGCTTCAAGACACTGAGCTTCTGGGATGCCTTCCATGGCGCGGGCTTCGGCTCGTCCAGCGTCGGCGGCGAGTCGCTGTTCCGCTCGGGGCGGCTGGGCCCGCTGCTGCCGGGCAGCGAGCATGTCGCGCCCTTCGGCTGCTACCGCTGCGCCTACGGCCATCCGGTGGATGCGCAGGGCCGGCCGGACCTGGATCGCTGCCGGCTGGCCTGCGCGTCGATGGTGCGCTACGTGCTGGAGCGCGAAGGCGACGTGGCCGCGGTGATCGCCGAGCCGGCGCGCGCCGTGCCCTACCTGCCTCCGCCGGGCTACTGGCAGGCGGTGCGCGAGGCCTGCCATGCCCATGGCACGCTGCTGATCTTCGACGAGATTCCCACCGGCCTGGGCAAGACCGGCCGCTTCTTCGCCGCCGAGCACGATGGCGCGGCGCCGGACATCGTGGTGCTGGGTAAGGCGCTGGGCGGCGG
>Ga0209369_1000638_pt1 | contig 32324 bp, 27 predicted proteins | sample EBPBio142010_DNA_FD_185865 | JGI IMG/M metagenome (GOLD analysis project Ga0209369, IMG submission 185865) | Wastewater treatment Type I Accumulibacter community from EBPR Bioreactor in Madison, WI, USA - Reactor 1_10/4/2010_ DNA (SPAdes)... | ecosystem: Engineered > Bioreactor > EBPR >... | reverse complement strand
GTGGCCTGGCGCGCCTCATCCGCCGTGCTGCCCGCGCCGCCGCGCAGATCCCAGTCGAAATTGCTTTTGCCGCCATTGACGCAGGCCGTGGCCAACGTCAGGGCCGAGACCGCCAGCAGCAGCCTGGGCAGGCGCGCGGCACGGGTTTGGGCGCGGAGGCCCGGGAATAGGGGGGAAATCGTCATCTGGTCCGCCTCTTGCCCTGTTCTTGTGCCCGGGTTGGCCCCGGCGTTTCGCAAAGTCTACTCATTCCCCAGCCCTTCGACCAGAGGAACGAAGCGCACCGGGCGAAGTTCGTCATAATCGAAACCGCGTTCGGTGCGGGTCACCTTGATCAGATGCTGCACCGCATCCGACTGGCCGACCGGCAGCACCATGATCCCGCCGGGCTTCAACTGCTGCAACAGGGGGCCGGGCGGGTCCTCGGCGGCGGCCGTCACCAGGATGCGGTCGAAAGGGGCCTGATCGGGCAGGCCGAAGGAGCCATCGGCGGTCATGGCGGTGACATTGACCAGACCCAGGGCCGAAAACGTTTCCTTCGCCTCGCGGACCAGGCGTTTCCAGCGGTCGACCGTATAGACCCTGCGGGCAAGCTGGGCCAGGATCGCGGCCTGATAGCCCGAGCCGGTGCCGATCTCGAGCACGGTGTCGCGGGGGCCGATGTTCAGGGCCTGGGTCATCAGCGCCACGACCGAGGGCTGGCTGATGGTCTGGCCGCAGGCGATGGGCAGCGGCATGTCCTCATAGGCGCGGGCGGCGAAGATGCCGCGCACGAAGAGGCCGCGATCGACCTTCTCCATCGCGGTCAGCACCCGGGCATCGGTGACCCCGCGCGAACGCAGAGCGAAGAGAAACCGCATCTTGCGTTCTGCCAGCGTGGCGGCCGGATCGTCCTCCTGCCCGTGATCCTCGCCTGCGGGGCCGGTCATGCAAGCCTTTCCCGCAGATCGCCGATCAGGTCATGCGCGGTCAGGTCGGCGCGCATGGGGGTGATGGCGATCTTGCCTTCCAGATTTGCCGCGACATCGGTGCCGGGCAGGGTGGGGCTGTGCTGCGGGCCGCCCTTGATCCACAGGAACTTGCGCCCCGAGGGCGAGATATGTGGCTCGACCGAGAAGGAACTGTCACGGCGGAAGCCCTGCGGTGCTACGGCAAGCCCGGTCACCGCGGCGGCGGCGATGGGCGGAAAGTTGACATTGTAAAACAGCCGGTAGTCGTCATTGGTCCACAGGCCGCGGTCCAGCAGGCGCCGCACGACCCCGGTGCCATGGGCGCGGGCGGCCTCGAACGGGTCGTCCAGCGCGTCGGTTTCCCGCCCCATGAACTGCGAGAGGGCGATGGCGGGTATGCCTTGCAGCGCGGCCTCCATCGCGCCGCCGATCGTGCCCGAATACAGCACGTTCTCGCCGGCATTGTTGCCCCGGTTCACCCCCGACAGGACGAGGTCGGGCTTGGCGCCCTGCAAGACGTCATAGATTGCGGCAAGGACGCAATCGGCCGGGCTGCCCTCGGCGGCATAGCGGCGCGGGCCAAGCTGGGCGATCATCATCGGGTGGGTGTAGCTGATGCAATGGCCGACGCCCGATTGTTCAAAGGCGGGGGCGACGGTCCAGACCTCGCCCTTCGGCCCGGCGATGGCGGTGGCGATTTCCTCGATCACTTGCAGGCCTGGCGCGTTGATGCCGTCGTCATTGGTGATGAGAATGCGCATACCGTCCCCGAAAAAGCCCTGATTGTCTTGGTTTCTGCTTAGACGAGGCCAGCGCTGGCTTCAAGCATTGCAAGGGAATTTCAGGGGATTTGCCGTTTCGTCCGGCCCAGCGGCGGCGATGTTGGCGGCCAAAGGGATCGTGGTTGGCGGTGTGGCCGGAGGGCGGCAGCGCCAGCCGGGCGGCGGCGCGCGGGGCAGCCGGTCCGCTCCCCGGAATTTGCCCACCACTGCCGAACGGTGGTGACGGGTCCATCGGGGTGACGGGGCCATACGGCAGTTTGGGCCATACGGCAGTTTGGGCCATACGGGCGGATGGGCCGTTCCGGTGGATGGTCCGCACCGGTGGTTGGCCGCTTCGCCGCAGGGCCCGGTGGCGGCGATGCGGTTAACCTTGTTGCAAGGTCTCTCGGGGCAGGATGGGGCAAAGGGCCTGGCAGCCCGGGATCGAAAGGGCCGGATATGCGCTTGGTGCGGCAACTCGGGCGGGAAGACTGGATCGCGGCGGGGGTGGCGGCACTGGTGGCGCGGGGCGCCGCCGGATTCCGGGTCGAGCCGGTGGCGCGCGCTCTTGGCGTGTCGAAAGGGTCTTTCTACTGGCATTTCCGTGATCGCAACGCCTGGCGCGACGCGGTGCTGGGCTGGTGGGAGCATCGGATTTACGCGGCGCTTGTACATCGGCAGCGCTCCGGCGCAGCCGAAGGGGGGGCGGTGCCGGGCGGGGGGCTTCCGCCGGGCCGGGATCGGCCACCGGGCGCGGACGGGCCTTTGCAACCCGGTCCCGGGCGTTCCCGCCGCGCCGCGTCGGGGCGGCGCCAAGGCCGCGCTGCGCCGGATCGCCATGACATTCCGCCGGAGTTGGAACCGGCGCTGCGCCTTTGGGCGCGCGAGGATATCGGCGTGGCGCTTTGCCTTCAGCGCGTCGCGGCCGAGCGGCGTCGAAGCCCGCAGGGGCCTGGTCCGAGGGCCGCCTCCGCCTCTGCGCCCGAAGCGTCCGGCGGGGCAAACGCGCCTTACGCCAGCTTTGCGGCAGGGGCGGCGACGGGTGCTGGCCTGGGGGCAAGGCCGAAGGGCGAGAGGTCCGGGCTGGCGGCGTGAGGGGCGGGCTGGACGGGCAGGGCCGGGTCGAGTGTCGCTGCGGCGCGTATACCGCCTCGCCATGCCGGCCCGGCGGGCCGGTCGGGCGCGGGTCCGGGCAAGGGCCGCGATGGCACCGGCGGTACGCCAGGTTGCGGTGCCTATTCGCGTGATGGCCGGGGCCTGCCGGGCCGGGGCGTTGCGCCGCCACGGCGCGTCCGGCCACGCCGGAAAGAAAAAGGGCGCCCGCAAGGGACGCCCTTTCCGACAGGGAGTGTCGGTCAGCTTATTGCAGCGGGCCCATCGGGGTTTCCGCAGCAACGGCGGCCTGGGTCGCGGCCAGTTCCGGGTCCGACACAAGGCCATAGGCGGCAAGCGGGCCATCCGGGCCGGCCATGTCATCCGACACGAAGAACTCGATATATTCCTTCAGGCCGGGGATCACGCCGATATGGGCCTTCTTGACGTAGAAGAACAGCGGGCGCGAGACCGGGTAATCGCCCGCGGCGATGGTCTCGACCGAGGGGACGACGCCCGACATGGTCGCGACTTTCAGCTTGTCGGTGTTGTTCTGGTAGAAGGCCAGGCCGAAGACGCCGACGGCGTTCTTGTCGGCATCGAGACGGGCCAGGGTCTCGGTATAGTCGCCGTCGATATCGACCGACTTGCCGTCCTTGCGCAGCTCAAGGCACATCTTCTTGGCGGCCGAGGTCTTTTCCTTGTCATCCGCGCCTTCGGCGGTCGCCTTGAACAGATCGAGCGCGCCGGTGGCTTCGCAGCCCGCTTCCAGCACCTTCTGGTCAAAGACTTCCCGCGTGCCGTGCTTGGTGCCGGGGATGAAGGCCAGGATGTCCTGGGCGGGCAGGGCGGCGTTCACGTCGGCCCATTGCGCCGCGGCATTGTCGACCAGCGCGCCGTCCTTGGCGACCTTGGCGGCCAGAGCGCCATAGACATCGGCCGGGGTCAGGGCGAAATCGGCGCCGTTCACGTCCGAGGCGAAGACGATGCCGTCATAGCCGATGCGGACTTCCATGATCTCTTCGACGCCGTTGGTCTTGCACAGGTCGATGTCCGATTGCGAGATGCGCGAGGAGGAATTGGCGATGTCGACGGTGTTTTCGCCCACGCCTTCGCAGAGCTTCTTGCGGCCCGCACCCGAACCGCCGCCTTCGACGACGGGGGTGGGGAAGTCGAAATTCTCGCCAAAGGCTTCGGCGACGATCGTGGCATAGGGCAGCACGGTCGAGGAACCGGTGATCTGGATCTGGTCGCGGGCCTCGGCGGCGGTGGCGGCGGCCACGAGCGCAAGCGCCGAGACGGTGAATTTCACGGATTTCATGGATCACTCCTGGGTGTCAGGGCCGGCGAGTCGGCCTGCGGCAGGGGATAGGACGGTTCTGTGACGTCAGCCTTGCAGATTTGTAACAAAGCCATGACGATCGGCGATTCCTGGCGGGCTGGAAATTCCCTAGGCTTTGCGCTAGACAGCGCGTCTTCCCTGATCCTGAGGCCTGCCCCCGTGACGCCCCCTGTGACGCCGACCGTCGACAGCCATCGCTTTTCCGTCGCGCCGATGATGGACTGGACCGACCGCCATTGCCGGTATTTCCACCGGCTGATGACGCGCAGGGCGATGCTTTACACCGAGATGGTGACGGCGCCCGCGATCGTGCATGGGCCGAAGCCGCGGCTGCTGGATTACAGCGCGGCCGAACATCCGGTCGCGCTGCAACTGGGCGGGTCCGACCCGGGTGAATTGGCGCAGGCGGTGCGCATCGCGCGCGACTGGCGCTATGACGAGGTGAACCTGAATTGCGGCTGCCCCTCGGACCGGGTGCAATCGGGCTGTTTCGGGGCGGTGCTGATGCAGCGGCCCGCGCTTGTCGCCGATTGCGTCCGGGCGATGCAGGATCAGGCCGATGTGCCGGTGACAGTGAAATGCCGGATCGGCGTCGATGATCAGGCCCCCGAAGAGGCGCTGCCAAGGTTTCTTGAGACGATTGCCGCGACCGGGCTGCGCCATGTGGTGATCCATGCCCGCAAGGCCTGGCTTCAGGGCCTGTCGCCCAAGGAGAACCGCGAGATCCCGCCGCTGGATTACCCGCTGGTTCTGGCGATGAAGCGGCAGTTTCCCGAGCTGACGATCTGCCTGAATGGCGGCGTGACCACGCTTGCCCAGGTGCGCGAGCTGCTGGCGCAGGGGCTGGACGGGGTGATGCTGGGCCGGGCCGCCTATCACGATCCGGGCGCGGTGCTGATCGGGGCGGATGCGCTGTGGGGTCTGGACCATACGCCCGCACGGGCCGATGTGGTGCGCGCGATGATCCCCTATGTCGAGGCGCATCTGGCGGGTGGCGGGCGGCTGCACCAGATCACCCGCCACATGCTGGGCCTGTTCCACGGCCTGCCCGGGGCGCGCGGCTGGCGGCAGGTTCTGTCGACCGAGGGCACGCGCGAGGAGGCGGGTGTGGCCGAGCTTCTGTCGGCGCTTGCCCGCGTCGAGGATGCGGCGGAAGCGGCCTGACGGCGCGGGCCACGCCGCCTCTGGCCTTTGCCCGGCCCTTCGGCTTTAAGGCGGGCGATCCAAGATGCGGAGCGCTGACCATGGCCGAAATCCTGTCTCACTGGCAGATGATCCTTGCCCTTGTGGCGATTGGCGGTTTCGCGGGCGTGGTCGGCGGGCTTCTGGGCGTGGGGGGCGGCATCGTTCTGGTCCCCGCCTTCTTTTACTGTTTCGATGCGCTTGGCTATGGCGGCGGCCAGATCATGCAGGTCTGCGTCGCGACATCGCTGGCCACGATCGTCGTCACCTCGCTGCGGTCGGTCGCCTCGCATAACCGCAAGGGCGCGGTGGACTGGACCGTCCTGAAAAGCTGGGGGCCCTGGCTGGTGATCTCGGCCGCGATCGGCGTTTTCGTGGCCACGCGCGTGTCTTCCCAGGCCCTGCAGGTCGTGTTCGGCGTGCTGGCGGGTCTGGCCGGGCTGTGGATGGCCTTCGGGCGTGATTCGGCGCGTCTGGGCGCGGCGATGCCGGGTGCGCCGCTGCGCGCGGCGCTGGCCTCGAGCGTGGGCTTCTTTTCGGCGATGATGGGGATCGGCGGCGGCACTTTCGGCGTGCCGCTGATGACGCTGTTCTCGATGCCGATCCACCGCGCCGTCGCCACGGCCTCGGGTTTCGGCGTGCTGATCGCCGTGCCGGCGGTGGCGGGTTTCCTGCTGGTCCCGGCCGAAGGCGCGCCGCCCTATACGCTGGGCGCGGTGAACGGGCCGGCCTTTCTGGTCGTCATCGGCACGACGCTTCTGACAACGCCCTGGGGGGTGAAGCTCGCGCATGCGATGAACCCCAAGCCGCTGAAGCGCGCCTTTGCCGTCTTCCTGACGCTGGTGGCGCTGAACATGCTGCGGAAGGTCTTCTTCTAGCACCCGCTGCAAGGCCCGGCAGGGCTGGCGGCCGGGAGAACTGTCCGGGTTTCATCCTGATCCAAGTATCCCTGGGGTCGGGGGCTGGCGCCCGGGGCGGATCAGCCCTCGCGGCGTTCCAGACGGGCGGCCCTGCCGCCGCGGCGCTGGACAAGCTGCGATTTGCGGCCCGGAAGCTGGGTCATCACGGCGATGCGTTCATCTTGCGTCATCTGCGACCAGCGCGCGATCTCATCAAGGCTGCGGTGGCAGCCGACACAGATGCGGGCTTCGGGGTGGACCATGCACAGCTTAATGCAGGGGCTCTGCACCTCGTCGCGCTTCCAGACATCGTCCTTCACGATCCGGCCCGATCCTTGTCCATCCGCGCCATCCGGTCCAGCGCGCCCTGCAGAATGTAGCCCGCCGCCACGGCGTCGATCACCTCTTTGCGACGTTTCCGCGACGTATCCGCCTCCAGGAGCGCCCGTTCCGCCGCGACGGTGGACAGGCGTTCATCCCAGAAGGTGATCGGCAGGGGGGTCAGCTTTTCCAGATTGCGGGCGAAGGCGCGGGTCGATTGCACGCGCGGCCCCTCGCTGCCATCCATGTTCAAGGGCAGGCCCAGGACGATGCCGCAGACCTCGCGCGTGGTCAGGATTTCCAGCAGGGCGGCGGCATCGACGGTGAATTTCACCCGGCGAATGACGGTCGCGGGCGTCGCGACCGAGCGGCGCAGGTCGGACAGTGCGAAACCGATGGTCTTTTCGCCCAGATCGAGCCCGGCCAGCGCGCCCGCGCGCGGCAGAAGCGGCAGAAGGTCTTCCAGACCGGCGCAGATCACGGCACGATCCCGGCGGCAAGCGCGGCTTCGGTCAATGTCGCCAGCGGCCCCTGCTGCCCGGCAAAGATCTCACGCGCCTTGGCGAGCGTGGCCTTGGCCTCGTCCATCCGGCCCAGCACGGTCTGGGCGGTCAGCAACTGGGCATATTCCTCGGGACTGCCGCCCTGCGCGGCCAGCCGGTCGGACAGCTGCTGCACCATGCCCTCGATCATCGCCTGGCGGTCTGCGGGCGCCATATCCTGCGCGGCGGCGACATCTTCGCCGGTCGGGCCTTTCTGGGGCGGCAGGGTGAAGGGGATGCCTGCTAGGCTGGCGACCTCTTCGATCTGGGCGCGCAGGGGGCCAAGCCAGGGCGCATCGGGCGCGCTGTCATCCAGCAGCGGCCCCCACAGCGCCATGGCGCGGTCGAACCGGCCGCCCTGGCTGAACATCAGCCCGGCATAATAGCGGGTGAGGCCGTTCTTCGGGTCGATCTGAAGGGCGCGCAGCAGTTCCTGCTCGGCTTCGGGGCTGACATAGCCCTGGGCCTGGGTGATCAGGATTTCCGCCAGGGCGGCATGGTCATCGGCGGTGGCCTTGTCGGCCTTGACCGCGATCAGCCGGGACTGGGCTGCAAGGGCCGCATCGAAATTGCCAAGCGCCGCCTCGTTGCGGGCCAGAAGGTCAAGGCCGCGCAGGTCGGTCGCGGTGGCGGGGTCGACGGCGGCGCGCAGCTTTTCCATCAGGGCGGTGAATTCGGCATCGGGCTGGGGCAGGGCGGGGGCGGGCAGGCGGGCCACCCAATCGGCCTGGCTGGGCCGGGTCTTCATCGCGGCATCCGCCTCAGCCAGACGGTCGGCGATGGGCAGGTCAGGATAGCCGGGCAGGCCGATGCGGTTGTAGAGCACGACCGCCCCCGCCACCGCCAGCGCGATAAGGCCGGCGGCGATCCAGCCGCCCGCCGCGCCCGTGGCGGTTGCGGCACCCTGCTTGCGGTCGGCCTCGAGCAGACGGCGGGCAATCTCGGTGCGGGTGCGCTGCGCCTCGGCGGCATCCAATGTGCCGCGGGCCAGGTCGCGGTCGACCTCGGCCAACTGGTCGCGATAGACCTGAATGTCCCGGGTGCTGCCGGACGGGTCGGCATTGCCTGCCGCCGCGGCGGCGCGGCCGCGCAGGCTTGCGGCGATCAACAGCCCGCCCACGCCCAGGGACAGCAGGGCCGCGATCGACCAGAAGGCCATGTTTTCCATTATCCTGCCCTCGCGGTCCCGGTTCGGCCCTGATCTATAGGCTGCAAGCCTTCAGCAAAAGGGCCCATTCGCCGCAGGCAGGGGTGGGGGCAGGCGGGCGGATGTCGGGTCAGGGCGGGTCATGTCGCATTTATCCCGATTGTGCCGCGCCAAGGCCGGGTTATAAGCGGGACCCGTTCCATGACAGGGCAGGCCGGGCCGCATCTTGCGACTCTGCCCAAGACGCGGCCCCTCGCGCCCCTCAGCGACCCGGAGGTTTCAGGATGAAGCGCTATTCGGTTTTTGCCATCGCCCGCGAGGCCATGCGCCATCACACGGGTTGGGAGCGCGCCTGGCGCAGCCCAGAGCCGAAAAAGGACTATGACGCGATCATCGTGGGGGCGGGCGGCCATGGTCTGGCCACGGCCTATTACCTGGGCAAGAACCACGGCATCCGGAATGTCGCGATCCTCGAGAAGGGCTGGCTGGGCGGCGGCAATACCGGCCGCAACACCACGATCATCCGCTCGAACTATCTGCAGGACCCTTCGGCCGCGATCTATGACAAGGCGCTGCAGCTTTATGAGACGCTGAGCCAGGACCTGAACTACAACGTGATGTTCAGCCCGCGCGGGCTTTTGATGCTGGCGCAGACCCATCATGAGGTGCGCGGCTATCAGCGCACCGTCCATGCCAATACCCTGCAAGGCGTTGCGACCGAATGGATCGATGCCAAGCGAGTCAAGCAGCTTGTGCCGATCATGAACATCGAGGGGCCGCGCTATCCGGTGCTGGGCGCGCTGTACCAGGCGCGGGGCGGCACGGCACGGCATGACGCGGTGGCCTGGGGCTATGCGCGGGCCTGTTCCGACATGGGCATGGACATCATCCAGAATTGCGAGGTCAAGGGCGTGACCTCGGCCAATGGCGTGGTCACCGGGGTCGACACGACCAAGGGCTATATCGGCTGCAAGAAGCTGGGCATCGTGGTCGCGGGTCATTCGGGCCAATTGGCCGAGATGGCGGGCTTCCGCCTGCCGCTCGAGGCGGTGGCGTTGCAGGCCATGGTGTCGGAACCGATCAAGCCCTGCCTGGACGTGGTGGTCATGGCCAACACCGTGCATGGCTATATGTCGCAATCCGACAAGGGCGAGCTGGTCATCGGCGGCGGCACCGACGGGTTCAACAATTTCACCCAGCGCGGGTCCTGGCATCATATCGAGGAAACCCTGCGGGCGCTGATCGAGACCTTCCCGATGATCAGCCGTCTCAAGATGCTGCGGCAATGGGGCGGCATCGTCGACATGACCGGGGACCGCAGCCCGCTGATCTCGAAGACGCCGCTCGGCAATTGCTTCATCGATTGCGGCTGGGGCACGGGCGGGTTCAAGGCGATCCCGGGTTCGGGCTGGGCGATGGCCGATCTGATGGCCCGGGGCGAGCCGGGGCCGCTGGCGGCCGAATTCAGCATGTGGCGCTTCAAGGAAGGCCAGTTCATCGACGAATCCGTCGCGGCTGGCGTGGCCCATTGATGCGCGGGATTCGGCGGATATCTGCCACGGGGCGGCCCTGCGGGAACCGTTCGGACGGGCGGGGGTTGGTGGTGCAGATGTCATTCTGCACGGAGACAGCCCCATGTCCGACCATACGAACCACAACACCTATGTCCGTGACACCGTCCGCGAAGTCCCCAGCACCTCGTCCAGCGGCGGATCGACGGCCTTCATCCTTGGCGCCCTTGCGGTTGCCATTCTTGTCATCGTCTGGGCCGTCCTTTCCGGCGCCGATGCGCCGGCGCCCAGCGGCACCGCTCCGGGTGACACCAACAATGTCACCATCGAAGCCCCGGCTGCACCCGAGGCCGCTGCGCCGGTTGAAACCGCGCCGGCACCCGATGCTGCGGCTCCTGTCGAGTCCGCTCCCGCTGCCCCGGCTGACGGCGGCGCTGCGCCTGCCGAACCGCCGGCCAGCAACTGATCTGACGATCCCTAGCGTTTCCGCGCTTGCGGGCGGGTGGCTTCGGCTGCCCGCCCTTTTCCATGTCCAAACCGCACCGACGGAGGTCCGCCCATGCTGATCCTGGAATGCCCCTGTTGCGGGGTGAAGGCCGAGGAGACCGAGCTGGCGCCCGGCGGCGAGGCCCATCTGAAACGCTTCGGTCCCGGGTCCTCGCCCGAAGAGTTCGAGGATTACATGTTCGCCCGCAAGAACCCCAAGGGCGTGCATTTCGAGCGTTGGCGGCACGCCTATGGCTGCGGCAAGTGGTTCCTGGCGGCGCGCTGCACCGCGACGCTTGAGGTGTTCGGCACCTACCCGGCGCAGGTCTCCGAACCGCCCGCGGAACTGGTGGAAAAGATCAAGGCGAAACGGCCAGAGTGGAAGGGCTGGAAATGAGCACGCGTCTGGCAAAGGGCGGGCGGTTGATCGACCGCAGCGCCGCGATGGATTTCACCTTCAACGGCAAGCGGCTGCGCGGTTTCCGCGGCGATACGCTTGCGGCGGCCCTGCTGGCCAATGACCAGATGCTGGTCGGGCGCAGCTTCAAGTATCACCGCCCGCGCGGTATCGTCGCCAGCGGTGCCGAAGAGCCGAACGCGCTGGTGAACATGGGCGCGGGCCGGCGGTTCGAGCCGAACCAGCGCACGACCACGACGGAATTGTTTGACGGGCTGGCCGCGGCCAGCCAGAACCATTTCCCCAGCCTCGAATTCGACGTCGGCGTCCTGAACAACTACGCCGCGCGCTTCCTGCCTGCGGGGTTCTATTACAAGACCTTCATCCATCCGCGCCCGTTCTGGAAACATGTCTTCGAGCCGGTGATCCGCCGGTCCGCCGGTCTGGGCAAGGCCCCGACCGAGGCCGATGCCGACCGTTACGAACAGGCCTATGCCCATTGCGACCTGCTGGTCGTGGGCGGCGGCATCGCGGGTCTGCAGGCGGCGCGGGTCGCGGCGGCCTCGGGCGCGCGGGTGATCGTGCTGGAGCAATCGCCGCATTGGGGCGGCCGCGCTCCGGTCGATGGCGACGTGATCGACGGCGCGCCCGCCGAGGCCTGGATCAATTCCACCCTGCAAGTCCTTGGTGCGATGGAGAATGTCACGCTCAAGCCGCGCTGCATGGCGGCGGGCGTCTATGACCATGGCTATGTGCTGGCCGAAGAGCGGATCGCGGACCACACGCCGGGCGACGGGCGGCCGAAGAAGCGGCTGTGGCGCATTCGGGCGGCCAAGATCGTCGCCGCGACCGGCGCGATCGAGCGGCCCCTGTCTTTCGCGGGCAATGACCTGCCGGGCGTGATGCTGGCGGGCGCGGTGCGCGACTATGTGGTGAACTGGGCGGTGTCGCCCGGCGACCGCACCGTGGTCGTCACCAACAATGACGATGCCTATCGTACGGCCATCGCGCTGAAAGAGGCCGGGCTTGAGGTCGCGGCGGTGATCGACGCGCGGGTGCAGGTGACGGGGGCGCTGCCTGCCCGCGCCCGCGCCATGGGCATTGCGGTCCATGCAGGCCGCGCGGTGGTCAAGGTCAAGGGGGCCAAGCGCGTGACCGGCGTCGCCATCGGCCTTCAGGCCGGTGAGGGCGCGGTTCTGGAAGAGATCGCCTGCGACGCGGTCGCCATGTCGGGCGGCTGGTCGCCCGTCGTGCATCTGTGGAGCCATTGCGGCGGCAAGCTGAGCTGGGACCGCAAGCACGCGATGTTCCGCCCCGATCCGGCCCGCCCGCCGCTGACCCATGACGGCAGCGCGATGGTTCTGGCCGCCGGTGCCGCCAATGGCGCGATGACGGGGGCCGAGGCCCTGACCGATGCTGTCGAGACCGGGCTTGCCGCGGTCAAGGCGCTGGGGCGCAAAGGGGGCACCTCGCCGCTGGGGCGTGGCGAGGCGGTGGAAGAAGCACCGATGGAGCCGGTCTGGATCATGCCGCAGGGCGCGGGTCCGGCGCTGAAGGCGAAGATGTGGCTCGACTACCAGAATGACGTCAAGGTCAGCGACGTGCAGCTTGCGGCGCGCGAGGGCTATGAATCGGTCGAGCATACCAAGCGCTACACCACGCTGGGCATGGCGACCGATCAGGGCAAGCTGTCGAACATCAACGGTCTGGCCATTCTGGCCGGAGCGCGGGCCGAGGACATTCCCGCCGTCGGCACCACCACCTTCCGCCCGCCCTATACGCCGGTGACGCTGGGCGCGCTGGCGGGCGAGGCGCGGGGCGACATCTTCCAGCCGCTGCGCCGCACGCCGATGCAGGGCTGGCACGAGGCGCAGGGCGCCTATCTGGAACCCGTGGGCCTGTGGCGGCGGCCCTATTGCTATCCCCGCGCGGGCGAGACCCATGCCCAGGCCGTGCATCGCGAGATCCTGAACGTGCGGCAGAATGCCGGGCTGCTGGATGCCTCGACCCTGGGCAAGATCATCGTCAAGGGGCCGGATGCGGGCCGCTTCCTCGACATGCTTTACACCAATGTCATGTCCTCGCTGCCGGTCGGAAAATGCCGCTACGGGCTGATGTGCAACGAGCAGGGCTTCCTGTCGGATGACGGCGTCGTCGTGCGTCTGACCGAGGATACCTGGCTGTGCCACACCACTTCGGGCGGGGCCGACCGCATCCATGGCTGGATGGAAGACTGGCTGCAATGCGAGTGGTGGGACTGGAAGGTCTTCACCGCCAATGTGACCGAGCAATATGCCCAGATCGCCGTGGCCGGGCCGAAGGCACGGGCCGTGCTTGAGGCGCTGGGGGGCATTGATGTGTCGAAAGAGGCGCTGCCCTTCATGTCCTTTGTCGAAGGCCAGCTGGACGGCGTGCCGGTGCGGGTCCACCGCATCTCCTTCTCGGGCGAATTGTCCTATGAGATCGCGGTCCCGGCCAGCCATGGCCGCGCGCTTTGGGACAAGCTTCTGGCGGCGGGCGCGGCGCATGGCGTGGCGCCCTATGGCACCGAGGCGATGCATGTGATGCGGGCCGAGAAGGGCTTCATCATGATCGGCGACGAAACCGATGGCACGGTGATCCCGCAGGATCTGGGCCTCGACTGGGCGATCTCGAAGAAGAAGGCCGATTATCTGGGCAAGCGCGGGCAGGAGCGGACCTATCTTGCCAGCCCTGACCGCTGGAAGCTGGTGGGCTTTGAGACGCTGGACGGGTCGGTCATCGCAGACGGGGCCTATATCCCGGCGGCGGGCGCGAATGCCAATGGCCAGCGCAATGTGCAGGGGCGCGTCACCTCGACCTATCATTCGCCGACCTTGGGCAAGGGCATCGCGATGGGCCTGTTGCACAGGGGTCCGGCGCGGATGGGCGAAGTGGTGGAATTCACCGCCGAGGGCGGCGGCACGGTCAAGGCGCGGGTGGTGAACCCGGTCTTCTACGATCCCAAGGGGGAGAAGCAGGATGTCTGATCCGGTCTCGGCGCTGGCGGGCGCCAGCTATGACGGTTTTGCCTCGGTGCGCGAGCTTGGCCCCTGGGGCATGATCACGCTGCGGGCAAAGCCGGGCACCAAGGGGCTTGAAAAGGCCGTGAAGGCGGCGGTTGGCCTTGGCCTGCCCGCGACGCGGCAGATGGTTTGGGATGGCCCCGCCACCGGCGGCCGCGGCATCGGCTGGATGAGCCCGGATGAATATCTGCTGATCCTGCCCTATGGCGGGGTTGCGGCGGCGATGGCCGCGCTTGAGACGGGGCTGAAGGGCGAGCATTTCCTGGCCGCCGATGTCTCGGACGCGCGCTGCGTGTTCCATGTCTCTGGGGCGAAGGCCGATCAGGTGCTGCGCAAGCTGACCCCGGCGGATCTGGACGCGCTGGCGCCGGGCGAGTTGCGCCGGTCGCGCCTGGCCCAGGTGGCGGCCGCGTTCTGGGCGGCCGAGGGTGGCTATACCGTCGTCGCCTTCCGCTCGGTCGCGGGCTATGTGATGGGGCTGCTGAGCCATTCCGCCCAGCCGGGATCGGAATTGGGCTGACGGAACGGGCTTTCATGAAACAGGCGTCAAGCGGCAATGGACCGCTTGACGGAATCGCTGCGCTTTCCGATGGTCGGTTCCAGGCCAATTGTGAAAGGTAGCCCAATGTACTTGCGTCGCGTGTTTCCCCTTCTGGTGGCTGCGACTTTCGCTGCCCCGGTTTTTGCACAGCCTGTTGTTTACAAATGCAAGACGCTGACAGGCGAGGTAAATACTTGGATTCCGCCTGAAACCTATGTGACGCATGATGCCCAAAAGGGCGAGGCGGTGGCGATTGATGGGGTGCTACAGGAATTTCTCGGCGGACCGCAGCCGGTCACGATCGAAACAGACAATGCCAAACGCACGACCTTCATGTGGAAGGTAAAGATGCGCAATCGGTCGATGCAATACACCACGATGGTTTACCGGCTGACAGTGATGAAGGCCGATCTTCAGGCGACTTTCTCGGCCAATCCGGCTGGCTACAGCAACCAGTTCAACGCGAATGGCAAATGCCAGAAGGTGAAGGCCTGAACGGCCGGCGACCAGCGGCCACGGTCCGGCGGCTGCCCGGCGGGAACCTGTATCTCAGTTGAAGGTTAACCCGCGCAGCGGCGCTTGCGGGGTTGACCTTGGCTCTGGGAAGCCCCTTATTCAGCCTCAGCCGATCATCCGAACAGGAGCAGGACCATGGCCTTCACCCTTCCCGATCTTCCCTATGCCCATGACGCGCTGGCGTCGCTTGGCATGTCGAAGGAAACGCTGGAATTCCACCACGACATCCACCACAAGGCCTATGTTGACAATGGCAACAAGCTGATCGCCGGCACCGAATGGGAAGGCAAGTCGCTTGAGGACATCGTCAAGGGCACCTATCAGGCCGGGGCGGTCGCCCAGAACGGCATCTTCAACAATGCTTCGCAGCACTGGAACCACAACCTGTTCTGGGAAGTGATGGGTCCGGGCGAGAAGAAGATTCCCGGCGCGCTGGACAAGGCCCTGACCGAGGCTTTCGGTTCGGTGGCCAAGTTCAAGGAAGATTTCGCCGCCGCCGGTGCGGGCCAGTTCGGCTCGGGCTGGGCCTGGCTGGTGAAGGACAAGGATGGCAGCCTGAAGATCACCAAGACCGAGAATGGCGTCAACCCGCTGTGCTTCGGCCAGACCGCGCTTCTGGGCTGCGACGTGTGGGAACATTCCTATTACATCGACTTCCGCAACAAGCGCCCGGCCTATCTGACCAACTTCCTCGACAAGCTGGTCAATTGGGAAGCCGTGGCCGCCAAGCTGTAAGCCTTGCGACAAGAATACGGGAAAGGCCCTGCGGCGAACGCGGGGCCTTTTGCTTTTCTGGATGGGGACCGCATTGACCGCGCGTGTCGGTCCCTGGACGAAGGAGCGCGCTTTGGTCCAGCGCTGTCTTAGTCCAGCGCCGCCTCGAGTTGGCTCATAAGGCCGGACAGATCGGGGGCCGAGGAGAACAGGTCTTTCAGGGACGGTGCGGCAAAGCCCTCAGCAATGACATGGTCGATCAGCGCCAGCAGCGGCTGCCAGTAGCCATCCTGATCCAGCAGGATGATCGGTTTGGCATGAAGTCCGATCTGCGCCCAGGTCAGCACTTCGAAGAACTCGTCCAGGCTGCCCGCGCCGCCGGGCAGCACGACGATGGCGTCCGAGTTCATGTACATGACCTTCTTGCGTTCATGCATGTCCTCGGTGACGACATAGGTGGTCAGGTCGCGCTTTCCGACCTCGGCCCGGACCAGATGGGTGGGGATGACGCCAAAGGTCGCGGCCCCTGCGGCCTGGGCGGCACGGGCCACCTCTCCCATCAGGCCGACATCTCCCGCGCCATAGACCAGGCGCCAGCCGCGCGCCGCGATTTCGCGGCCAAGACCGGCGGCGGCAGCGACATGGGCGGGGTTGTGGCCGGGCCGCGAGCCACAGAAGACGCAGATCGAATGCGCGGTCATGTGATAGTCCCGATTCCTGTTGCCTTGCGCCCTGATATCGGGGTTCCTTGCAGGATGTAAGCTGCGGCAGGGGCCAAGGACCGCGGCGGGGGAGGGGAAGGGATCGCGATGGCGGGATGGGGCAATCTCGGCGCGGGCGCGCGGGCGGGGATCATGGGCGCGGGGGCCGTGGTCGTCGCGGGGATCGGCTGGCTGGTCTTCGACCCGACCAGGCCTGACCCGGCGGCGGAACAGGGGGTCTCGGCCCCGGTGGTCAGCCCGAGCGCGACCGAAGTCGCCGCGACCCCGTCCGCCGTGCCGACCAGCGCCGAAACCGCCGCCGCCCCGACCGAGACCCCACCAGCAGCGCCGCAGATCGGAACCTGGCTTGTGGGGGCCGACGGCTCGGCCACCATCGCCGGGACCGCGGCTGCCAAGGCGCTGGTGAAGGTTCTGATCGACGGGGTTGCCGTGGCTGAAACCACGGCGACGCGCGGCGGAGAATTCGCGGTGGTCACCACGCTGGCGCCGAACCCTGCGCCCAGCCTGATGTCGCTGGTCATGGTGCTGGCGGATGGCACCGAGATCGCCTCGACCCAGACCGTCGCGCTTGGCCCGATTGCCGGGCCGCCTGTCGCCACGGTCATGCCTGCCGCACCTGAAACCGCAGAGGTCCCGGCCGCGCCGGAGGTTGCCGAGGCCGCCCCGGAGCCCGAGGCGCCAGCGGCGCTGATGCTGACCGAAGAGGGGGCGACGGTCCTGCAAGACTCGGCCACACCGGCTGCCGCCGAGCCCGCGGCAGCGGGCGATATCGCCCCGGTCACGATCGAGACGATTTCCTATACCGCTTCCGGCGCGGTGCAATTGGGCGGGTCGGCGCAGCCGGGGGCGGTGGTGCGGCTTTATCTCGACAACGCGCCCGTTCAGGATGTGGCCGTGCCCGACAGCGGCAAGTGGTTGACGACGCTGGCAGAGACCGCGCCTGGCGTCTACACGCTGCGCGCCGATCAGGTCGATGACATGGGGCTCGTGACATCGCGCTTCGAGACGCCATTCAAGCGCGAGACGCTTGAGGCGCTGGCGGCGGCGGCGGGCGAGGGGGCGGCGACCCCGACGCCAGCAGAACCTGTCGCTTCGTCTGGGGAGGAAGCGCCTGCTCAGGCGGAAGCCGCGCCAGCGGCGACCGGGACGCCTGCCGAAACGGCAGAACCCGCGCCGGAAGCCGTGGCCGAGGCCGACGAAGCGCCCGCCGCCCCGCCGCCCGAAGCCGCGCCCCTTGCCGAGGCGCCGGCCGCGGAAGAACCCGCCGCGCCTGCGGTGGTTGCCGAAGCGCCCGCGCCAACAGCATCCGCGGAGACCGCTGAGCCGCCGCCGCCCGGCGCAGATGCGGACGCGTCAGAGGCCGGCCCCGATCCGACCGCTGCGCCAGCGGCCGACGCGGCACCCGCGACCCCGGCACCGCCGCCGGTGGTGACGGTGACGGTGCAGCCGGGCAATACGCTTTGGGCCATCGCCAAGGGGCAGATGGGCGACGGCATCCGCTATGTGCAGGTCTATGAGGCCAACAAGGATGCGATCCGCGACCCGGATCTGATCTATCCGGGCCAGATCTTCACGATTCCGACCCAGAACTAGCGTCGGCGGGCATTTCGAAGGCCCTTGGCCGCAGGCGCGGGGCCTCGCTCCCTTCGCTGCGGCGGCAGCAGGCCATCACTTCTGGATGTTCCATGCAGCAATCGTTCAAGAGATAGGCGATGATCCGGCCCAGGCCGCCTGCGTCGATCGAATAGATCACATTGCGCCCCTCGCGCCGCGCCCCGATCAGCCCGCCCTGTTCCAGCGCCGACAGATGGAAAGACAGGCGCGAGGCGGAAAGACCCAGGCTACGTGCGATTTCACCCGCTGCCATGCCTTCATCGCCTTGACGCACCAAGAGGCGCACCAGGTCCAGGCGATCGCCATGGGACAGGGCGGAAAGGGCGGCGAGGGCTTTACTTCGATCCATCGTTCAACTATTCATGTATCGTTGAAATGTTGTAGCCCGTCCGGTCGCGCAAGGCAACCGTGCCGTGTCTGCCAAGCCCCCGATCAGGACCGAAATGCGCCGCTCGACCGCGACCTCTGCCGATATGCCCGATAAACCTGCAAGCGGGATGCAGACCATCCTGCGCGTCTTGCCTTATCTTTGGCCCGAGGCGCACCCTTGGGTGAAGCGCCGGGTCATCTATGCGATGCTCTTCCTGATCGCGGCCAAGGCGGTGTCGATCATCACGCCCTATCTTTACAAGCTGGCGGTGGATTCGCTGAGTTCGGAGACCGGAACCGATCCGGGCTGGGTTCTGATCTATGGCGCGGTCGGGCTGACCATTGCCTATGGTCTGGCGCGGCTGGGCGCGGTGGTCTTTGGCGAGATGCGCGACGCGGTCTTCGTGCGGGTGGGGCAAAGGGCGCTGCGGCAACTGGCGCTGGAGACCTTCAGCCATATCCACGCATTGTCGCTGCGCTATCACATCACCCGCAAGACCGGCGGGCTGAGCCGCATCATCGAGCGCGGGGTGAAGGGCGTCGATTTCCTGCTGCGCTTCATGCTGTTTTCGATCGGGCCGCTGATCCTGGAACTGACCCTGGTCTCGATCATCTTCGCGGTGGTCTTCGGCTGGCAGTATTCGGCGGTCGTCGTGGTCACCATCGCGCTTTACGTCACCTATACCTTCAAGGTGACCGAATGGCGGGTGAAGATCCGGCGCGAGATGAACGATCAGGACACCGATGCCAACCAGAAGGCCATCGACAGCCTGCTGAACTATGAAACCGTCAAGTATTTCAACGCCGAAGCGCGCGAGGCCGCCCGCTATGACATGGCGATGCAGCGCTATGAGCGGGCGGCGGTCAAGACCGGCCTGTCGCTTTCGGCGCTGAATGCGGGGCAGGCCTTCCTGATCACCACCGGGCTTGTGATCGTGATGGTCATGGCGGCGCGCGGGGTGATGGCGGGCACGCTGACGGTGGGCGATTTCGTCATGGTCAATGCCTATATGATCCAGATCACCATGCCTTTGGGTTTTCTGGGCACGGTCTATCGCGAAATCCGCCAGGCCCTGGTCGATATGGGCGAGATGTTCGGTCTTCTGGGCCAGCCCGCCGAAGTGGTCGATGCACCGGATGCCAAGCCCTTGCAGGTGACGGCGGGCGAGATCACCTTTGACAATGTCCGCTTCGCCTATGAACCGGCGCGCGAGATCCTGAAAGGCGTCAGCTTCACGGTGAAGCCCGGGCAGAAGCTGGCGCTGGTCGGCCATTCCGGCAGCGGCAAATCGACCATCGGGCGCCTGCTCTTCCGCTTTTACGACATCAATTCCGGTGCGATCCGTATCGACGGGCAGGACCTGCGCTCGGTGACGCAGACCAGCCTTCATGCCCAGATCGGCGTCGTGCCGCAGGACACGGTGCTGTTCAACGACACGATCCGCTACAACATCGCCTATGGCAAGGACAACGCCACCGAGGCCGAGATCATCGCCGCCGCCCGGGCCGCGCGTATCCATGATTTCATCAGCCGTCTACCCGATGGCTACGAAACCAAGGTCGGCGAGCGGGGGCTGAAGCTTTCAGGCGGCGAGAAGCAGCGCGTCGGTATTGCCCGCACCCTGTTGAAGAACCCGCCGATCCTGATCCTGGACGAGGCGACCAGCGCGCTCGACAGCCAGACCGAACGCTCGATCCAGGAAAGCCTCGGCGAGATGGGGCAGGGGCGCAGCGTCATTGTCATCGCGCACCGCCTGTCGACCATCGCCGATGCCGACCAGATCCTCGTGATGGAGGAAGGCCAGGTGATCGAACGCGGCACGCAAGAGGAATTGCTGGCCCTCGGCGGCGTCTATGCCGAGATGTGGGCGCGTCAGGTGGACGAGGATTTCGCCAGCCGTCTCGAGGATCTGCCGGGCGGCAAGGGCGAGCCCTTCTCGACCGAGCGGCAGCAGGACCGCTATCGGACCATTCCGGTCAGCGGGTAAACCATACCTCTGTGCTGGGCCCGACAGGGCAGGTGACGGCTTTTTTCCTTTGACCGCGCCGGGTTGCGCGGCGCAGAATTGCGCCATTGTTGAAACCAGGGTCAACGCGATGCTGCACCGCGTTCTCATTGCGATATTGGTCTTTCTTGGCCTTGCCACCGCCGCCCTTGCCGAACGGCGGGTGGCGCTGGTCATCGGGGTCGATGATTACAAGAACGTCCGCACGCTGGACAATCCGGTCAATGACGCCCGCGCGATGGAAAAGCTGCTGGACGGGCTGGGCTTTGAGGTGACGCTGGCCGTCGACCGCGACCTCAAGCGGATGAAGCGCGCGCTTGAGGATTTCAAGGATGATGCGACCGGCGCGGATGTCGCGCTGGTCTTCTTTGCCGGGCATGGCGTGGCGCTGAACGGGGTGAACTACCTTCTGCCCACAGACGCCGAAGCGACGTCGTCGGAAAAGCTGGCCGAGACCAGCCTTCCCCTGGCCGATATCCAGAACGTGCTGGACGAGGTGGCGCCGGTCGGCATCATGCTGCTCGATGCCTGCCGCGACGATCCTTTTGCCGCCGCCGGAGGGGGAACGGGCGACGGGCGCAGCGCCAAGCCCCTGTCCGACGACCCGCCCGAAGCGCCGAAACCCGTGCCGGGACTGGGGCGGATCGGGCGCTCGGATGGTGTCCTGTTCGCCTTTGCCGCCGCGCCCAATGAGACCGCCAGCGATGGCGATGGCGAAAACTCGCCCTTCACATCTGCGCTGCTGCGCCATTTCGGCACCAAGGGGGTCGAGCTGAAATCGGCGCTGACGCTGGTGCAGCAGGATGTCTATGACCGCTCGCGCGGCCAGCAACTGCCCTATATCGAAAGCGGCCTGCCGGAACTGGTCTTCATCAGCGAAGAGGGTGATCTGCCGGAACGCGACCAGCTTCTGCTCGCCATGGCAGGTCTGACGCCCGAGCTGCGGATGGAAGTGGAAACCGTGGCCAAGGCCAACAACATGCCGCTTGCGCCGCTTTATGCCGCCGTCATCTCGGGCGATCTGACAGGTCAGACGCCGGAGGAGCGCCGCCGGATGCTGGAAGAGGCGGCGCGGTCCTACGCGGCCTTCCAGGGCGAGCTGGTGAAATATGCCAGCGATGACCCTCGCGTGGCCGAATTGCGCGCCAAGGCGGAAGAGCAGCTGTCGCTGGGCGCGGTAGATGAGGCGCGATCGCTTCTGACCGAAGCGGCCGAGATCGACAGCCAGGCGCGGTCGGCGATCAAGAACAACTTCATCTCGCGCACCCTGTCGGAAGCCTCGACCCATGTCCTGAACGCCAATGCCGCCCGAACCGATCTGCGTTACGATCTGGCCATCGGCGACCTGACCAAGGCGGTCGAGCTGTTTGCCGAGGTCGAGGCGCAATTGCCCGACCGGCAGGCGCGCCTCGACTATGCCGTCGCGTTGCAGGATCTGGGCGATCTCTACATGGTCGCCGGAAATACCTATGGCGCCTTGGGCGCTGCGATGACCCGGGTTGAATTCCTGAAGGCCCAGGCCAAGGCCGAGCCGATGGATCTGGGCTGGACGCGCGAGCTGATCTGGGCGCTGAACTCGGTCGGTTCGGTCCTGCAACAGCAGGGCTATCTGAAAGAGGCTGAAGAAGCCTTCATGAACGCCTTCGAGTTCAGCCAGTGGCAAAGCGACCGCAACCCGGATGATCCCGATCTTCAGCGCGACCGCGAGGTGATCCGCAACAAGCTGGGCGAAGTGCGCTTTGCGCTGGCCGATTATCCGGGCGCGCTGTCGGCCTATCAGGAATCGCTGGTGATCGCGCAAAAGCTCTTGGACAGCGATCCGACCCGCATCACCTATATGCGCGATGTCAGCTATACCCAGGAACGCATCGGCGATGTCTATGTCGCCATGGGCGACCGCCAAAGCGCCCGCGCGGCCTTTGACGTCGCCATGCGGATCAGCCAGCAGCTTGTCGATGAATTCCCGACCGATCAGGAGTTCCGCCGTGATCTATCGGTGGCCTATGAGCGATTGGGCGACATGATGATCGCCGAGAATGATCTCGATTCCGCGCTGGCCTCGTATCTCGAGGCGCTGAACATCCGCGAAGATCTGGCGAAACTGGACCCGACCAACCGGATGCGCCAGCGCGACAGTTCGGTGACCTACGAGCGCATCGGCGACATTTATGCGGCGATGGGCGATGTCGGCTCGGCCTTGATGAGCCATCAGCAGGCGCTGGACCTGCGCGAAAAGCTGATGGCGCTGGACCCGGGCAGCGCGCAATGGGCGCGCGACCTGTCGGTCAGCTATGAACGGATCGGTGAGCTGTATTTCGGCGAGGGCGAATATCAGGGCGCGCTGGAATATTACGAGAAGTGCCGTGACACGCGTCTCGCGATTGTCGCGCTTGATCCGTCGAACCTGCCGCGGCAGCGCGATCTGGGCGTGGCCTATGAAAAAGTCGCCCTGACCCTGGCGGCGATGGGCGAGGCGGACAAGGCGCTCGAGGTGCACAAGACGGTGCTGGAGCTGCGCCGCCAGACCGCTGCGGCCGACCCGACCGTGCCCCAGTACAGCCGCGACGTGACCTTCACCCTGTTGCAGATGGCCGAGGTGCTGCGCGGCAAGGGCGATCAAGCCGGGGCCTTGCCGCTGATGGCCGAGGCGGTTTCCCTGCGCGAGGCGATCCTGCAAGCCGCGCCCGATGATTTTGACACGCTGCGCGACACGACGATTGCCCAGAACCAATATGTCGCGGCCCTGATGGAAACCGGCGATTACGCCACGGCCGTGCCGGTCGGCCAGGCATCGGTCGCGGTGGTCGAGCGGATGCTGGCGCAGCGCCCGAATGACAAGGAAACGCTGCGCGACAAGGTGGTGGCGGCGAACCGGCTGGGCGATGCGCTGAAGGGGGCGGGCGATCTGGAAGGCGCATTGGCGGCCTTTCAGGCCATGGGGGCGGCGGGATATGCGCTGGTCTCGGCCGATCCCTATGACACGGGTCTGGCGGTGGATTACACGCTGGCGCTGGAGCGGATGGGCGACACCTATATCGCGCTGCAAAACTACCCCGCCGCGCGCACCGAGCTGACCAATGCCGTTTCGATGCGGCAATGGCTTGCCGGGCAGAAACCCGGCAGCCTGCCCGACCAGCGCGCCCTGGCCTTCGCGCTGCAAAAGCTGGCCGATACCTATTACTTCGAGAAGAATCTCGACCAGGGCCGCCCGGTCGAAGAGCAGGCTCTGGGGATTCTGCGCTGGGTGCTGCAACAGGATCAGAACGACGCCTGGAACGTGATCGACCTTGTCACCGCGCTGGACCGCACCGCCAGCTATTACGACGACCGCTCGACCCATTACCGCGAGGCGCTGACCCTTCTGGAGCAGCTTCAGGCCGAAGGGCGCCTGCCCTCGGACAGCTATCTGGAATGGATGACGAATTACCGCAATGCGCTTGGCATCCAGTAGCTCCGGCGGGGCCTTGCGCGCAGGCGGGGCGCGGGGCTTGGCAACCCCGGCGGAATCCCTGTAAGACGGGATGAACGGACATCAAGGGCCAGGGCGTTGAGCAATCCCGACAGTTTCATCGACGAAGTCACCGAAGAGGTCCGCCGCGACCGGCTTTATGGGCTGTTCCGCAAATATGGCTGGATCGGCGTCGTCGCCATTCTTGGCATCGTCGGCGGCACCGCGACGAACCAGGTGCTGAAGGCACGGGCCGAATCCCGAGCCGAGGCCTTTGGCGATGCGGTGATCGACTCCTATGACATGGGCACGCCCGGGGAACGCCGCGCCGCGCTGGCCGCCGTTTCGGCGGATGGCGACCAGTCGGTCATTCTGGCGCTCATCGAAGCGGCTGACCCGGCGCAGGACAAGGCGGCGACCCTGGCCGCGCTGGACCGGGTGCTTGCCGATGCCGGGCTGGCCCCGGTTTATCGCGACCTCGCCGTGCTGCGCCGCGTGGGCGTCACGGGGGCCGACCAGCCCCTGGCCGAGCGCCGCGCCGCGCTGGAAGGCATTGCGGTGGCCGGGCGGCCCTATCGGGCGCTTGCGGCCGAGCAACTGGCCTATCTGCTGCTGGAAGAGGACAAGACCGCCGAGGCGATTGCCGCGCTTCAGGCACTGACCCAGGCCAGCGATGCAACATCGGCGCTGAAATCGCGGGTCGGACAGGTTATCACCGTTCTGGGCGGCACGCCCGAGGCGGCCCCTGCCGAGGCGCCGGCGCAAGCCGCGCCTTCGGGCGGCTGAGGACCTTGGCGCATGGCCGGGATGAACGCCGGGGAAGGGCAAAGCAAGTGACGGTCAGACAGGCGAAACTCTGGGTGGCGGGCCTTGCGGCGGCCGGAATTCTTGCGGCCTGCCAGGAGAAGGAAGTCATCCTTCCCGGCGAGCGCATCTCGATCCGCGATGCGGTGGGCGTGCCTGAGGCCGAGCCTTCGGCCCCAGCGGGTGCCGCGATCTCTCTGCCCGGCGTGCAGGCCAATGCCGACTGGGCGCAGCGCGGCGGCAATGTCCGCCATGCCGCCCCGCATGCGGCGCTGTCTTCGGCGCCGCAACTGATCTGGTCCGCATCGGTGGGCGCGGGCTCCAGCCGCAAGAACCGTGTGGCCGCCGCGCCCGTCGTGGCGGGTGGGCGGGTCTTCGCGATGGATTCCGGCGCGACCGTGACCGCCATTTCCACCGGCGGCGCGGCACTGTGGTCGGTCGACCTGTCGGCCAATGTCGATCGCGGCGGCGGCGCTTCGGGCGGCGGGCTTGCGGCGGATGGCGGGCGGGTCTTCGCCACGACCGTCTATGGCGAGGTTGTCGCGATGGACGCGGCTTCGGGCGCGGTGATCTGGCGGCAGAAGGTCGATGCCCCGGCCGTGGGCGCGCCCGCCGTGGCCGATGGCACGGTCTATGTCTCGGGCCGTGACGGCTCGGCCTGGGCGATCGGCGCCGCCGATGGCAAGGTGCAATGGCAGGTCTTCGGCTCGCCCGGCAAGGCGGGCTATCTGGGCAGTTCCGCACCCACCGTGGCCGACCGCGTCGCGATCTTCCCGTCGAATGCCGGCGATCTGATGGCCGTGCTGCGCATCGGCGGCGGCACGAAGGTCTGGCAGGCCTCGCTTGCGGGCAAGCGGCTGGGCCGCGCCTATGCGTCGAATTTCGATGTGACCGGCGATGCCGCGCTGGTCGGGGGCGTGCTTTATGCAGGCACGGCGGCAGGCCGGACCGAGGCGATCGACGCGTCGAACGGCAAGCCGGTCTGGTCGGCGGATGAAGGCGCGCTGGGGCCGCTGGTCGTGGCGGGCGGGTCGGTCTTCATCGTGACCGACGAGGCGCAGCTTGTGCGTCTGGACGCCGCCAGCGGCAATCCGGTCTGGGCCATCGACCTGCCTTATTACGAGCCGACCCGGAAGGTCGTGCGCCGCAAGGCGATCTATGCCCATTACGGGCCGGTCCTTGCGGGCGGGCGGATCTGGGTGGCCTCGTCCGACGGCCTTCTGCGCGCCTTCTCGCCGGTCGATGGCAAGCTGGTTTACTCGACCGAGATTCCGGGTGGCGCGGCGACACAACCTGCCGTCGCGGGCGGGACATTGTATGTCGTCTCGGAAAAGGGGCAACTTCTGGCTTTCCGCTAAGGCGCGGGCGGTGTAAGGGGGCGCTTCCTTTCGTGCAGGCCCCTTCCTGAAGGCGTGATCATGTCCTTTACCCTAGCCATTGTCGGTCGGCCCAATGTCGGCAAGTCCACGCTGTTCAACCGCCTGGTCGGGCGCAAGCTGGCGCTGGTCGATGACCAGCCCGGCGTGACCCGCGACCTGCGCGAAGGCGATGCGCGGCTTTTCGACCTGCGCTTCACCGTGATCGACACAGCGGGGCTTGAGGAAATCACCGATGACAGCCTTCAAGGCAGGATGCGGCGGCTGACCGAACGCGCGGTGGACATGGCCGATGTCAGCCTGTTCCTGATCGACGGGCGCGTGGGCGTGACACCTTCGGACGAGACCTTCGCCGAGATCCTGCGCAAGAAGGGCGCGCGTGTGATCCTGGGTGTCAACAAGGCCGAGGGCAAGGCCGGCGATGCCGGCGCGCTTGAGGCCTATGCCCTGGGGCTGGGCGAGCCGGTCCGCCTGTCTGCCGAGCATGGCGAGGGGATGGACGACCTTTACCACGCGCTGCGGCCCTTCGAGGCGGAGTTCGAGGCGCGCGAGGCCGAGATCGCGCCTGCGGTCGAGGTCGACCTGTCGGAAGAAGAGGCGGAGCTTGAGCCCGATGCGCTGGCCCACCGCCCGACGCCGCAGAAACCGCTGCAGATCGCGGTGATCGGACGGCCCAATGCCGGCAAGTCGACGCTGGTGAACCGCATTATTGGCCAGGACCGCATGCTGACCGGACCGGAGGCGGGCATCACGCGCGATGCCATCTCGGTCAAGGCCGACTGGATGGGCACGCCGGTGCGGATCTGGGATACGGCGGGGATGCGCAAGAAGGCGCGGGTGACCGAGAAGCTGGAAAAGCTGTCGGTGGCCGACGGGCTGCGGGCGGTGCGCTTTGCCGAAGTGGTCGTGGTGCTGCTGGATGTGGAAATCCCCTTCGAGACCCAGGACCTGCGGATCGCCGATTTTGCCGAAAGCGAAGGCCGGGCAGTGGTCGTCGCGGTCAACAAATGGGACCTCGAGGACGAGAAGCAGGAAAAGCTGGCCGAGCTGAAAGAGATGTTCGACCGGCTGCTGCCGCAATTGCGCGGCGCGCCCCTGATCACCATTTCGGCCCGCACCGGGCGGGGGATGGACCGGCTGCATGACGCCATCATCCGGGCGCATGACACCTGGAATGCCCGGGTGCCGACGGCGCGGCTGAATTCCTGGCTGGGCGCGATGACCGAGGCGCATCCGCCGCCCGCGCCGGGCGGGCACCGGATCAAGCTGCGCTACATCACCCAGGCCAAGACCCGCCCGCCGGGTTTCGTGGTGAAATGCTCGCGGCCCGACGAATTGCCGGAAAGCTACAAGCGCTATCTGGTCAATGGATTGCGCGACCATTTCGACATGCCGGGCACGCCGATCCGGCTGTATTTCCGTGGCCAGGGCGACCAGAACCCCTGGAAGGAACGCAAGTTCCACACGCCCAGCCGGTTGCGCAAGCACAAGGAAAAGAACACCGGCAAGGATTGAAGGGCGATCCTTCGTGGAAGGATCGTCGCGCTATTCCGCGGCTTCGCTGCCCCGGGTCTCCGTGACCCAGGCCTCGCGCAAGGCCCAGTCGCGGCGTTCCTTGAAGACCGGGTCCTGAACCAGCGCCGCGATGCGCGCCGCATGGGCCGCGCAGGCGGCCTCATGCAAGTCGATCAGGATCTTGTCCTTGGCAAGATGGGCCTTTTGCCAGGCTTTGGCACGCTTAAGCTGCGCCGTATAACCTGTTGAAAAGTCGTCCATCTTGTTGCGTTGGCGCCAATAGGTGCGGCTGACCTGCTTGCCCGTCACCACCACATCGCCGCGATACATCTTGGCCAGATAGCTGTCGAGCGAGCGCAGCGGGAAATGCTCAAGCCGGACCAGGTCAAAGCTGCCACGGCAGTCATGCCCGTTCTCGCCACGACCGGCCATGAAATGCCCGGTCGGTCTGCCGGAACCGTCCAGCCAGCGGATCGGCCCCAGATCGCCCCGCATGTCGGGCCGGTGATTGCGCAGCTTCTCGACCCGCTCGGACAGGCGCACGATCGACTTGACCCCGCGCCGTGACTTGAACTTGCCGGGGGTCAGGGTCTGGTGGCCGGGGAAAAGCTCGGTCATCCAGCCGGGTTCGAAATGTTCATGGCCGTTGCAGCCATGATTGACCTCGGAGACCGAGATCACATCGAAAGCCCCGGTGGCGGTGAACAGCGCCTTCAGCGTGTGGTCGCCGATGGCCACGTTCAGGAACTCGTCCACATCCATCGATATGAAGACATCAGCCTGACGCATGGCGGGCAGGTGATGGGCGTAGGCCAAGGCGATGGGCTGGAAAGCCGGGCTGCCTTGCAAGATCGCCGGGTTGGGCAGGTGCTGGAGATGGCCAAGGGCGGCGAGCCGGTCAAGGATCAGGTCGGTGCCATCCGAACAGTCATTTGTGAAGACCGTGATGTCGGTCACGCCCATCGCCTTGTGCCAGGCAACCCATTCCAGGATGAAGGGGCCTTCATCCTTCATGCAGGTGGCGACGAAGACGCGTGGTTCGGCAATTGGCCAGGGCCGGAATTCGCGCGGCGGAAAGGGCAGGGAGACGGTCGGCGTCGCCCGTTCCAGCAGCTGGACGGTCGACTCCTCCTTGTTCTCAGCCGCAAGGCTCAGGCCCTTGGCCGCCAGTGTCGCAAGGATGCGGGCCAGCCCGTCTTCGCCATAGACCTTGGGATGGAACTCGACCACCATGGCGCGCACGCCCGACAGGTCGGCCCCGTCGAAAAGCCCCATTTCGCCGCCCTCGATATCCGAGACGATGACCGTGGGGTTCACTTCGGCGATCAGTTCTTTCAGGCCCCAGCGGCGCAGGCTGACCTTGCGGGAATAGGCGCGGCTGTCGGGTTCCATCGACGAGGCCCAGAAATCGGGCCGCAGGTAGAAATCGATTTCCGGCCCATCTTCGGCGGTCGCTACACCATTGCGCAGATCCACCGTGTTGACGCCGTTCAGAAGGTGGGTCTCGCGGATCAGCGGGATCAGGTCGGGATTGGCCTCAATCGTGGTGACGCTTTCAATGCCCGGTATCAGCGCCGCGACGGTGGACAGCAGGCCCACCCCCGCGCCCAGTTCCAAGACCCGGTCGCCGGGCCGCAGGATGCGCCGGAGGTTGGCGCATTCGCCGCCCTCATAGCGGTTGTTGCGCATCGGGCGCTCGATCTTGGGCGTGATGATCGAGGGGACGAAGGGAACCCTGATGCCCGAGGTGGTAAGGATCTCGTCATACTGCAGCATCGGCTCGACCTCTGGCCCCAGGGGGCGCGCCGTCGCTGCGGGCGGCCCAAGCGGCATACCCGGCCTTTCCGACCGGTTGTTTCCTTGGTCGAAACTATGCGCAGGCGCGCGCGGCGCGGTCAAGCCGCGCGGGGCTCAGACCAGCGTGCCTTCGGGCGAAATCCGGGTCTTGCCGCCCAGATAGGGATGCAGCGCCACGGGCAGATCGACCGAGCCATCTTGCTGCTGGCCGTTTTCCAGCACCGCGATCAGGCAGCGCCCGACCGCAAGGCCCGAGCCGTTCAGCGTGGCCACGAAATCGGGCTTGCCGCCCGCAGGCCGGAAGCGGGCATTCATGCGGCGGGCCTGGAACTGGCCGCAGGTCGAGACCGAGGAAATCTCGCGATAGCGGTTCTGGCCGGGCAGCCAGACTTCCAGGTCATGGGTCTTCTGCGCGCCGAAGCCCATATCGCCGGTGCAAAGCACGATGGTGCGATAGGGCAGGCCCAGCTTTTGAAGGATCGCCTCGGCGCATTTCGTCATGCGGTCATGTTCGGCAAGCGCGGTGTCGGGGGTGCAGATCGTCACCATCTCGACCTTTTCGAACTGGTGCTGGCGCAGCATGCCAGTGGTGTCCTTGCCCGCCGAGCCGGCTTCGGAGCGGAAGCACTGGGTATGGGCGGTCATGCGGATCGGCAGCGCCGCCTCGTCCAGGATGTCGCCGGCGACGGAGTTGGTCAGGGTGACCTCGCTGGTCGGGATCAGCCACCAGCCGTTCGTCGTCTGGTAGCTGTCCTCGGCGAATTTGGGCAGCTGGTTGGTGCCATACATCGCCTCTTCCTTGACCAGAACCGGGGTCCAGGTCTCGGTCAGGCCGTGTTCGGCGATATGGGTGTCCAGCATGAACTGCGCCAGCGCGCGGTGGACCCGGATCACCGCGCCTTTCAGCACCACGAAACGCGCGCCCGACAGTTTTGCGGCCATGGCGAAATCCATGCCGGGTTTGACGCCCGCGATGTCGAAATGCTCGACCGGGGTGAAATCAAAGCCGCGCGGCGTGCCCCAGCGGCGGATTTCGACGTTGTCGTCCTCGTCGGCGCCCTCGGGAACTTCGGGCAGGGGAAGATTGGGGATGCGCATCAGAAGGTCGCGCAGGCGGGCATCCTCGGCATCGGCCTCGGCCGTGAGAAGGCCGATCTGGGCCTTCTTTTCGGCCACAAGCGCGCGCAGGCGTTCGAATTCGGCGTCGTCGCCGCGGGCTTTCGCGGCGCCCACTTCTTTCGAGGCGCGGTTCTGTTCAGCGGTGGCGGTCTCGGCAGCCTGAATCTTGGCGCGACGGTCGGCGTCCAGGGCCAGCAGTTCCGGCGAGGCGGCAGGCAGGCCCCGCCGGGCCAGCGCCGCATCGAAGGCGGCGGGATTTTCGCGGATCGCTTTGATATCGTGCATGGCGCGCTGCCCCCGAACAGAGTGTCGGCGCCTTATGCCAGATGGGGCGAGACGGGGGAAGGGCGCTTGTCTTGCGGCAAGGCAGGCGGCTGTCCGCGCCAAATCAATGGCTTGTGGGCGATCCAGGCCGGATTTTCCTGACCTTGGGCTTGGCCTTGCGTGGCAATCGTGCCGTACGGGCGGACGCAATGGCCCCGACCGCCACGCTTCGCCACGGCCTGACACGGCGCCAGCCCGATGATTTGGTGCCGCGGTCCCTCTGGCATCGCGACGCAAAACCCCTTACATGGTCCGCGACGCTGAAAGAGGACCACAGATGTTTGCAACCCCCGCCTTCGCCCAGGCTGCCGGTGCCGCCGCCGGTGCGCCGTCGATCCTGAACTCGTTCCTCATCCCGATGGTGCTGGTGTTCGGGATCATGTATTTCCTGATGATCCGCCCGCAGCAGAAGAAGATGAAGCAGCACAAGGCGATGATCGACGCTCTGCGTCGGGGTGATCAGGTGGTCACGCAGGGCGGCATCCTGGGCAAAGTGTCCAAGGTTCAGGAAGACGGCATGGTCGAGGTGGAAATCGCCGATGGCGTGAAGGTCAAGGTTCTGCGCCACACCATCGTGAATGTGCTGAACAAGACCGAACCCGCCGCCGCCTGAGGCCAGAAGACATGACCCGATCCTCGCTGTGGAAGCGCCTCTTGATTGGCCTGGTATGCCTTTGGGGGGTTATGGCTTCGTTGCCGAACGCCTTCTATGGCAGGGTCGAGTCCCATAATGACGCCGTGGCCGAAATCGAGAAGGCCAATGGCGTAGCAACGCCGGAACAGGAACTCGCGCTGGCGGATTGGCCGAACTGGCTGCCCTCGTCGCTGATGAATCTGGGCCTCGACCTGCGGGGCGGGGCGCATCTTCTGGGCCGGGTCGAACTCGCCGATGTCTACAAGGCGCGGATGGATGCGCTCTGGCCCGACGTGCGCGATGCGATGCGCGATCTGCGCGATCAGGTCGGCGCGGTGCGCCGTGCGCCTGCGCCGGATGGCACGCTGCGGGTGACGCTGTCAGAGCCTGCGGGCATGGCGGCGGCGATCGAGGCGGTGCAGAAACTGTCGCAGCCGGTCATCACCCTGACCGGCGTCGGCCAATCGACGCTGGATGTGGTGGCCGATGGCGCGGATATGGTGATCACCCTGTCCGAAGCCGAACAGCGCGCCACCGACGACCGCACGATGCAGCAGAGCCTTGAGATCATCCGCAACCGGGTGGACGAGGCCGGCACCCGCGAACCGACGATCCAGCGCCAGGGCACGGACCGCATCCTGATCCAGGTGCCGGGCATCGGTTCGGCGGCCGAATTGAAGGGGCTGATCGGCACCACCGCGAAGCTGACCTTCAACCCGGTGGTGCGCACCACGACCAATGCGAATGAAAGCCCCGGCGCGCGCAACCTTCTGCTGCCGTCGCGCGAACAGAAGGGGGTGTTTTACGTCATCGAGGAGACGCCCGTCGTCTCGGGCGAAGAACTGACCGATGCGCAGCCCTCGTTCGACCAGAACAACCGTCCGGCGGTGAGCTTCCGCTTCGACGGCACCGGCGCGCGCAAGTTCGGCGATTACACCGCCGCCAATATCGGCGCGCCTTTCGCCATCGTGCTGGATGGCGAGGTGATCTCGGCCCCGGTGATCCAGTCGCATATCGCGGGCGGATCGGGCATCATCACCGGCAGTTTCACGGTGGAAGAGGCGACCGAACTGGCGGTTCTTCTGCGCGCGGGGGCATTGCCCGCGAAGATGGAATTCCTGGAAGAGCGCACCATCGGGCCGGAACTGGGC
>Ga0209369_1000635_pt1 | contig 32670 bp, 47 predicted proteins | sample EBPBio142010_DNA_FD_185865 | JGI IMG/M metagenome (GOLD analysis project Ga0209369, IMG submission 185865) | Wastewater treatment Type I Accumulibacter community from EBPR Bioreactor in Madison, WI, USA - Reactor 1_10/4/2010_ DNA (SPAdes)... | ecosystem: Engineered > Bioreactor > EBPR >... | reverse complement strand
CTCGGTCTTGGTCGCGCCGCTCATGGGCACCGACCGGAAGATCGACTCGGCGACCGAGTTGTACTCGATCCGCTTGATGACGTCGGAGCCCTGCTCGTCGCGAAGCCACGCCTCCATCGTATTACGCGCCATGATTGGCATCCTCTCGTGATGAGATTGACCGCGACGTCGAATGACGTCGGGGCTCATCGCGAGCGCGCGCCACGGGGGCGTTGCCCATAGCGTAGCACGACAAAGCGCCCCGTCGAATCGAGACGGGGCGCTCAGTGTGTCGAGGGGGCGCGGGCTAGCCTCGGCCGAGAAGCTGCTCGGCCGCGCGCTCGCTGGCCGTCTTCGCCTTCGTGCGGCGCTTCTCGCCGCCGCGGTCACCTTCGCCGGCGACCGACTCGCGGCGCTGGCGACGCTGCTTTGCGAAGAGCTCGGGCCATTCCTTGCGGAGGTCGTCGATCGCCTCGTCGATGCCGTCGAGCCCGTCGTCGTCGAGGTCGAGCTCGTCGAGGTCGATGAGCCCCGTCGCCTTCACGACGCGCGCGGGGTTCACGCCGGCCGAGAGTAGCGCGGCCTTTGCCTCGGCCCTCTTCGCGCGGAGGGTTCCGGCCTTCTCGCCCTCGACCCTCGCCTCGTGTCGCACAGTGTCGAGATCCGGCCCATCGCCGTCGTCGTCATCCTTCTTCTTCGGCTTCGGCTTGCGGGCTTCCTCGAGCTCGCGCTCACGCGCACGGAGCGCCTTCCGACGCTTCGCGCTCTGGCCGTTCGCCTTCGCGAGCGAGGCCCGCGTCGCCTTGAGCTCGGCGCGGAGCTCTTCGTCGCTCTTGTCGGCGTCGGGATCTTCGTCTTCGTCGTCGTCTTCGTCGTCGTCATCGTCGTCGTCTTCGTCGTCGTCATCGTCTTTCGACTTGCCGCCGGCGGTCGACTTCGCGAAGCTACGCACGAAGAAGGGGAGCGTCGGCTCGCCCTCGATCGCGCGAATAAAGTCGGTCATCTTTCGCATGGGTAGATCCTTTCGGGGGTGGGATGGAAAGTCAGCGCATCGCGAGCGCGTCGGCCTCGAAGGCGTTCTGCACGGGCACGTAGTGCGCGCGGGGGAGGTCTTGCGGAGCGTTGCCGAAGGCGCGGCAATGCGTGCGCCCCCATGCGTCGCCGAGCATCGGGCTCGTGGTGACGCGGAGACCGGGGCGCTCGGTCACCTTCACGACCGTCTCGGGCCTGTCGTGAAGCGAGATCTCGATGACGCGGCTCTGCCCGGCCGCGAGCCCCTTCCCAAAGTCGGGATGGGCGAGCGTCCACTCGGTGCGCTTCGATCCGATCTTCGTCTCGCGGCGTGCGAAAAGCTTTGCGTTCATATCTTCGTCTTCTTCCAGTAGCGCCGGACTCGGGCCGGCGGGCTTCGGTACGGAGGGGGGCGCGAGGTGCGCGCGGATGAATGCTCGAGGGTCGACGGTCGTTCCGACGTCATGCGGGCCCGTGCCGCCGCCGCGGTCAATCCGGTCGCGGTACATCTCGAGGTGAAGGTGGACGCCGAAGGCGACGCCCGTCTCGCCCATGATCCCGATGAGCCCGGCGCGCGCGACCGAGTCGCCGCGGCGAAGGTGCGACGGTGCGGCAAGGTGGCAGTAGCGTACGAACATACGGTGCCCGGCTATCGTGCCGAGGTACTGGTCGACGTAGTTCCCGGCCCAGCTGCTCACGCCGGTCTCGATGACCGTTCCCGCGCCGACCGCTCGGAGCTTCGCATACCCCGCCGAGTCGTCGCCGGTATGGTACGCCCGCACGCCGGGCGCCGACCACCCTCGCGGCCCGTAGGCGTCAGTACAAGGCGGCTCGACCTTCGACCCATTGGGCCACGAGAGCTCAGCCATTGCGGGGCGCTTCCTCGGGGTTCATGCTGGTATCGTACCTCACGACCGCCCCCAACGCTTCTGAGCGTCGCGGTGCTGCTTCGATCCGGTGCCGTACATTCGCCGAGCGGCCTCGACCTTCTCGGCGTTCGACATGTTCCGATAGTCCTTCCCGGTCGGGTTCGGCTTCGGCGGTGGCTTCGGTGGGCGGTCACGGGTCGAGAAGGTGCCCGCCTTCACCGAGCGCCGGGCATAGGCGACGACCGACGCGGGGGCGTCGACGCCCTTCTCGACAAGGCGGCGAGCCGCGTCGATCCGCGTCGGCATGGACTCGCTCTCGAGCGAGAAGCCTCGGAGCACGGAGCGGTCGGCCTCGCGCCGGAGCGCTTCGGCGTACTCGACCGCGTTCAGCGGCTCGACCGTGCAGCGACAATGAGGATGCGCCGGCGGATGCTTCACCGGAGACGAGACGGTCGACCGCTTGCCGTAGGTCAGGCCGGCGGGGAAGCTCTCGCCGGGGTCGGCGATCTGGCCCGAGTAGGCGAGGCACGTCACGCAAGCGTTGGTCTCGGCGACCCATACCGTCGGAAGGTCGACCGCGTCGGCGACCGCCGTCGAGCCCGCATTGCCCGCCTGATTGACGAGCGAGGTCACGGTGCGCTCGAGGCTCAGTCGAGCGGCGTTCACCGGGCCGAGCACGGCCTCGGGGTCGGCGCCCGCCTTCGCGAGCTTCCGCGCCTTCGCGAGCTCGGCCATGATCCGCCTCTCGGCATCCCGCGCCGCGGTGACGAGCGCCTTCGGGGCGATCTTCGGGAGCTTCGCCGGCCGCTCGTCGACGAGGCGCGAGGCCTCGAGGATGCCGACGTCGAACGCTGCGGAGACGGCCGCGGCGAGATCCCGGCCGATCGACGGGGCGGTCAGCTTGAGCACGGCGCGCCGGAGCGCGGGCGACTCGGCGGCGAGCATCCGGCGAAGCTCGTCGACTGCCGCGGCGAAACGCGAGATCCGCGCCACGCCGAGCACCTGCCGCTCGAGGCGGGCGAGCTCGTCTTCCAGACTCACGGCGCGGCGGGCGGCGCGGGCGCGTCACCCTCGAGCCCGGCCGCCGCCGACTCGGGAAGCCGCACGGTGGCGGGCACATTCGGGAAGGTGAGCGAGGAAAGGTCGCCGGTCTCGGCGGCGAGCGCGGCCTCTTCGGGATCGGCGCCCGCGCGCACGAGGATGCCGAGCGCGTCGGCCTTCGCCTTGAAGTCGCTGCCCGCGTTGGTGACGAGCGCACCGTCGGGCGTCGGCTCGATCGCCGGGCCTTCGGGGGCGAGGGTCGCGAAGGCGAAGAGCTCGGGGATCATCTGCTCGATGATCTCGTCGGAGACGACGCCGAGGGTCTTCGCGGTGCCGAGCTTCGACAGGGTCTCGGCGACGGTGGACGCGGTCTCGGGCGAGAGTGCCGGCGCGTCGTTCGGATACCACTCGGCGACTTGCACGTCGGTGTAGCCCGCCTCGAGTAGCGCTTGCCGGAGAGGTACGCCGGCCTTCACCTTCGCCGAGACGAGCTCGAGGCCTTCCTTGTCGGTCGAGGTCTCGCTCGGGTTGAAGGTGACCGCGACCGTCCCAGCTGCGCCGACGAGGCCGAGCACGGTCTCGGCGATCGCACGGAAGAATCCGGTCGCCTGCACCTTGACGCTGTTTGCTCGGCGGTTCGCTCGGCCCTCGGCGCGGCGGCGCGCTTCACCGGAGGGCTGCTCGCCGTTGAGGTCAAACTCGAAGAGCGGGATGCCGGTCGCCACGGCCATGCCGCGCACGTACCAATCGAGATTGCCGAGGAAGCCGCCCGAGTCTCCCGAGTCGAAGGTGCCGACTTGCTTGATCCCGCGAAGCATCGCGATCGAGCCGGGCACCGAGCGCACGCGGGTCGCCTTCGTCGCGCCCTGCTGCCCATCCCCCCGGCCCTCGGATGCCGACGTCGGGCCGTCGGTGCCGAAGTCGTCGTCGATGTCGTCGTCGACCTCGGCCGCGGGGTCGAGTAGCGCCCATCGCGACGGGAGACCTTGCGCGTCGATGTTGACGAGGTTGTTTGCGCTGATCTTCGCGATCGCGTCTTGGAAGGCCCACGCGCGCTTGTGCAGCGGCACGCCGTAAGGGCGGCCGCCGACGGCGAGGTGACGGATAAGCATCTCGCCCCCGTCGTGCTCGAGGATCGCGTCCTCGGGCTCGCCGTCGTCGGAATAGTCGAAGGTGTAGTCGGCGGCATCGCTGCCCTTGCCGGTCGATGTGACGAGCTTGATCGAAGCATCGTCGTAGTAGAGTACGGCGCGGGTCTCGGGCCGCTTGTCGGTGCCGCTCTCCCAGAGGTGCAAGCCGTACTGCGGAATGCGCTCGGTCTTCTTGTCGTAAACGACGACCGTCGAGAGCGGGCTCATGCCCACGGTGTCGATGTCCTCGACGGTGAAAGCGCCGTCGGCATCGAGGCCCGTCGGATCGGTCACGGCGTAGTAGTCGCCGAAGTAGCACGCCTTCCGCACCCAATCCTCGGACTCGTCATCGAGGCTATTTGCGTCGTACCAGACCTCGAGCGCGGCGCGCGCGGCGCTCTCGGTGGCGGTGATCCCGGCGAGCTCGACCTTGTCGGCGATGACGTCGACCGGGATGTGCGAGAAGCTGATCGGCGTATCCTTGCCCTGCTTGATGATCGCCTTCGCGACGCTCGACCCGGCGATCTCGGCGCGCGTGCCGTCGTAGTAGTCGCGGGCCTTGGTGTAGTCGGGCGTCTTCTGCTCGATGAGCTTGAGCGCCCGACCGAGATGCTCGCGGATCTTGTCGAGGTCGGTCGGTGCATTCGCCATGGTCGGAGGATACCACGCGCCCTCAGGCGTAGCTCGACACGTCGGCGCTCGCCGCGCCCTTCGGCTTGCGCGAGAGGAAGTAGCGCACGCCCGCCCCGACAGCGTCGACCCGGTCGTCGTGCTGCGCCTTCGGGAAGGCGACCATCTCGCCCTCGGCGTCGCGCACGCCCCGCCCCTTGCGCACGTGGTAGACCCGCCCGCGCTGGTAGTGGTCGAGCGCGTCGGCCGCGCGTACCGGCTTCGGGGCGGTACTCGTGTAGGTCTTCACCCGCACTGGCAAGCCGTGAAGGATGCGCTTCCAGAGGTCGCCGCCCTGGTTCGTCTCGACGATGACGAGCACCGCGTGCCCGCGCTCGAGCGCCCGCTCGACGGCCGCGATCACCTTGAGTCGCACCTCGTCAGCGCCGAGCTTCACGGCCGCGACCTCGAAGACGACGCACCGCTTCATCGCGCGCCCCCAGCCGACCGAGGCGATCGCCGAGTAGTCGCTCGACTCGCGAGAGGTCACGGCCGGGTCGAGCGAGATGACCTCGTGCGTCACGCCCTCGAGCACCTCGGCCGGCGCTTCGCGGAAGTCGTCGAGCTGCCAGTAATCGCCGTCGGCGCCGAGCGGGTCGTTGGCGTAGTTCTTCGCATACTGCCGCGTATGCTCGATCGACTCGAGGAAGGCGAGCGGCCATTTCGCCGGCCAGACCGAGCGGCGCTCGCCGTCGGGGTCGGTCACGATCGGGAGCCAATGCCGGGCGACGATGCGCTCTTCGGCTACCCATTTCGTCGGGTCGTCGTCGTCCTCGTCGTCGAAGTCGCCCCGCGATCGCTTCACGATCTGATGGACGATCGAGTCTTGCATCGTGACGGTGCCAACGATGATGACGTGCGCGCGGATGTTGAGCGGGAAGATCGCCTCGCGGAGCGTGTTCAGCCGGCGGGTGGCGAGGTCGCTCGAGTAGCGCGCCTCGTGCGGCTCGATGTCGTCGAGCACGATGAGATCGGGTCGGCGATCCTCGACCTTGAGCCCGAGGTTGGACGAGTCCATGCCCGCCGCGGCGAAGACGAAGTCGCTGCGCGCATGGTAGAGCGAGACGCGGTCGGCGGCGACGGTGCCGCGCGGCCGCGTCTTCGGGTTCGCGAGGTCGGGGTAATCGGCGCGGATGAGCGGGTTCCCGTCGAGCTCGGCCTTGAAGGTGGCGAGGTGGGTCTCGGCTTGCGTCGAGGTGTCGGCGAACGCGGCCGCGAACCTCACGTGCCCGTGCGCTGCCGCCCACATCGGGAGTAGCAGAAACCACCACGTGCTCTTACCCATCTCGCGGGGCGCGACCTCGGCGCGGCGCGAGGCGGCGGGCTCGGCCTGCCGCTCGATCCATCGGGTCGCCGCCTCGGCCCATGCGAGATGGACGTCGCTCAGCGTGACGCGGCCGCTCTCGGGATCGACGAGATGCTTCGATAGATAGACGAGCGCGAAGAGCGCGGGGTCGTCGCGGGTCGCGCGCTGCCGGACGCGGCTCTCAGCCTCGGCCCCGATCTCTTCGCGGGCGCGCTGCGCGAGCCGGGCGACGGAGACCGCCCGCTCGATGAGCGTCGGCGCGCCGGTCACGGGCCCGTGAGGTCGACGTAATCGGCGTGCAAGCCGCCGTGCCCGCTCTCGAGCACGCATCCCTCGACCGCGCACGGGCCGGCGCCGGGGATCTCGACCGTCACGTCGAAGCGCTCGGCCGGGTCGAAGAGGTCGAGATCCGGCTCGGCCTCGGGCGTCCACTCGAGCGTCATGCGGTGCGCGGTCCTCCCGCTCGCATACCCGACGATCGAGTCGAACGACTCGCCCGCCTCGACGTGCCCGGCCTCGAGCTCGCACCGAAGCTCGCCAACGACTCGGCCGCCGACGATGAGCGCGCCGATCGCGCCGCACGCGGTCACGACTCGACCCCGTTCGCGATCGGCTTTTCGCCCATGCGCTCGAGCATCGCGTCGATCTCGGCGTCGAGCACGGTGTGACTCGTCACCTCGACATCGACCCGCTTCGCCGCGTCTACCCCGTTGAGCTCGGCCTCGCGCTTCTGCACGCCGAGCAAGAGCTTGATCGAGTGGACGTCAACCCCGCCCTTCTCGGCCGCCTCGGCGATCGCGTGCCGGAGGTGCCGGGCAAGCTCATCGTTCTCGGCGTTCATCCGCTCGAGCCGGTCGTCGCGGGAGAGAGTGAGATCGCCGGCCGCCTCGCGCGCCTGCTGCACGAGGTTGCGGTACGCGCCCGGTGAGAGGTCGCGGCCGAGCCCGCCTTCCTCGGGCGGGAGACAGCCGAGCGCGCGCATCTGCCGATAGGTGAATCGTTCCATCCACCGGGCATATGCCCACTCTTGCTCTTCGATCACTCGCGCCTCGACGAGCGCGTTTCGGGCGCTGCTCTTCTTGCTCATGCGCTCAGTGTACCTCGCGGAGTTGCCACGTCGTGATGAGCCGGGCCTCGTCCTTCCGCTCGTCGGTCTCGAGGCGAGTGTCGGGGTGCCAGTAGAAGCCGGACGGCGGGGCGGGTAGCTCGGCCGCTCGCCTCGCCGCGCCGAGGGTGAGCTCGTGAAGCAAGCGGTCGATCGGGTCGGCGGGTGGCGGCGGGAGTTGGCCGCCTCGGAAGCCGGGCGCGCTCACGAGGCGATCCTCGCGGTCAGCGTCGTGATGTTCATCGGCAAGCCCGACGGCGAGGCGAGAAGCTCGAGGCGGATGCGCGTCGTGCCGACGGGGCGGCGGTGCGCGATCGACGTCCGGCTCTTCTCGTTGAGCTTCGGCGCGGGGCGCTTGTCCTCGATGAGGCCGTAGCTCAGGGGCGCGTGCCACGTGCCGCCCGTTGCGCGGCCGCGCACCCACGTTGCGCGGAAGCCCTCGCGATCGCGCACGCCTTCGACCGTGCAGCGGCCCGGCGACGTGAGGGTCTGTACCTCCCAACCGTGCGAGCGCGCCGTCTCGGCGAGGCGACGGGCTGCAGCGGGCACGGCGTCGCCCGGCCATGGCTCGACGCGGGGGCGACCGTGCTCGGTCACGAAGCCCGCGGCGATCGCCTCGATGCGCCGGCGGTGCCCGTCGCGCACGACGGCCTCGACCGCGTCGCGTGCGGCCGTGCTCTGCGCGTGCTTCGGAGTGGGCACGGCGAGCGCGAGATCCATCGCGTCGGAGTAGAGAGCCATGGTCAGATGGTAACCCGCACGCGGTCGAGCGGGTGATATGCCGACATCGTGCGGCCGTCGGCGTACGTCACGAGCGCGAAGCCCTCGACGCTGCGGTCGACCCCGTCGACGACGAGGCGACGGCGTGGCCCCGCTGCCCCCGCGGGCCGCACGGGCAAGAGCACCGCGTCGCCCTTCGCGAGTAGCGAGGCGTACTTCTCGAGGGTTGCGGTCTTGCGCGCCATGGTCGGGCCTTTCGTTCGACGGCTGGTACTTCTATACTACTTCGGCTAGTAGCGGAATGCAAGCCATTCCTTATTTCGACGCCGGCCAGCGATTAAGGATCGGCCTCCACTAATCGAGGGTCGAGGCGCGAATAAGGATGGGGCGACGATGCTTATTCCGCGCGCGCGGCCCGAATAAGGGCTTGGTTGCTCTGGTTGCTGTGGTAGTTGCTATCCCGGTAACCTCTCGCGTTGCGTACATATACGCGCGTGTTTAGGTCAGAGTAGCAACCGAGCAACCGAGCAACCTTGTTTAGCCCCGGATCGCGAAATAAGGATCTCGACCCGAAGACCCGCCGACCCGCGTTTCAGGGTTGCGCCCCCGCCCTCGGAGCGTGCTACGCTACTAGCGGGCCATGGCTGGTTCAGCCGAGGCGCCCCCGAGATCGTAGAAGCCGATCCTTTCCGGGGGCGTCTCGGATCTTCTTACCGGCCCGCCCGCCCAGCCATGAAAGGAAGCCCCCGATGACATCCCCTACCCCCGAAGAGCTAATCGCAAAGCTCACCCCTCGCGAGCTCGACATCGCCCGCCTACAGGCTCAGGGCTTCTCGGCCCGCTACATCGCCGAGCGATACACAGTCTCGACCCGCACCGTCGAGAGTCAGGTGCGCACGCTGCGAGCGAAGCTGCTCGTCAAGACCCGCGACGCGCTCATCGCCGCGTACGCCGATCTGCTGCTCGACGGCTCGGACATCGACCGCCTGGCCGCCGACACGATCGCCCGGCTCTTCGCCCCGCGCCCCGCGCCGAAGCTGTCCGTCGGGCTCGACCCCGCGCGCCCCGCCCCGCCGATCCCGCCGATCCCGCCGCTTCCCTCGGCGATCCTCGCGGGCGAGCACGTGCCCCCCTGCCCCCTCGCCTACCCCGGCAACTGGTACGACGGCCGACCGATCGCGAAGTGCTCGAGCGGGCCGAGGTGCGCGACGATGTGCGGAGTAACGAACGTGACGAATGTCAACGTCGGCCCGCCGCTGCATATCGCATCTCGCGGCCGCGGGGATGCGAAGACGCTCTGCGGGGTGGTGAACCCGACGCACGTCACCGACGGCGCGAGGTACGCCGACTGCCGCCAGTGCCTCGCACTGCACGAGGCGCGCGCATGACATCGAAGAAGCGGGTCGACCGCGGGCGCAAGGTGGCATCGCCACCCGACACGCCCGAGATCGCCGCCTCGCTCGCCCGCGTCGGGTGGCCCGTCTTCCCCGTCACAATCTACGAAGACGCCGCCGGCAAGCGCCATAAGGTGCCCGCGGTGAAGTGGAAGACCGAGGCGACGACCGACGTTAAGACCGTGCTCGCGTGGTTCACCGGAGAGCACTCGGGCCGATGGATCGGCGTCTACTGCGGCGAGGCCGGGATCGTAGTGCTCGACACCGACCCCGCGAAGCCCGACGCGAAGACCGGCGAGATGCGACGCTCAGGCATGGAATCGCTCGCCCACGCCGGGCTCGAGCCGCCGAAGACGTTCGCCTACCCGACGCACCGCAAGGGCGGAAAGCACCGCGTCTACGCCGCGCCGAAGGGTCTCGACCTCACGATCGGCGCCGACATCATCGGCCCCGACGGCTCGCGCCTCGAGGGCGTCGACGTGCGCTCGGGCGCGGGGCTCATGGTCTACTACGGGCCCGAGCTCACCAAGCCCCCGAAGCTCGCCCCCGCCCCCGACTGGCTGCTCGTCACGCGCGGCCGCGAGTCGGGCGACGGCACCGACCGCGCGCCCAGCGCCGACGAGGCGGCCTATCGCGAGCGCCTCTACCCCGGCAAGCCCGACCCCGAGGTGCGCGCCGCGCTCGCCGCCGTGAAGGCTCAGGGGATGAGCCACGACGACATGCTCGAGTCGGTGACCGAGCTCGTCGGGCTCGGCGTGCGCGGGCACCAGGGCGTCGACACGGCGCTCGACGTGGCTCGCGACACGTACGCGAGCGGTTGGCCCGACGCCGCCCGCCATTGGGATAACGCCGTCGCCGGGTCGATCCGTCGGCTCGGCTTGCCGCCCGCGACGATCGCCCTCACGAAGCCCGAGCGCCGCGAGGTGAAGCGCCGCAACGACCCCGCCGAGATCGAGCGCCGGAAGACCGAGAAGAAGGCGGCCCGACGTGGCGAGCGTCACGATCGCGCCATGGAGAAAGTCAAGAGCGACGACCCCGAAGAGCGGCCGCTGCCCGGCGATCGCGTGCTCGACGACGCCCCGCTCGCCGATGAGCTCGCGAAGATCCTCGGGAAGAAGTGGGCCTACTCCCGCGGCCTCGGCATCATGCGATGGACGGGGAAGGTCTGGCAAGCCGCCGAAGAGCACTCACTCATCGAAGCGGTGCGACGACTGCTCGTCGACATCGAGATTGAAGAGCATCGCGCGGCCGCGAAGCGCGGTGACAACAAGGCGATCGACAAGGCCCGCACGCTGCTCTCCCGCGCCCGCTCGGCCGCGGTGGCGCGCTTCGTGATCGGCATCCTCGCCGAGCGCGAGCCCGAGTTCGACGCGCATCCCGACCTACTCAACACACCGAGCGGGGTCGTCGATCTGCGCACCGGGAAGCTGCTCAAGCACGACGCGGGGCTCTACCTCACGCGGATCACGGGCGCGCCGTACGATCCGAAGGCCGACATGACCATGTGGTCGAAGGCGCTCGAGGCCGTGCCCCCGAAGGTCGGCGAGTGGCTCAAGATCCGTTTCGGTCAGGCGGCGACGGGCTACACACCCGAGGACGATACGATGCTCATCTTCTCGGGCTCGGGCGAGAACGGCAAGACGGGCGTCATGATCGGCCCGCGCCGGGCGCTCGGCGACTACGCGAAGACGTTGCCCGAGCGGCTGCTGCTCGCCGATCCGGGCGATCACCCGACTACGCTGATGACGCTGATGGGCGCGCGCCTCGGCGTCATCGAGGAGCTGCCCGAGGGCCGCGCGCTGAACGTGAAGCGGTTGAAGGATACGGTCGGCACGCCGGAGATCACCGCGCGCAAGATGCGGCAAGACGATGTCACCTTCACCGCGACGCACGGGCTCATGCTCTCGACGAACTACCTCCCGATCGTCGCCGAGACGGATCATGGCACATGGCGACGGCTCGCGCTCGTGCGGTTCCCGCTGACCTTCGTGAAGAAGAAGAGCGACGTAAAGTCGAAGCGGCACCGCCTCGGCGACCCCGAGATCAAGCGATACTTCGAGCACGCCAACGATCCCGGCGTGCTGCGGTGGATCGTCGAGGGCGCGGTCGAGTGGTACGCCGCGGGCCGTCGGTTCCCCGAGCGGCCGCGTCGAGTCGAGAAGGATACCGAGGCGTGGCGGATGGACGCCGACCCGATCCTCGCCTACACCCGCGAGCGGATCGTGCGCGACGACGGCTTCGGGATCTCGGCGGCCGATCTCGCCGACGACTTCAACACGTGGCTCGAGCGGCGCGGTCATCGCCGATGGACGCAACAGACGATCAACTCGAGGTTCGACGGGCACGTCAGCTTCGACGGGGTCGAGCGCAAGCCGGTGAAGTGGTCGGGCGTGCTGCGCCCCTCGCGGCCCTCGAGCGTCTTCGCGGCAAAGAAGCTGCCGACGGTCACAACGTCATGGCGAGGCGTGCGCTTCGTCGACGAGCAAGCGATCCCCAGCGAGGCCGAGCTCGACGCGGCGACCCTCGCGGATCTCGAGAGAAGGGTGAAGTCATGATGAGATTCATACGCAACGCGAGCGGGCGAGGCGGATACCTCGAGGGCCGGCGAATCGCGCTCGCCTACCGAGGGTTCAAGATCCGGCCGCTCGTCCGGCGCAAGCCGATCCGCATCGGGTCGACGCGGCTCTACTGCCTCGGGCCGCTCGGCCTCTTCGTGAGGGCGGCGCGTCATGGCCGATAGTCTCGAGGTTCGCGAGCCGCTCGGCGGAACCGAGCTCTTCGTCGAGCCGGTCGGCGAGCGCCGCCTCTCATTCGCTCAGCTGGTCGAGGTCGACTCGGTCACCCTCGACGCCTTCCAGACCGCGCTACGCGCGTATATGGCCGCGCACCCGAAGCTCGAGGTCGTGACGTTGCACGCGAAAGCGACCGACGAGATCGTCTTCCGGTGGCGGTGGCGCCGCTAGTCGGCCGAGATGCTCACGCCGCCGACGTCGACGCCGTCGATCTGATACCCCGCCTCGGCGAGGTCGCCCGTAAGCTCGGCGGCGATCCGGCCGTTGCGCTCGAGGCGACGGGCAGACTCGCGCACGGCGAAGCGGAGCATCGTCGCCACGGCCTCGGCATCCGTCGCGTCGCCGTTGCGGGCGAGGTCTTTCACGTCGGCCTCGAGGGGCGGGTCGGCGAGATAGGCCGCGTCGAGCACGAGCCCGACCTCGAGCAAGCGACGCACGGCCTCGCCGAGCGTGAGCCCGCCCGCCTTCGCGACCTCGTCGACTTGCGCGCGCTGCTCGGTCGTGAGCATGACCGCGATCGAGGCGGGGTATTTCTTCCCGCGAGCGGGCCGGCCGGGGCGGGTGGACTTCGGGGTTGCGTTGTTCGTCATGTCTGCTACCCTACTACTAGCCAGCCACTAACCGAAAGGTCCGTCATGTCATCGACCATTCTCTCGCTCGAGTTCGCCGAGGCGATCCGCGAGCGCCGAGCGTTCAGAGACGCGAACCTCATCGCCGCCCACACGAAGGGCGGCACGTACGTACTCGCCTCGTCGGGGCGGTGGGACGATAGCGGGATGCCGCGAGACCTTCTCGCGATCCTGCCGGGCGATCTCGGGCAAGGGCAAGTCATCAAGCTCTACGTCGCCGTGAGCCCGGATCTCGTCGACGAGGTCGAGGCGGCGCTCGCCGCCCCCGTCTCGGATGCCGAGGCCGTACGGCTCGCGAACGAAGGGGCGCGCCGGGCGTACTGCTCGCGTTGCGAGCGCGGTCATGAAGGGGCGTGCGAGCGATGACCGCCCGCTTCCGCATCCGGCGCGTGCCGATCGGCGCCGAGATCGCTAGCCGAGCGTGGGTGCTTCACGATCGCGAGCGGCCCTATCGCTTCACTTACCACGTGACGATGCCCGAGGCGGTCGCTGCCGTCTCGGCGAGGCTGCGCAAGGAAGCGGGTCTTCCCCCGGTGCTCGACCTCGAGAACGACGAGATCGCCGACCGCATCCGCCGCCGACGCGAGGCTCGCAAGACGTTCGCGCGTCACGAGAACGCGCCGCGCATCATCGAGCCCTACGGGTTCACAAAGTGATCGCGCTCGATCTCTTCGCGGGCACGGGGTGGGGCGTTGCCTGCCAGCGCCGCGAGGTCGAGAAGCCCGCCCCGACGATCACGGGCGGCTCGAGCGCCGCGCTCTGGGAAGGGATGCGCGAGCCGTGGGGAATGACCGACCGCCCCTACCCGACCGTCGCCTCGGGCACCGAGAGGGGCGGCGGCACCGACCCGCTCGCGCTCGGCGGAAGCGGTGCGCGGAAGATCCTCGCCGACGCACGCGAGCGGGGCGAGTGGGTCGACGAGCGCCCGGCGACAACCGTAGCGGGCGACGCCCGCATCTGGCCGCCCGGTCACAAGGTGAACGCCGACGATGAGCGCCGCCTCGGTGACGAGGCTCGCGAACGCTACGGCGATCGGGCGGGCACGAAGGCCGAGCGCGTGACGATCGCCGAGGCCGCCGCCCTACAAAGCTACCCGCCCGGCTTCGTCTGGGATGCCGAGGTCGTCGACCCGCGCACCGGGAAGCTCAAGCCGATCACGAAGACCAAGACCTTCCTCCAAATCGGGAACGCGGTCCCCCCTCTACTCGCCGAGGCGGTCATCGCCGCCGCAATCGAAAGGCCCAGCCATGCCGAATAGCAGACGCCGCCGACCGCACGCCCCGACCCTCTTCCTCGGCGGGCCGTGGCACGGCCAGCGCCGCGAGGTCGACGGGGCGACTCGCACGCTCTCGGCGCCGATCCCCCAGCCTCCCGAGATCATCGACTACGCGAACGCCGCGCGCGCCGGCATCGAGCCGCACCCATCGAGCGGGCTCGCAACGATGACCTACACCCGGCGTTTCATGGGCTTTGGCCGCGTCAAGAAGTCGGTCTCGATCTTCGTTCCCTCGGGATGGACGGACGTCGATTGCGACTACGCGCTCGCGTGCTGGATCGAGTCGGGCACATGAGCAAGAAGACGTGGGCCGACGTATCGAAGGGCGACGCCGTCGAGCTCGGCGGTCGCGAGTGGGTCGTCGTGAAGATCAAGCCGAAGGGTAAGAAGGCGAAGGTCAGGGTCGAGCATAAGGGCCGCTCGGCGGAGTCGATCGTGAAGCTCGCCGACAAGGTGAAGCTCGTCGCGCGGGCGAGGGATCGCGACCCGTTGCGGGATCGCGACGGGGCTCAGCGCCGATGGGCGAAGAAGAGCGAGCAAACCTACTCGACCGGGGGCGCGGCCGCGGGGCTCGAGCCGGGCAAGGCGAAGCAGACGAAGCCGCCGGCGAAGGCGACCGGCTCGCCGTGGGATACCCGCGCGGATCGGGTCGAGAAGAAACTCGACGAGATCCTCGGGGCGCGGCTCATCGCCGAGACGCCCGACGCGAAGCTCGGCTACTACGTGCCCCCGGTCGACATGACGACGATCGCGGCGCACCTCTCCATCTTCCATGGCGGCATCCCCGTCGCGGTCGCCGACGACGAGGGGCGGATGCTCATTGCGCACGAGGCCCAGCATGACGCCGCCCTTCGGGGCGTGCCGCTCGCGGTCAATCACTGGCACACGGAGAAGCGGCCGGGTTGACAAACTACTAACGAGCTACTAACGTTATTCACGTCAGCCAGCCACTACCGAAAGGCCCGTCATCATGACGATCTATCTCACCTACTCAGAGATCAACTCGCTCGCCTCGCTCTCGGCGATCGCGCTCAGGCCCGGCGCGGGCGACGCGGCCGTGCTCGAGCACGTGCGCGTCGAGATCCAAGGGCTCGAGGTCACCGCCTACGCGACGGACCGTCACGTCGCGGGGCGCATCCGCTTCGACTTGACGCACGCGCCCGACCCCGAGGTCGGCGGGGATGAGCCCTTGGTCTTCACGGCGAGCGCCGACGTGCTGCGCCGGGCCGCCGCGGCGGCGAAGCGCGCCACGGGCTCGCGCACCGACGCCCCGCTCGTCGAGCTTTCGGTCGGCCCGCTCGAGGGCGTGGTCGACATCAACGTGAGCGACGGCGCCGACGTGCTGCGATCGCACCCGCCCCGACTGCCGGGCGCGGATCGCATCTCGACCTTCCCGCCCGTCGGCCGACTCTTCCCCGGATCGGACGAGCACGTCAACGACATCGTTGCCGGCGAGCCCGTGAACGCGAACCTGATCGCCGCGGCGGCGAAGCTGCGACATCCCGCCGACATCCTCACGGGTCGCGGAAAGACCGAGTTCGGGAGCGTGCGGATCTCGCTCGCTCACTCGGGAAAGCGCCCCGGCCAATCGGCCTGGTTCATCTCGCGCCGGGCGGGCAACGTCGCCGTGCTCGTGCAGCCACTTAACGCGAATGCGGGCGCGGCCGCGATCGAAGCGGGCACGCTGTGACTTACGCCGTCACGACCGACGAGATCGTCGCCGCGGCCGCACTCATCGGCTCGGTCGCCTTCATGCTCGGTCATGCGGCGGGGTACTGGCGTGCGCGAGATGTCGAGCGCCGACGCCGCGATCGGTAGTTATCCACATATCCACAAAGTTATCCACATATCCACAATCCAATCCCGAGAGAAGGTCAGCACCGTGGGCAAGAAGAAGCACAAGAAGAGCGACGACGAGGCGAAGCTCAGCAAGAAGCAGAGGCGGAAGCTCGAGGAGCGCGAGGCGGAGATCCGCGCCGAGCTCGAGCGCCGCGCCGAGAAGAAGGCGAAGAAGGGCAAGAAGAAGGGCGGCAAGAAGAAGGCCGCCGCCGAGCCGCTCGGCGAGATGACGATCGAGGCCGAAGCGCCGATCGCCCCCGCCGAGAAGAGCGAGCACGAGAAGTATCTCGAGCACGTCGGCAACCTGCACGCGATCGTCGAGGACGAGAGCGCGAAGCCGAAGGATCGCAAGGCCGCGAGGGCCGAGCTCGACAAGCTGCGCGCCGAGGGGCAAGCCCGGATCGACGAGAAGGACGCGGCCCGCGCGGCCGAGACCGACGACGAGATCAAGGCCCGCGTCGCGGCGAAGCGGAAGGCCCGGCTTCGCGAGGGTCAGCGCGCCGCCGAGACCGACGGCCAGATTGGCCGAGTGCGGAAGAACATCGCGGCGGCCGAGGCCGAGGCGGTCGACAAGGCGGTCGAGGCGGTGAAGGCGATCGGTCAGGTCGTCGACGCGGTCGAGACCGAGTCGGGCCGGATCTTCGAAGCCGGGTCGCCCGAGGCGGTCGGGAGCTTCGCCCAGCCGAGCGAGGCGCCGCGGAGCGACTTCGAAGTCAACGGCCGCGGTCAGTACAAGGTGAAGCATCCCGAGACCGGAAAGCTCGTCGGCTACACTCGCGTGACGACGTATATCAACTGCCTCGAGGACACGAGCGCGCTCACCGCCTGGAAGCAGAGGATCTTGCTCGAAGGCGTCGCGGCCGCCGACGGCGGCGAGGCGAGCGATACGGTCACGGATCGAGTGCGCGCGCTTGTCCACAATCGCGACGTGAAGATCGCGAAGGCTCGCAAGGCCGACCGCAAGGGCAAGCTCGAGCCGGGCACGTTGGGCCCGATCGTCAACGCCGCGTGGGCGGAGTTCAAGAAGGCGCTCGACGCTCTCGCCGACGAGGCTTTCGAGATCGGTGGCGGTCGCGAGAAGGCGACCAAGGGCACCGATATCCACGCGCTTTGCGATCTGCACGACCGCGAGGGAATCACCGCCGTGGGCGATCTGCTCACCGCGGGCGAGATCACTCCCGCCGACATGGCCGACGTAGAGGCGTACGCCGACGCGATGCGCCGCCTCGGTGCGAAGGTCATCGAGGCCGAGCGCGTCGTCGTGAACGACGAGCTCAGGGTCGCCGGTCGCCTCGACCGCGTGGTGATGGTGAAGCTGCCGGGCGAGACCCGCGCCCGGCGTCGCGTGCTCGACATCAAGACCGGCCGCGTCGACTACGGTCAGGGGAAGATCGCTCAGCAAATCGAGACGTACTCGGGAGCGAAGGGGTACGACCTCGACACTCACGAGCGCGAGGATCTCAAGCTCGACCGGACGAAGGGCATCCTTCTCCACCTGCCCGCGGGCGAGGGAAGGGCGACGGTTCACGTCGTCGACCTCGTGCTCGGTCGACGCGGCAACAAGCTCGCCGCCGAGGTGCGCACCTGGCGCAACGAGGGGAAGCGCGCGATCGACCTCAAGACCGACGTGCTCGCCGAGCTCGCGGCCGAGACAGAGGGGGCGAGCTGATGGCCGTACGATTCAAGGCCGCGGCAAGCGGATCGGTCTCGGCCGTAGCGGCCGCGGAGGCGAGCGCCGCGCGAGAGGCGGGGCAGAGGGTCTACACGCCCGTGCTGCCGAAGTCGTCGGCGCTCGCCTCGGGCATCGACACGTGGGCGCTCGCGATCGAAGCGATCGAGGGCTCGGGATGGGCGCTCGCCTGGTGGGCGATCGACCCCGCGGGCAACGCCCGCCCCGTCTTCCGGGCGGTGAGGTGACATGGCCGTTGACAATCTGCCCAGCGTTAGCGCTGCGAAGCGCGAAAGTCGGACGATCACTCTCGAGGATCTTCGGGATCTCGTCGAGGCGGCCGCGCTGCTGCCGGGCGAGACGATCGTGCGCGGCAACCTGATCCCGTTCAAGATGAGCGACCTCGGGAATCGGAAGGGTGGTTGCCTGATGACGATCGCCCTCGACCACAACGATCCCGAATAGAGACGGGGTCGGCCGCCGTTTGGTAGTGCTGGCCCTCGACGGGGCGGCGACCGACCCTCACCACTTCGGCACTACCGAAGACGACGACCCCGACCGGGGCGTCGAAACCTGCAAGAGAAAGGCCGGATCATGGCTAAGAACAAGAGCAAGAAGAAGGGCGGCTCGCCCACCGATGACGAGTTCGCGAAGCCGAGCGACGCCCCCGCGGGCGGCGACGGATGGGCGCTCGCGAGCGACGATACTCGCGGGAGGCTGATGCTCTTCACGCCGCTGCGCGAGGAAGAGGTGCCCGCATACGGAAAGGCCGGGCAGAACGGCGAGAAGCAGAAGATCGTCGTCGCCGACGTCGTCGTGCTCAACGAGAAGAAGCCCGGCAAGAGCGAAGAGCACGAAGAGGTGTACGTCTTCCAGCGCTACGTGCAGGGCGCGCTGCGCGGCTACATCGGCGAGCGTCGCGTGCTCGGCCGACTGCAGAACACCGAAGACACGACCGGGCAAAAGTCGGCCGGGGGTGGCTACTACTGGGAGCTCGAGGACGCCGACGCCGACGACATTAAGGTCGCTCGCGCATACCTCGAATCGCTCGATCCCTTCGCTCAGAAGGGCGCGAAGAAGGGGAAGGGTGACGACGGCTCGGGCGGCAAGAAGTCGAAGGGCAAGGCCGAGAAGTCGGGCAAGAAGAAGAGCAAGAAGTAACCCACGGATCGGGGCGTCGTCGGATCGGCGGCGCCCCTTCCGCATACCGGAAGGGATATGCAGATGAACAGCACCGAAGAGAGCGCGTCGGGGATCGACCTCGGCGCGTTGGGCGATGCGCTCAAAGCGTCGGGCGGGATCTCGAGCGAGAGCGGCCGACGCGAAGCCGTCGCGAAGGTGGCGGCCGGGGCGATGCTCGACATCGCCGCATCGCTGCGCGTGCTCGCGCTCGAGTCGTCGCTCGCCATGGCCGAGCTCGTCGACTTCGAGGACGACGGCGAGCCCGACGTCGACGAGGGGGGCGACTTCCTCGTGATCGGGGATCTCGTGCGCTGCCTCGACGAAGACGGCGCGGCGCGGATCGTGGTCGGCGTTGGCGTCACCGAGGACGAGCTCTATGCCGACGTGGCGCTCGACGGAGAGGGCGATGTACGGAGAGCCTGGCAGCGGGATCTCGAGCGCGTGCCCGGCGCGACGGTCAACCTCCCGCCCGCACCGATCGAGCCGGAGCCGGAGAGCGAAGACGACGCGGATCTCGAGGATGACTTCGATCCGCCGGCGACCGCGCTCGACGCGCTGCGCGAGGCGGAGAAGAAGCCCGCGAAGAAGAAGGGGAAGAAGTCATGAACGAGTCGAAGCCGAAGGTCAGCGGCGAGGTAAAGGTCATCCCGACGAAGCGAACGGCAACGTTCGACGTGCCGCTCGACGGCGCGGCACACTTCTCGAAGCACAAGCTCAGTGCCGCGGTGAACACGAAGTCGATCACCTTCGGTGCGTCGTCGGACATCCCGAAGACGCTCGAGGCGATCGACGCGATCATCGCGCTCGCACACGCGGTGCGGGCGGAGCTCGTCGAGCAAGGGGTCGAATCGTGAGCCGCTCGAGCACCGCGCGGAAGCAACGTCGCGCGCTCAAGTCGGCCGGCGTGGTCATGATGGAGCGCGTCACGATCGACGGCGACGCTCTCGCCGCGGCCGCGTCGAAGGGGGCGAGCGTCGTCGACCTCGTCGCGTACCACGTGAGTGGGGCGCTCGAGCGTCTCGACGCTCAGGGCGGGAACATCCTCGAGCGGTGCGCGGTGACGATCGGCGAGCATCCTGACTTCCCCGATGGGATCACGGTCGAGGCGAAGGTCGGCTCGCGCAAGTCGGGGTCGAGCGATGCGGGGGCGTAGGGCCTTCGTCGCTCGCCATGACGGGCTCTGCCCAGAGTGCGGCGACGAGATCGACGAGCGCAACGAGCGCGCGACCTTCCCGCTCTGACCATGGCCGCCGCACCCTGCAAAGAATGCGGCCGCCGCCCAAAGGCGACGGGCCGTCATCGCTGCTTGACCTGCCAGCTTCGGCACGAGCCGATCGGCGATCAAGTAGCGGCGGCCCGTCGTCGCCTCGCCATGGTGCCCGAGGATCTTCGGATGAAGCGCACCAAGAAGATCGAGGCGCAAGCCCCGAGCGGCACGTCGTGGTGTGCTGGATGCCAGAGCTTCCGCGACCTCGTCGACTTCGGGAAGGGCGCGACTCAATGCCGAGCGTGCGTATCCGCGAAGAGCCACGCGACCACAATCGAGAAGACCTACGGGATCACCGGCGACGATTACGAGAAGCTGCTCGAGGCGCAAGGCGGGAAGTGCGCGATCTGCCGCGCCCGGCCGAGGTCGAAGCGCCTCGCCGTCGACCATGACCACAAGAGCGGCGCCGTGCGCGGGCTGCTCTGCTCGCGCTGCAATCACGATCTGCTCGGCTCGGCGTGGGATAGTCTCGCTATGGCGGTAGCCCTCTGGCACTACATGAACACGCCCCCCGCCTCGGGCGCGTGGGCGCCCCCCGAGGTGCAGCCGAGGCTCGCCGCGGTCGATGACGCTGGAAGCCCCTCTCGCGCGTCGGCAGAGGTCGATGCGCTCGTCACCTCGCGGAAGCCCGTCAAAGGCCGCGAGACGGGCGCGCACGAAGCGGGGGCGGGGGAATGTCAAAGACCCCACGTCATCCCCGCGGGCTCGCAAGCCATGCCGGGGAAGCGTGGGGTCTGGCGCGTCTGGTGCGAGCCGGACAGCGACCCGCCCTTCTAGACGCGCGGGTCGGGCTCGACGTGAGCGCGCACCTGATCCGAGGCGGGGGTCGTGAAGAAGATCGCCGACTTCGGCACGGTGCCGAGGCCGAGGCGGGTCAGGAAGGCGTTGAAGCCGGGAACGGCCATGAGCCGGGAGACGAGTCCGATCGCGAGCGCGGTCGCGGCGACGATCGCATTCAGCCACACGAAGACCGAAGGCGGGATCGTGACGTCGGTCTGCGAGCCGAGGTACGCGATCGCCGCGGCCGCGGCGCCGTTCACGAGCGGCACGAGCACGACGAGCGCGCCGACGATCGAGCGGAGCGCTCGCTGCACGGGATACCACGGGCGGCTCGCGTCGGCCGTTGCGGCTCGGAGCGCGCGCGCCTCGGCTCGGTTGCGGGGGGCGTGCTTTGCGTTCATGGGTTGATCCTCTCAGGGAATGTGGCGGCAAATCGCGGCGGGCTGCCGCGAGAAGGTTCCGAACTGCTCGGTTGCGATCGAGAGCCAGACGTGCGAGATCTCGTGCCCGGCCGGGCACGCGGGGCCGCTCGGGCCGGCGGGGCCAGTAGCGCCGGGCGATCCCGTCGCACCGGGCGCGCCAGTCGCCCCGACCGGGCCGCGGCACCCGCCGTTCGCGGCGCAATACTCAGCGACCGCCGAGGCAATCTGCGCCGCCGAGGCGGGCGCGCCGGCCGGGCCGACGGGGCCGGGTTCGCCGTCGTCACCGGGAACACCCTGCACGCCGGGCGGGCCTTGCGCGCCGGAGGGGGAGGCAACGTCGCCGGGGGAGACGACCGGCCGCTCGCCGAGCGCGCGAAGCTGCTCGTAGAGCGCCGTGGTCTCAGCCCTCGAGGCGGCGAGATCGTCGAGCGCCCCGCCGAGTTCTTCGCGAAGCGCGGTGTTCGCGAATGTGAGGTAGCCGCCGAAGCCGAGCGTCGCGAGGATGAGCACGGCGAAGATCGCGCGGGCGATCCATCCCCAGAGCTTCGCGCCTCGAGCGGCACGGTCTGCGCTCGCCTCGTGCCGTACGGTTGCGCGGTCGGTCATGGTATCCCCAATCCTTGACGGATGAGCGAGCCGAAGATCGAGAAGAGCACCGAGACGCCGGCGAGCCCGATCGCGACCCATACTTGCGCGGCTGCTTTGCGCCGCTCTTCTTGCGTCTGGCGAAGCTCGGCGACGGCTTTCTCGCGCGCGGTGCGCTCGTTGGCGAGATCCGCCTCGATCTCTCGAGTGCGCTCGACGTGCAGCGCGAAGACCTCGGCGGAGACGTACCCTTTCGCGAAGTCATCGAGTCGGGTATTGATGCTCTGGATCGCTCGCAAGAGTTCCCAACCGCCCGGCTCTCTGCCCGACTCGCTCATTCGCCACTCTCCAATCGGTCGAGCCGCGCCGCGAGGTTGCGGATCGCCGCCTGCTGCGCGACGACGAGCATCGAGTATTCGATGCCTTCGGGCTTGCCCTTCTCATCGTAGAGGACGAAATGACCGAGCCCGGCCTCGTCGAGCTCTTCCGCGATGAAGCCGACCTCGAGGCCGGGCGGCGGGCCGACGCGCTCTTCCTCGGGCGTCTCTTCGTAGCGGCGCACCGCCTCGCGGTATCGGAAGGTCTTCGGTTCGATCCCGAGGATCGCGTCGACGTCGAAGTCGGCCGACTCGACATCGACCTTCCGCTCGCGGGTCGAGGGCGCGTACCCGAAGAGCCCCGAGACGTGCATCCACATCGTGCGACGCTCACCTGAGAGCGCGCTCAAGTCGGTGCCGAAGGTCGCCGGACTCGTAATCGTGCCGCCGAAGGTCACGTCGGCCGCAAAGGCGTTCGCGATGCGAGTAAGGATCTGACTCGTGATCTGCGGGTTCGTCCATCGGCTCGCGGCCCATGCGTCGAGCTGCGCCTGAATATCGGTGATGAGCGATTGCAGCTTCGCGACCGTGCTATTCAGCGCCTCGCCGCTCGGCGCCTCGAGCTTACGGAGCCGCTCGGCGAAGTCGTCGAGCATGTCGACGAGTTGCCCGAGGTCGGTTGGAATGGCACCTTGCCGCGAGTTACGCATCGAGCACCACGCATCCGACCTTGACGTCGAGCCCCGCCTCGTCGCCGGAGATCGACGTGATGCGAATCGGGATCGAGCTACGGAGGTAGGGGTGGCCGGGATCGGGGTCGATCGAGGCCGTGTCGCCGGGCCGGTACTGCCCGAGGGCGAGGCCCGCGTCGGCGCGCACGGTGAAGGACACGTCGCGGGTCAGCGTCGCGCCGTACCCGATGAGCTCGGCGGCGTAGTCGTCGAGGGTCTGCTGAATGCTCACGTCGGAGTGCGACGTGTCGACGATGTCGATAGGCGGGTATCCCGAGAGGGCGATGAGGGCGGGGTTGAGCGCCCTCGAGACGAGGGCCGCGCCGGAGGATCGGCCGGCGCTCATCCATGCCGCCGAGCCGAGATCGTCGCCAGAGTCTACGACCTTGAGTTTGCTCAGCGGAGTAAGCTCGCTCAGCGACCACGCGCCGACGTAGCTCCCGATCCGAGGCGAGGCGACGGTGGAGTGCCGGAGTACGTACTCGAGGTTGAGGCCGTTCGGCGCGCGCCGCGCGTCGAAGGCGAAGTCGGGGCCGTTCTCGACGCCCGTTAAGTCGGTGAGTGCGGAGCCGATCGACTTGAAGCTCGGGAATAGGTAGTTGCGCTCGGCGAGCCCGACCTCGTCGGGCGGGAGGACGAAGGCGGTCGGCGCGCCGGGCCATGCGAGCCGCTGCTCGATGAGCTTCTTGCCGATCGTGCCGAGCGTCCATCCGGCGAGGTTGGTATCGAGCGCGGGGTTGGAGATCGGGAAGCCCTCGGCGTCGAGAGTCGTGAGCGGCGCGGTCAGCGCTGCAGCGGGGGCGATGATGGTCTTGCCGAAGTAGCTCGACCACACTCCGCCGGCGGTGAGCTCGAGGGTCTGATTATCCTCATCCCATTCGCGCTCGTCGATGATCCCCCACGCGAGAATGTTGTCGGCATCGTTGCGCGCGAGAAGTACGGTCTTCTTCGGCTCGGTCGACGAGGGGAGGTCGAGGGCGCGCACGTCATCGTCGTGGGCGTCGACCTTGCACGAGAGCGAGTCGCCGCGATTGAGTTGCGCGCCCCAGTCGGCGCCGGTCATGATCGGGAGATCGAGGATCGGCCCGCCGTCGACGAAGTTCGCGAGCGCGTAGGAGACGCCGGCCATGGTCTAGCCCGCGAGAATGAGGATCGAGGGGTTGCGGATCGAGCCCGAGGCGACCGCGGAACGTCGGCCGAGGGTGATCGTCGTGACGCCGGGGTTTAGCGTGATGACGAGTCGCGAGGTCGCGGTCGATACGGACGCGATGCCAAGGTCGTTCGCGTCGACGAGGGGCGTGTGACTCGTCGCCCCGCTGAGGATGCATCCGATCTGCATGTTCTGAGTCGACGAGTACGCGGCCGCGGAGATGATTACCTTCGTCGGCTTGTCGACCTCGATCGTCGTCGCGAGACTCGCGTCGCCGCCAAGGGCCACAAAGGGGCCGCCGGCCGCGATGCTGGCCGTGGTGCCGACCTTCTCGACGTACCCGAGCACGCCGCCCGCGGCTACTGGCGTAGCCCACGCGGTGCCGTTCCACATGTACTCTGCCCCGCCGTCGATAACGAAGGCGCGCTGCCCCGGTGTCGCGGTCGTCCATGCGTTGAGTCCGGTCTTCGTGCGGAAGGCGACGATGCCCCCGCGCGCGGCGGTCATCTGGTAAGTGTTGACGAGCGTATTCGTTCCGCCGTTCGCGGCGGTCGTGCCGGCGTAGATCCGTAGCGTCGCAAGCTCGAGCGCGCCGGTCGGGATCGTCGGCTTCGCGGGCGACGCCCCGGCCGTGCCCTTCGCTACGCCGAAGACGGGGTCGGGGTTCGGATCGCCGGTCGTATCGTCGTTGTGCTTCACGTAGATCACGTCGATGCGCGAGTTCGACGCGGGCGCGGTGTCGATCGGCACGTTGACCGCGCCGTCGTTCCCGAAGATCGCGACGCCGTCGGCGCGCCCCTTGGAGGTGACAAACTCGGCCGCGGCTACGCGAACGTTCATGCTCGCGAGCGCGCTCACGATCGACGGGTCGGCGCTGCCGAGGACGCCGGTTCGTGGCGAGCCGTCGGCGTTGTTGACGACGAGACCCATCAGCATAATACGGGCGTCTGCGGGCGAGGTTGCCGCGTTTCGGATGAAGGACTTTCGGAGTGTCATGATCCCATTCTCTCTCAGAGGGTGGCGGGCTTCGCGTAGATAGAGATCGTCGGCGAGCCGGTGAAGCCGCCGAGGGCGGTTATCTGGTAACGGCGAGTAGCCCCCGCCGGCACGCTGAACCAATCCCGCGACGAGAGGAAGGCGCTCACGTCGCCCGACCCGAGGGTCGCGCGCTTCGTCCTCGAGTCGAGCACGACGACGTCGCCGTCGTTCGTCGGCCGTTCGAAGGTGAGTTCGGCGCCGGTCTCGATCTCGGTCACGCGGAAACCTGCCGCGAATGCGCCCGCGCCGCCGACCTCGATCCGAGGGAACGTCGTCGCGCTGCCGCCGTTCGTGAAGGACACGCGACCGTCGCGGCCGGGCGTGCCCCAGTCGAAGAAGAGACCGCTAGGCGCGGTGCCGAGATCCCAGAATAGCCCAGTGCCCGCGCTCGGCATCCCCTCGCTTTCGGAGTACGTGGGGCCGTAGCGTCGGGGGTCGGGGGCGACGAGCACGATGTCGAACGGGAAGTGCGTAAAGTCGTAGCGAAACTCGGTTGCCGACTCGACGAGCCACACCTCGCGAGTCGTCGGGCCGAGGTCGTCGGTTACTCGCATCGTGATAGATCCGCCGTTGGAGAACATCGCGTTCAGGCGGTTGCGGGCCGCGAGTGCCTCGCCGGTCGTCTCGCCGTAATACTGCCCGTTGACGATCGGGTTGTGCTCGCGCGCGAAGATCCGCCCGAGGCCGTAGGCGCCGTGCGCGTTCGGCCGCTTCGAGATCTTCGTGTCGACGGGCGCGAGCGCATACCACGCATCGAGGGTGGCGTTGTTGTAAACCCACGGAGTCTCCGGCGACGGAGACGCCTCGAGCGTGATCGTGTCGGTTGCCGAGATGAGTTCGACCGTAGTGCTCACTTCTTCCTCCACTTCCGAAGCTCGGCGGCGACTCGCCCGGCCGAGCCGAGCGGATCTTCCGCCTCGTTGATGACGAGATCACCCCCGACGAGCGGAGCGTCGCCCCCGCCGCCCTTCTTCTGGTCGGAGGTTAGCGGGTGGACGCTCGCGCCGGCGGGAAGGTTGAGAAGCTCGGGCCCGCGTTCGCCGACGAGCACGGTGCCCTCTCGCCAGATGTTGCCGCCCTTCGCGAGCATCGGGATCTGAGGGATGCTGAGCCCCCACGTCTGACCGCCGACGACGGGCACCCATGCGGGGATGGTGACCTTGAGCGAGTTTAGGCCGCGGATCGCCGAGTTGACGAGCGAGATAATCCCGTTAATCGGGCCTCGGATGACGTTGAGCGCCGACTGGAAGGCGGAGCCGATGAAGCTACCGATGCCGCCGAAGACGCTCTTTACGGTGTTGCCGATCTTCGATATTGCGCTCGTGATGAAGTTGACGACGGGCGAGATGACCGAGTTCCATACCCACTGGAAGGCCGCACCGACGGCCTGGAAAACGGGTTGAATAATCGCCTGGTTGAGCCATTGAAAGATGATGCCGAGCGCTTGAATGCTCGTCTGGATGTAGCTGATGATCGGCGAGATGATCGAGTTCCATATCCACTCGAAGATCGCGCCGATCGCGCTGAATATCGGCGAAAGGATCGAGTTCCACAGCCACTCGAAGATCGCGGCCCAGATGCCGATATAGAGCATGATCCCGGTGATGATCGGCGAAATGATGTTGTTGTAGAGCCATTCGAAGATCGCGCCGATCGCGTTGAAGACCGGCTCGAGCACGGTCGTCCAGAGCCAATCCCACGCGGTGCCGATCGCCTCGGTCATCCATGCCCACGCATCCTGGAAGAAGGTCGTCTGAGTCGCGACCCATACGATCGCGCCGACGAGTAGCGAGACGAGCGTAATGATAATGCCGATCGGGTTCGCATTCATCGCCGCATTGAGCGCCCACTGAGCGACGGTGAGTCCACCCGTCGCCGCGGCGCTCGCAAGCTGGTACGCCTTGAAGATCGCCGATACGCCGTTGTAGAGCGCGAGCGCGCCCTTGAGTATCCCGAAGGCCGCGGCCGCGCTGCCGATCGCGAGGGCGAGCCCGCCGAGGATGTCAGAGTTCTCGGTGATCCATGTGACGAGGGTCGAGAAGGCGGGGATGACCGTGGTATTCACGAAGCTCAGGAAGTTGTTCCACACGGGCAAGAGCGCACCGCCGAGCTTCGCCTGCTGATCCTCGAGGGAGGCGGTCGCGATCTTCGCCGCGTTCGCCGCGCCGTCGCTCGTGCGGGCGAAGTCGCCCATAGCTCGAGCGCCGTCGGTCTGCACGATCGCGAGCACCGCGGCCGCCTTCTCTTGCGCGGTGAGCTCAGAGGCGACGGTCTTCCCCGTGGCGGCGAGCGCCTCGTTTTCGACGCGGGCGGCGTTAATGTTCGGGATGACGGCTTGCAGCGAATCGTACTCACCGCGAAATGCGGCCGAGATCCGCTCGGTAACGTCGGCGGTGTCGAGGTTGGAGAAGCTGCCGAGATCCGCTGCGGCCTGGACGACAGACTTCGACATCTCGGCGGCCGCGTCGTCGGTGAAGCCGATCTGCGTAAACATGTCGCCGAAGCCCGCGGCCGCGGCGATCGCGGCTTCCTTCGACATGCCGACGGTCTTCGCTGCCGAGTTGCCCCATGTCTCGATCTGCTTCGCGTTGGAGCCGAAGATGACTTCGCTCTTGGAGAGCGTTTCGTTGAGGTCGCTCGCGCCGACGACGGCGTCCTTGAAGTAGCCGACGACCGCTTGCGTTCCGCCGATCGCGGCGTAGGCCGAGACGATGCCGCCGAAGATCGAGCGGCCGACATTCTGGCCGGCGGTCGAGAGCGGGCCGGAGCCCTTCTCGACGTCCTCGGCGACCTTCTCGGGGATGCCCTTGCCGTCGGCCTCGATGACGACGACGCCTTCGGCTACTACGGTGCCGCTCATTCTTCATTTCCTTCGGTCTCGTGCTCGACCCATCCGTCGGCAAGCTGCGCGAGTGCGACTTCTTCCGGCACTCGAGCGGGGGCGCTGCTCGTGCCCCGAGACGCGCCAGACGGCCCGCTCGCGCCCTCATTCTCCCGCCGAGACCTCTCGGCCGCGATCGCGCCCATGACGCCGTTGTAGGTCGTGAGGCGCTGCGCGAGCGAGAAGTATCGAGGGCCGTCGATCTCGAGGGGGTCGTCTACTCGGTGGAAGGCGGAGAGATCCGAGGCGATGTCGGCTTCGTGGTCGAGCACCCACATGATCTCTTCCGCCCTCTCCCTGAATAGCTCGACTAGGCTTTTGGGCCGGCGTCGAGCCCTCCCATTACGACTTTCTGGATCTTCTCGGCGATCGCCTGCAGGAGCTCTTGCGGGTCGCCGTCGTAGTTGATGAGCTCGTCGGCGAGCGCGTCGTACCCCTCTTCGCCGATCGCGGTCTCGATGAGCCACGAGCTCGCGGCGTCGCCCATGGTGCGGGCCATTTTGAGGAAGCGGAGCGCGATGCCGGGGTTCGGCTTGCGGGGCATCGTGTAAACGATGGTCTCGGGCTCGGGCTCGACCCATCCCTCGGGCTTCGGCTCGCCGTCGTCGACGAAGGGGCGAACGATCGTGAAGACCGGGATGCGGTCGTCGGTGAGCGCCCAATCGCTCGCGGCGTCGGTGTGGACGATGGTAGCGAGCGACTGGTCGCGCTTCTTGTTGATGCTCATCGGGTGATCCTTTCGGGGGTGAGGGGAGTGGCGGGGCGAGCGCCGGGTGACGCCCGCCCCGGATCGGTTACGACGTGGCGTCTTCGATCTTGAAGGGCGGGATGCTCGCGCTCACCCAATGGGCCGTCCATGTGACCGGGATGAGGGTTTGCGAGTCCTTCTTGTAGGCGGTGCCGACGGCGTCGGTCGGGAGGGTCTTGCGCACGATGACCCGGCGACGGTAGCCGCCCGGCGCGATCCCGTCCATGAGCACGGCGCCGTAGGCGGGGGCGAAGGCGGTCAGGCCGTCGTCTGCGGTGAGCACGTTCGTGACGGGCGCGGTGTTCGCGATCGCGAGCGCGAGGTTGGCGAGGGTGCCCTCGGCAAGCTGAGTCTTCACCGCGACGACGCGCTTGGTGCGCCGGCGCTGGATCTCGTAGATGATCTGGTCGACGTCGAGCACGGCGTACTCGTCGTTGATCTGGAGCTCGACGCCGTCCTTCGTGCCGCCGACATCCGTCCACCCGGAGGCGGGCGCGGTGGCGACGGAGGCGGGCTCGGTCGCGCCGAAGAGGCCGGTGTACAGAGTCGCCGGCCCCTGAATGAGGTTGGTTGCGGTGACGCTCACGTCACTCTCCCTTCTTCGCGGCGTCGGCGGTCGCCTCAGCCTTGTCGATCTTCTCGGTCTGCTTCGGGGGCAAAACGAGCCCCTGCCGCGTGAGGTCGAGAAGCTCGGCGTCGTCCACGGTCAGGACGTCGCCGGGGTTGATGGTCGTTCGGATCTTGTGCTTACCCACGGTTCCATCCTTCCTAGTTGTCGGTCTTCGGGGGGTCTGCGCGCGCCCAGTCGAGCGCGAGGTCGAACGTCACTCGGGCGTAGCCGCTCGGGTCGTCGGGTACTTCCGAGGGCTCGGTGAGCGGGTAGGCCGAGAGCACGATCGCGCCGGCGTAGTTCGCGGGCATGACGACGGGCGACGAGTAGAGGGCCGTGTCGAGCTCGGTCGCGGTGCGGATGAGTTCGGCGAGACGGTTCGCCTTGTGGATCGGCTGCTTCGTCGAGACGTTCCCCTGAGCGTCGACCGTGACCGCCCAGCAATCGACCTGCACGAGCGGGTGCCGCACGGGGATGTCGACGTCGGGAACGCCGGTCATTGGCGTCACCTGCACGAAGCCTTCGGCGGCCCACGCCTGCAGGTTGCGCGGGAGTCGTGTCGCGACCTGGCCGGACGCGATGCCGGGCACGCGCTGGCCGATCCATGCCGCCGCGACGAGCGCGTTCGTCGGATAGAAGGGGGGCGTTATGGGGCTCATCCTCGGCCCTTCGTTCGGCGGTTCCGCGACCGCTGCCGACGGGTCGAGAGGGTAACCACGCCGTGACGGGTGACGCCCTTCCCCTTGTAGTTGAGATCGCCCGCGCGGCTCTGCAGGAGCGCCGGCCGGGCAAAGGGCTGCGCGGCCTGCTTCGACGTGCCGCGCTCGACGAGGAGGCCGTACCCGACGTCGCCGCTGCCGAAGCCGACGGTCGTCACGACGGACGCGCCCTCGGTGACCGTCTCGCTCGAGATGGTGTCGTGCAGCGCCCACGTGCGCTTTGGCACGACGCGCTGCATTCGCGCGCCGACCGCCTGGCCGAGCTTCTCCATATGCGGGGCGATCTGCCGAGTGAGCTCGTCGGGTCGGAGCACCTTCGTGATGATGATCCGCACTCGCGTATCGCCTTGCATATTCGCCCCCTCTACGGGTGTCGTTGTGAGAAGCAGCCCTTTACGGGCCAGTGCGCTTCAGGCCCATCGTAACCGAGGATCGGCCCGAGAGGCCTCGCGGCGTGCGGGTGATCTCGCCGATCGAGTAGATCGTGCCGTCGCGTAGATCCTTGAGCCGGTCACCGGGCTGCGGGGTGACGCGGGCGGAGGTGCGGGCGACGAGCTTGCGCACGGTTCGCCAGACGTTCGAATCGGGGTCATACTCGCGGGCTTCCCGCTCGATGATCGAGACCGGGAAGTCGCCGAGGCCGGGCACGACCGCGGCCCCGTCGATCTCGTCGCCGAGGGCGTCGGTCGTCGTGCCGCGGATGAGCGCCCCGCGAGTCGTTGCGAGACTCATACCGGCGACCACGGGAGGCGATCGTCGAGCTCGTCGAGATCGGTGACGGGGATCTTCGGGTCGGTGCCGCCGCCCGGCCGAAGCGCGCGAATGCCGCGCCACGAGAGCCGGCGGATCGACTTGCGCGCGAGCGGCGCGAGAAGGTGCGAGTCGGGGTTGCGGAAGGATGCGCTCTCGCCGTCTTGCGACGCGCTCGTCACGTCGGCGCGAGAGAAGAGGTCGGGGTTGTCGACGACGAAGGCCGTCTGATAACACGTCGCGAGCTTAAGGAAGTAGCGGTCGCGGTCGGAGATGCCGGGTCGCTCGACTTCTTCAATGAGTCCGGTCACGGTCTCGAGCACGCCGACCGCAATCGTTCGCTGCTGCTCGGTCGCCGTGACGCCGGTCTTGCTCGTCACGTCGGCGATGGTCGCCCACTTCGTTACAGCCATGACCTCTACTCGCTTCCGGTGTGAAGAGGGGCGGCGGCCCCCCGAAAGAACCGCCGCCCCTCGCTGATAGCCGCTACTCGGCCGTCTCGTCGCCGCTCGCCTCGGGAGGCGGGGCGTAGTTGGTGGCGCCCTCGGCGTCGCCGTCAGGGGCGACTACACGCGGGCTCTGCGCGCCGTCCTCGGCGTCGTTCGCCGGGATGACGTCGACGACGTAGGTCAGCACCCACGACTCGCCGTCAGGGTGCCGCGCGGCGCTCTTGAAGCTGACCTCGCCCACGGGCCAGAGGCCGGCGTCAATCGCGTACTGGCGCGTTGCCGCCTTGTTCGGCTCGTGGTCGAAGCCGCGCCCCTCGGTGTAGGGGTTCGCGTCGTTGTGACCGCGGGGCGCGGGGCCGAGGACGAAGGCCTTCTCGTGGGTCGTGCTCGGCTTCTCCATGTCGGCGGAACGCGCCGCGACCTCGACGTCGTCGGGCACGTCGGAGTCGGAGACGTGCTCGCCCGGCTCGAGACTCTCGGTCGCGGCCGCGTGCTCGGTCGGGGTGACGAGCTCGGGCGACTCTGCACCCTGCTGCTCGGGCTCGGCCTTCGCGGTCTTCTTCTTTGGTGCCATGATCTCTCTCGCTCTCTGCGATCGGGCGGGAAGGGGCGGGCACCGGGGAGGATGCCCGCCCCGGCCTGCTACGCGGTGACGACCTCGAGCACGGCGAACGCCTTCACGTTGCCGAGCGCGAAGGCGCGGCGGGCGCGCACCTTGAGGATGGTCTCGTCGGTCAGCGCCGAGAGGCCGTCGCGGCCGTCGATCACGACCGACTCGACGCCGGAGCGCTTGCCGAGAAGGGCGTAATCGGGGTTACCGAACGCGATGAGCGGGTTGCCCGCGGTGCCCTTGACGCCCTGCCCGACGAGGGTCGCGGCCTGAGTCGCGCTCGCGGTGGCGGAGACGACGGCGCCGCCCGACCAATGGATCGGGTAGCCGAAGAGGGTATCGGGCGAGCCCTCGCGCGGCGACGGCTCGAAGATCGGTCGACCCTGCGAATCCTTGATCTTGCGGAGCACGCCCTTGAACACCGGGTGCGCGATGTACGCATTGCCCGGCGCGCCGTAGCCCGAGCCCTCGATCTTGCTCGCGAGATCCGACAAGTTGTCGTAGGTGACCGCCGCGATCGCGCTCAGGTAGTTCGCGTTCGCGGTGTAGCCGACCGCCGCGTCGGCGGTGGTCACCGCGCGATAGATCGACGTGAAGGGGATGGTCGAGCCGTTCGCGGCGGCGCTCGTGCCGATCGTCGCGTTGTCGAGAAGCACGCCGAAGTTGGAAGCCCACGAAAGCTTCTTCGCCTCGATGATGTTCGCGATCTGGTCGTCGATGTCCTCTTCCGCGATGCGGAGCGCGGTGCCGAACTTGATCGCGGTCAGGAGCACCTCGTCGTTGGCCGCGGTGTCTTCGCCGTAGGCGGAGCCCTTCGCGACGACGGCGACCGACATGTCGGCCATGCGAGGCTCGGTCTTGGTCGCGCCGCTCATGGGCACCGACCGGAAGATCGACTCGGCGACCGAGTTGTACTCGATCCGCTTGATGACGTCGGAGCCCTGCTCGTCGCGAAGCCACGCCTCCATCGTATTACGTGCCATGATTGGCATCCTCTCGTGA
>Ga0209369_1000634_pt1 | contig 32735 bp, 24 predicted proteins | sample EBPBio142010_DNA_FD_185865 | JGI IMG/M metagenome (GOLD analysis project Ga0209369, IMG submission 185865) | Wastewater treatment Type I Accumulibacter community from EBPR Bioreactor in Madison, WI, USA - Reactor 1_10/4/2010_ DNA (SPAdes)... | ecosystem: Engineered > Bioreactor > EBPR >... | reverse complement strand
CCTGCTGCTCGGTGCGCAGGCGGCCGGCGTGCCGATGGCGCTGGCCAATGCGCGGCTCAGCGAGAAGAGCTTCGCCCGCGGGCAGCGCATCGCCGTGCTCATCGAGCCGGCCGCGCGCACGCTGGCGCGGGTGCTGGCGCAGACCGAGGCCGACGCGCGGCGGCTGCGTGCATCGGGCGGGAAGCAGGTGCAGGTCTGCGGCAACCTGAAGTTCGACCTTAGCCCCAACCCCAAGCTGCTGGCGCGCGGCCTGGAATGGCGCCAGCGCCTGGCCCGGCCGGTGGTGCTGGCCGCCTCCACGCGCGAAGGCGAGGAAATGCCGCTGCTGCAAAGCTGGCAGACGCTGGACGCGCCGCGGCCGCTGCTGCTGCTGGTGCCGCGCCATCCGCAACGCTTCGACGCAGTGGCCGACATGGCGGCCGATTTCGGCTTCCGCCTGGCGCGGCGCAGTGGCTGGAGTGCGCTGCCGCCCGAAGACGCGCTGCAGGCCGACGTCTGGGTGGGCGATTCGATGGGCGAGATGCCGCTGTACTACGCGGCGGCCGACGTGGCGCTGCTGGGCGGCAGCTTCGGCCGCTATGGCGGGCAGAACCTGATCGAGGCCGCGGCCTGCGGCTGCCCGCTGGTGATGGGCCCGCACACCTACAACTTTGCCGAGGCCGCCGAGCTTTCGCTGGCCGCCGGGGCCTCGCTGCGCGTGGCCGGCATCGACGAGGGCGTGGCCCGGGCGGTGGCGCTGGCGCGCAACCCGGCGCGCAACGAATGGGTGCAGCGGGCCTTCGGCTTTGCCTCGGCGCACCGCGGGGCGGCCGAGCGCATGGCCCGCCACATCCTGGCTGCGGCCGGGCTGCCGGCCGACGGCTGAGCGGCCCTCAGTTGGTGGTCGACTTGGCCAGCAGGCTGTTGACGGCGAGCAGGTCGTTCGGCGTCAGCTGGCCCGAGGCCTGGCGCAGCCGCAGGCTGTTGACCAGCACGTCGTAGCGCGACTTGAACAGGTCGCGCTGCGTCTGGAACAGCTGTGTCTGCGCGTTCAGCACGTCGATGTTGACGCGCACGCCGACCCGGTAGCCCAGCTGCGTGGCTTCCAGCGACAGGCGGCTCGACGATTCGGCGGCTTCCAGCGCCTTGACCAGCGCCTCGCCGGACTGCACGCCAAAGTAGGCCACGCGGGTGTTCTGCGCGACGGTGCGGCGCGCGTTCTCGAATTCCTCGCGCGAGCGCTGCTCCAGTGACACGGTTTCCTTGATGCGGTTCTGCACCGAGCCGCCGGTGTACAGCGGCCAGTTCAGCTCGACGCCGATCGAGCCGATGCGTGTGGTGCCGGGGATGATCGACACGCCGTTGGCGTAGTTGGCGCCCAGCGAGGCCACCGCGTCGATGGTGGGCAGCTCGCCGGCCTTGGCCTTATCGATCTCCAGCTTGGCGACCTCGAGCGCCACGCGGGCGCGGGTCACCTGCGGGTGCACGGTGTCGGCCACCGTGACCCATTCTTCGACGTTCTTCGGGATGACCGTCGGCAGCACCACCGGCGTCACCAGCGGCAGCGGGTCGATGTCGCGGCGGCCCACCAGGTAGGCCAGCGCGATGCGCTTGTTGATCAGGTCGTTGTCGGCGGCGATCTCCTGCGCCGCGGCCAGATCGGCCCGCGACTGCGCTTCGCGGGTGTCGGTGATGGTCGCGGTGCCGACCTCGAAGTTGCGCTTGGCCGAGGCCAGCTGCTCCAGGATGTAAGTCTTGTTGGTCTTGGCCAGCTGCAGGTTGTCCTTGGCGGCCAGCACGTCGAAATAGGCCTGCGCCACGCGGATGATCAGATCCTGCTCGGCCGATTCCAGCTCGGCCCGCGCCGCCACCAGCGAACGCTCGGCCTGCTCCATCGTCGCCTGGTTGGCCTTGTTGAACAGCGGCATGCGGCCGTTCAGCCCCGTCTGCAGTGCGTTGTTGTCGCCCTTGGCGCCGCGCGGCAGGTCGATCTGCGTGGCCACGCCCTTGACGTTGGCGCTCAGCGTCGGCAGGCCCAGCGCCTGCGCCTGCGCGGCCTTGTACTCGGCCGCGTCGGCCTGCGCGCGCGCCGCCAGGTAGGTGGCGTCGTAGGCGCGCGCCATCTCGTACAGCGTGGTCAGCCCCTGTGCATGGGCCTGGCTGGCCAAGCCCAGCATCAACGCCAGCGGGGTGAGCAGCAGGCGGGCCAGGGGCAGTCGGGAGCGCTTGCGTGTCATGTCGTCGGCCTTGCAGGGAAGGGTGCAGCGATGCTGGCTTATATCACCGGGGTTGGGCCCTGCCGGGGGTCGGTCCCGTGAATAGGGGGAGCCCGGCGCGGCTCAAACAGGGGGAGGGTCAGAAACTGAAACGCTCGCTCTCAGGGAAACCCTGCAGACGCGGGGCCACGGTGTCGAACAGGTCGGTCTGCGACCAGGCGCGCTGCTCGGCGCGGGTGTACAGCCGGGCGCGCATCACCGGCTCGTCGCCGACGATGGCGATCAGCCGGCCGCCGACCTTCAGCTGGTCGAGCAGCGCCTGCGGTACTGCGGCCACCGAGCCCGACAGCATGATCGCGTCGAAGGGCCCTTCGCCGGGGGCGCCGGCGGCGCCATCGGCGCAACGCACGGTGGCGTTCATCACCGCGGCGCGGCGCAGGTTTTCCTGGGCCATCTTCGCCAGCGCCGGCCGGATCTCCAGGCTCAGCACCTGGCGGGCCCGGTGTGCCAGCAGCGCGGCCATGTAGCCCGAGCCGGCGCCGATTTCCAGCACCTGCTCGTGGCGCTGCACCTGCAGCTCCTGCAGCAGCCGGGCCTCGACGCGCGGTGCCAGCATGCACTGCCCCTCGGGCAGCGGCAGCTCGGTGTCGGTGAAAGCCAGCGAGCGGTAGGCCTCGGGCACGAAGTCCTCGCGGCGCACCACCGCCAGCAGCGACAGCACGCCGGGGTCCAGCACCTCCCACGGCCGGATCTGCTGCTCGATCATGTTGAAGCGGGCTTGTTCGATGTTCATCGCGGGTCCCTGCGGCAAGAAGTGAATGCGAAATTCTAGGCCGAGGTGCTGCGCTGCAGCACCGTGTCGGCGGTCGGGCGGCGGCGCCGTGCCCAGCGCGCCAGATCGTCCAGGTAGCAGTAGATCACCGGCACCACCACCAGCGTCAGCAGCGACGAGGTGATGACCCCGCCGATCACCGCCTGACCCATCGGCGCGCGCTGCTCGGAGCCTTCGGTCAGCGCCAGCGCCAGCGGCAGCATGCCGAAGATCATTGCCAGCGTGGTCATCAGGATCGGCCGCAGCCGCACCTGCGCGGCCTGCAGCAGCGCGGCGGTGCGTTCCAGGCCCTCGTCCTGCGCGCGGATCGCGAAGTCGATCAGCAGGATCGCGTTCTTCGTCACCAGTCCCATCAGCATGACGATGCCGATGATCGAGAACATGTTCAGCGTCGAGCCGAAGGCCAGCAGCGCCAGCACCACGCCGATCAGCGTCAGCGGCAGCGAGGCCATCAGCGACAGCGGCTGCAGGAAGCTGCGGAACTGGCTGGCCAGGATCATGTAGATGAAGATCACGCCCAGCGCCAGCGCCTGCACGGCGTAGGCGAAGCTTTCCTGCATGTCCTTGGTCGATCCGCCGAAGCGGTAGCTGTAGCCCGGTGGCAGCGCGGTGGCCTCCAGCACCGTGCGGATGTCGGCCGCTACCTGGCCGGCGGCGCGGCCGGCCACGTTGGCGGTGATCTCCACCTCGCGGTTCATGTCACGGCGGTTGATCTGGTTGGCGCCGCTGGAGGCCACCACCTCGGCCACCTGCGACAGCCGCACGATGCGCGGCGAGCCGTCGGCATTGCTGCCCACCGTCAGGCCCAGGCGCTCGATGTCGGCGGCGTCGATGCGCGCGTCCGGCGCCAGCCGCACCTTGACGTCGTAGTTCTGGTCGTCCTCGGCGCGCCAGTTGCCCAGCGTCTGGCCGGCCACCAGCGCGCGCAGCGCCTGGGTGATGGCGCCCACGCTCAGGCCGGCGTCGGAGGCCGCGTCGCGCTTGACGCGGATGGCCAGCTCGGGCTTGTTCGGCTTGGAACTGCTGTCCAGGTCCACCAGCCCGGGGATCTGCGCCAGCCGCGGCAGCAGCATGGCATTCAGCCTTTCCAGCTCGCGCAGGTCGGGGCCCTGCAGCGACAGCTGGATCGGCTTGCCCGAACCCACCGAATCGAGAAGCCCCACCTGCGTCACCGTGATGCCGGGGATGGCGGCCAGCCGCTCGCGCAGCGGCACCGACATCTGGTCGACGTTGCGCGTGCGCTGGTGGCGGTCGACCAGCCGCACGAAGATCTGCACCTGGTTCTTGCCCACCACCTGGCCGGTGTTGATGGTGGCCACCGTGTACTGCACTTCGGGCATCTCGCGGATGATGCGTTCCACCTGCCGCGTCTTGGCCTCGGTCAGTTCCAGCGACGAGCCCACCGGGGTATGGAAGTTGACGAAGGTTTCCGAGTAGTCGGCCTTGGGCACGAACTCGGTGCCGATCAGCGGCAGCAGCGCCACGCTGCCCACCAGCGTGGACGCCGCCAGCCCCAGCGTAGCCAGCTTGTGGCGCAGCGACCAGGCCAGGATGCGCGTGTAGCCGCGACCCAGCCCGTGCGAGAAATCGTCCACCGCGCCGGTGATGCGCCCGATCGTGCGGTCGTACAGGCTCTTCGGCGCGACGCGTTCGCCTTCGGCATGGATGGCCGGGTCGTGCCAGACGCTGGACAGCATCGGGTCGAGCGTGAAGCTGACGAACATGCTGATCAGCACCGCGGCCACGATGGTGATGCCGAACTCGTGGAAGAACTTGCCGACGATGCCGCCCATGAAGCCGATCGGCAGGAACACCGCCACGATCGACAGCGTGGTGGCCAGCACCGCCAGGCCGATCTCCTGCGTGCCGTCGAGCGCCGCGTCGTGCGCGCTCTTGCCCATCTGCACATGGCGCACGATGTTCTCGCGCACGACGATGGCATCGTCGATCAGCAGGCCCACGCACAGGCTCAGCGCCATCAGCGTGACCATGTTGATCGAGAAGCCGAACCAGTACATCACCAGGAAGGTGCCGATCAGCGCGATCGGCAGCGCCAGGCCGGTGATGACGGTGGAGCGCCACGAATTCAGGAACAGGAAGACGATGCCGATGGTCAGCAGCGCGCCTTCGACCAGCGTGCGCTGCACGTTGCTGACCGACACGCGGATCGGCCGCGAGTTGTCGCGCACCACGTCCAGCGCCATGCCCTGCGGCAGCTGCGGGCGCAGCTGCGCGACCACCGCGTTCAGGCCGTCCACCACCTCGATGGTGTTTTCGCCCTGCGACTTGCGCACGTCCAGCACCAGCGTGCGCTCGCCGTTGAACAGCGCCAGGTTCTCGATCTCCTCGGGCCCGTCCACCACGTCGGCCAGCTGGCCCAGGCGCACCGGCGCGCCGTTCTTGCGCGCGACGATGATCTGCGCAAAGTCCTCCGGCCGCTGGATGCGGGCGTCGATCTTCAGCACCTTCTCGGCGGCCTGCGTGCGCAGCGTGCCGGCGGGCAGCTCCTGGTTCTCGGCACGCACGGCGGCCAGCACCTGCTCCACCGTGATGCCCAGCGCGTCCATGGCCGCCGGCCGCAGGTAGATGTTCACCTCGCGCTTGCGGCCGCCCACCAGCGTCACCGAGCCGACGCCGCGCACGTTCTCCAGCCGCTTGCGCACCACCTGGTCGGCAAAGGTGGTCAGCTCCTGCTGGCTGCGCGTGCCCTCGGGCGAGGTCAGCGCCAGCGTGTAGATCGGCCGGCTGGCGGGGTCGAAGCGCGAGACGCGGGCTTCCTTCACTTCTTCGCGCAGCAGCGGCCGGATGGCGGCCACCTTCTCGCGCACGTCGTCGGCGGCCTTGCGCCCGTCCATGTTCAGGTTGAACTGCACGATCACCACCGAGCTGCCCTCGTAAGAGCGCGAGAACAGCTGGTTGATGCCGGCGATGGTGTTCACCGCCTCCTCGACCTTGCGCGTCACTTCCTGCTCGACGATCTCGGGCGCGGCGCCGGGGTAGTCGATCTGCACCACCACCGTCGGGAAGTCGATGTCCGGGAACTGGTCGACCTTGAGCCGCTGGTACGAGAACAGGCCCAGCACCACGATGGCCAGCATGACCATCGTGGCCATCACCGGGTTGCCGATCGCGACGCGGGTGAACCACATGGCCGGTGGGGCGCGCTCAGCGCGCGGCGCTGGCGGCCGGGGCCGGCGCGCGGGTGTCGGTGATGCGCACCTGCGCGCCGTCGCGTACCGCGCCCAGGCTGCCGGCCAGCACGCGGTCGCCGTCGGCCAGGCCTTGCAGCACCTCCACCGCGTCGTCGTTGCCGACCTGGCCGCGTGCGCCCAGCGACAGCGTGCGCTGCGCCACCTGCGTACCGTCCAGGCGCAGCGCATAGGGCTGGGCCTGGTCGTTGCGGACGGCGCTCAGCGGCAGCACCAGCGCGCGGCGGCGGTCCAGGTCGATGCTGCCGCGGGCGAACAGGCCCTGCCGCAGCCCAGGCGCCGGCGCCAGCTCCAGGTAGGCGATCACGCTGCGCGAGCCAGCCTGCGCCGTGGGGTTGATGCGCACCACGCGCGCTTCCACCGGGCCGTCGATGCCGTCCACCCGCAGCTGCGCGCGCGCGCCCACCTGCAGTTGCGCGGCGCTGTCCGGCGGCACGGTGGCCTGCAGTTCCAGCCGCGACAGATCGACGATCTCGATCAGCCGGGCATCCACCGGCACGCGCTCGCCGGGCTGCACCAGCCGCTGCGCGACGAAGCCGGCCAGCGGCGCGACCACGGTGGTGTCGGCGCGCGACTTGCGGGCCAGCTCCACGGCCGCCAGCGCGGCCTGCAGGTTGGCCTGCGCGCCGGCCTCGGTGGACACGGCGTTCTCCAGCGCCGTGGGGGAGATGAAGCCCTGGGTCACCAGCGAACGGCTGTTCTGCAGCGCGCGCTGCGCGATCTCGAGCTGCGCGCGCGCAGCCTGGGCCTGCTGCTCGGCCTGGCGCACGCGCCAGTCGAATTCGGTGGTGTCCAGCTGCGCCAGCAGTTGGCCGACGCGCACCGGGTCGCCTTCGCGCACAGCCACGCTCTTCACCTCGGCAGCGACGCGGGCCTTGACGAAGGCGCTGTTCACCGCCACCAAGGTGCCCGAGACCTCGAGCGTGCGCGACAGCTCGGCCTGGCGTACGGCCAGCAGGTCGGTGTCGGCCAGCTCCAGCACCGCCACCGCCTTGGGCGCGGCCACGGCCTGTGCCTGCTGTGCCTTGCGCGCACTGACCGCGCGTGCCACGCCGGCGGCCACCACCGCCAGCAGCAGGATGCCCAGCGTGATCTTCTGCCAGCGCTTCATCGGGCCGTGCACCCTGCGGCAACGGCCGGCGCGCTGTCCGGCTGGCCGCGGGCCTTCAGGCCGTGCAGCATCAGATCGATCTGGGTGTCGATCAGCAAGGTCTCGCTGATGTCGGGGCCCAGCACCGGGCAGGCCCCGACCGAATGCTTGTGCATCGCGCGGAACAGCAGCGGCGCGATCAGCACATGCGTGGTCTCGCTCAGCGGCACCGGGCGGAACTCGCCGCGGTCGATGCCGCGCTGCAGCGTGCCGGAGATCAGCCGGTGTGCCGGCAGGATCACCTCGTCGGTATAGAACTGCGCCAGCTCGGGGAAGTTGCGCACCTCGGCGATGATGATCTTGAAGATGCCGCCGGCCGCGGTGTCGCCGACACGGCTCCACCAGGCGTGCGTCAGCAGCCGCAGCAGCTGCTCGCTGGGCCCTTCGAACTGGTCGGCGATCTGCTGGCCTTCGGCGATCAGCGCGCTGAGATTGCTGCGCACCACCGCCTTGAACAGCTCTTCCTTGCTGGGGAAGTACAGGTACAGCGTGCCCTTGGACACACCGGCGCGCGCCGCCACCTCCTCGCTGCGCGTGGCGCTGTAGCCCTTCTGCACGAACAGTTCGAGCGCTGCGTTCAGCAGCTCCTGTGGGCGGGCTTCCTTGCGACGCTGCCGCACGGGCGAGGGAATGGAGAGGGACATGTGTAAATGACCGGCGGGTCAGTAGTGTAGCGGTTGCCGTGCACGCCGGTCAAACCAGTGCGGCCATGCACCGCCGCGGCGCGCCCGCGGTAAAGAATCGCAAACCCATGGCCCTGCCGCCGGGGCGCGACAGGCCGGCTCCCTAGAATCCGCCCCCATGAAAAAAGCGCGTTGGATCGGTGGCGCAGTGCTTCTGGCCCTGGCCGCCGGCGGCGGCTGGTGGGCGTTCCTGCGGCCCACCGAAGCGCCGATGACGTTCCGCACCGGCAAGATCGAACGCGGCGCGCTGCAGGCCGCCGTGTCGGCCACCGGCACGGTGACACCGGTGCAGCAGGTGCAGATCAGCTCGCAGGTCTCGGGCCAGATCCGCGAGCTGTTCGTCGATTTCAACAGCCCCGTCAAGCAGGGCCAGCTGATCGCGCAGCTCGACCCGCAGACCTACGAATACCGGGTGCGCCAGTCCACCGCCGACGTGGAGGCCTCGCGCGCGTCGGTGCTGACCGCGCAGGCCAACGTGCAGAGCGCGCTGGCGCAGGTGACGCGGGCGCAGGTCGACCTGGGCGAGGCGCAGCGCGACGAGAAGCGCAAGCAGGACCTGCTGGCGCAGAACTTCATCTCGCCGGCCGAGCTGGACACCGCCAAGGCCCGCACCCAGTCGGCTGCGCAGTCGCTGGCCGTGGCCCAGGCGCAGGTGGACGTGGCCCGCGCGCAGGCGCAGAACGCGCTGGCCATCGTGCGCCAGCGCGAGGCGCAGCTGCAGCAGGCGCGCGTGGACCTGGAGCGCACGCAGATCCGCTCGCCGGTGGACGGCATCGTCATCAAGCGCAGCGTCGAGGTCGGCCAGACGGTGGCCGCCAGCCTGCAGGCACCGGAACTCTTCGTCATCGCCCGCAATCTGTCGGACATGCAGGTCGAGGCCGCCATCGACGAAGCCGACATCTCGCGCGTGCGCGACGGCCAGAAGGCCACCTTCACCATCGACGCCTTCCCGGGCCGCAGCTTCGACGGCGCGGTGCGGCAGGTGCGCAAGGCCGCGGTGTCGGCACAGAACGTGGTGTCCTACACCGTGGTGGTGGGCTTCGCCAACCCGGGCTCGCTGATGCTGCCGGGCATGACGGCCAACGTGCGCATCATCACCGACACGCGCGACAACGTGCTGAAGGTGCCCAACGCCGCGCTGCGCGTGCGCATTGCCGGCATCGAGCCGGCCCCTGCGGCTGCCGCCTCGGCGGCGGCCTCGGCGCCGGCCAACGGCGGCGCGCCCACGCGCACCGGCGCGGCGGCCGGCTTCGAGTTCTGGCCGCAGGCCCATGCGCAGGGCGCGCCGGGCGGCACGAACGCGCTGCGCGACCGGCTGGTGCAGGGCCTGCAGCTCGATGCCGAGCAGCAGGCCAAGCTGGATGCGGTGCTGACCGAGATGCGGCCCGAGTTCATGTCGCTGCGCGAGTTCCCCGAAGAGCAGCGCGCCGCCGCCCGCGAGCAGCTGCTGGCCAAGCTGCGCAGCCGCGTCAACGCCTTCCTGACGCCGGCGCAGCAGCAGGCCTACCTGAACCTGCAGGCGCAGGCCGCGGCCTCGGCAGCTGCGGCCGGCACCGCCGCGGCCCCCGCTGCTCCGCCGGCGCCCGCCGCGGCGGCGCGCCCAGCCCCACCCACCCCGCCGGCCACACCGCGCGCCGCGGTGGCCGCCCAGCCGCCCGAGCCGGTGGCCAGCGGCCCGCTGGGCGAGTTCCGCAACCGGCTGGTCGGCGAACTGGGCCTCAGCGCCGAGCAGGCCACGCAGGTGGACGCGATCATCACCGCGCAGCGGCCGCGCTTCGGCGAACTGCGCAACCTGCCGGAGAACCGCCGCGCCAAGGAGCGCGACCGCATCCTGGCCGACATGCGCGCGCTGATCGGCCAGCAGCTCACGCCCGAGCAGCAGGCCCACTACCAGAAGCTGCTGGTCGACCTGGCCGGCCGGCAAAGCACCCGCGGCCGCATCTACCTGCTGGCCGAGGACGGCAAGCCGCGCGCCTACAACGTGCGGCTGGGCATCAGCGACGGCGTCACCACCGAGCTGATCGTGCCGCCCAACTCGCCCGATGCGGCGGTGCTGGTCGAAGGCGCCACCGTCATCACCGCGGTCATCCAGCCGGCCACCGGCGGCCCGGCGCCGCGGCCACCCGCGTCGGGCCAGCAGCCGGGCCTGCGGCTGTTCTGAGCACGCTGAAGCCATGGCGCTGATCGAGGCCCGCGCGCTGGTCAAGAGCTACCGCATGGGCGACCAGGTGGTGCAGGCGCTAAACGATGTCTCGCTGGACATAGCCGAAGGCGAGTTCGTCGCCATCATGGGCGCCAGCGGCTCGGGCAAGAGCACGCTGATGAACATCCTGGGCTGCCTGGACCGGCCCAGTTCGGGCACGTTGCGCCTTGCCGGCGAAGAGGTGGCGGGCCTGGAAGGCGACGCGCTGGCGGCCATCCGCAACCGCCGCATCGGCTTCGTGTTCCAGCAGTTCAACCTGCTGCCCCGCACCAGCGCGGTGGACAACGTCGAGCTGCCGATGGTCTATGCCGGCATCAAGCCGGCCGAGCGCCGGCGCCGCGCGCTGGAAGCGCTGGAGCGCGTGGGCCTGGGGCAGCGCGCCCAGCACACGCCGGCCGAGCTGTCGGGCGGCCAGCAGCAGCGCGTGGCCATCGCCCGGGCGCTGGTCAACCACCCGAAGCTGATCCTGGCCGACGAGCCCACCGGCGCGCTGGACACGCAGACCTCCGAAGACATCATGCAGCTGCTGACGCAGCTGAACGCGCAGGGCATGACCATCGTGATGGTCACGCACGAGACCGACATCGCACAGTGGGCCGGCCGGCGCATCGTCTTCCGCGACGGCCGCATCGTCGAGGACCGGCCGCAGCCGCCGCGCACCGCGGCCGAGGCCGTGCCGGCATGAACCTGCTGGCCGCGCTGCTGTCGGCGCTGCGGGCGCTGGGCACCAACTGGCTGCGCAGCGTGCTGACGATGCTGGGCATCATCATCGGCGTGGCCGCGGTCATCACCATGATCGCCATCGGCGGCGGCGCGCAGCAGCGCATCGAAGAGCAGATGAAGAGCCTGGGCACCAACATCATGCTGGTGCTGCCGGGCGCGGTCACGTCTTCCGGCGTGCGCCTGGGCGCGCAGACCGGCCAGACGCTGACCGAGGAGGACGCCATCGCCATTGCCGCCGACGTGCCCGAGGTGCAGGCCGTGGCACCCAGCCTGCGCACCGGCGCGCAGGTGGTGGCGGCCAACGCCAACTGGAGCACCGCGGTGATGGGCACCACCGCCGACTACATGGAAGTGCGCGACTGGCCGCTGGCCAGCGGCCGCAGTTTCGACGAGACCGAGGTGGCCGGCTCGGCCAAGGTGGCGGTGATCGGCCTGACGGTGGCGCAGCAGCTGTTCGGCGATGCCGACCCCATCGACCAGACCATCCGCGTGCGCAAGCTGCCGCTGCAGGTGATTGGCGTGCTGTCGCGCAAGGGCCAGAACTCGATGGGGCAGGACCAGGACGACATCATCGTCGTGCCGATCTCCACCTTCCGCAACCGCGTGCAGGGCATGAGCGCCGGCCGCATCAAGCGCGTGGGTGCCATCACCGTCAAGGTGCGCGAAGGCCAGAGCATGCAGGAGGCCGAGGCCAAGATCCGCGAGCTGCTGCGCCAGCGCCACCGCCTGCAGGCCGGCGCCGAGGACGACTTCAGCATCCGCAACCTGACCGAGATGCTCGAGGCGCAGGAGGAATCCAGCCGTGTGATGGCCATGCTGCTGGCCGCGGTGGCCGGCGTCAGCCTGGTCGTCGGCGGCATCGGCATCATGAACATCATGCTGGTCAGCGTGACCGAGCGCACCCGCGAGATCGGCCTGCGCATGGCGGTGGGCGCGCGCTCGCGCGACATCCTGGGCCAGTTCCTGATCGAGGCGGTGACGCTCAGCCTGGTGGGCGGCGCCATCGGCATCGTCATCGGCATGGTCGCCACCTGGGCCATCGGCAGCTTTGCCGGCTGGCAGGTGCTGCTGTCGGGCAATTCCATCCTGCTGGCGGTGGGCTTCTCGGCGGCGGTGGGCGTGTTCTTCGGCTTCTACCCAGCGCACCGCGCGTCGGCGCTGCTGCCGATCCAGGCGCTGCGCCATGAATAGGCGCGCCGGGCTGCTGGCGCTGGCGGCGCTGGCAGCCATGGCTGCCGGCTGTGCAGGCCCCGGCATGCCGCGGCGCATCGTGCTCGGCGAGGCCGAGTTGCAGGCGCAGCTGGCGCGGCGCTTTCCGCTGCAGCGCAGCCTGTTCGACACCTACGAACTGCAGCTGTCCGACCCGCGGCTGCGCATCGACGGCGCGGCCGGCCGGCTGGCCACGGATCTTTCGCTACAGGCCAGCGACAAGCGCAGCGGCCGCACGCTGCAGGGCCGGCTGGCGCTGGACTACGGGCTGCGCTGGGAGCCGTCCGACGGCAGCATCCGGCTGGTCCAGCCGCGCATCGACAGCCTGCAGATCGCGCCCGAATCGGGCCTGTCGCCGCGCCGCGCCGAACTGCTGCAGCGCATGGGCGGCGCGCTGGTCGAGCGGTTGCTGGACGACCTGGTGCTGTACCGCGTGCCCGAGGCGCGGCTGCAGGCCTGGCGCAGCGCCGGCTTCCAGCCCGGCGGCCTGCAGGTCACGCCCGATGGGGTGGAAATCACGATCGAGCGGGTGGCCGGCTTAAGCGGCGCGCAACCTTAGCCACTTATCATCGAAGGCTTTGCACGGCAGCCTGCGCTGCCGAAGGGCGCTGCGCATTTGGACATCCTGCTGCTGACCAAGGCCGCGATCATGGGCGTGGTGGAGGGGCTCACCGAGTTCCTGCCGATCTCGTCGACGGGCCACCTGATCCTGGCGGCTTCGCTGCTGAACTTCACCGGCGACAAGGTCAAGGTCTTCGACATCGCCATCCAGACCGGCGCCATCTTCGCCGTCATCCTGGTGTACTGGCAGCGGCTGCGCGACACCGCTGCGGGGCTGGGCTCGCAACCCCAGGCGCGGCGCTTCACGCTGAACGTGCTGATCGCCTTCGTCCCGGCGGTGCTGCTGGGCCTGCTGTTCGGCAAGGCCATCAAGGAACACCTGTTCAACCCGACGGTGGTGGCGGCGGCCTTCATCGTCGGCGGCTTCATCATCCTGTGGGCCGAGCGGCGGCCGTCCAGCGCGGTGCGCATCCATTCGGTGGACGACATGACGCCCTGGGACGCGCTGAAGGTGGGCCTGGTGCAGTGCGTGGCGATGGTGCCGGGCACCAGCCGCAGCGGTGCCACCATCATCGGCGGCATGCTGCTGGGCCTGAGCCGCAAGGCCGCCACCGATTTCAGCTTCTTCCTGGCCATCCCCACGCTGATCGGCGCCGGCGCCTACAGCCTGCTGAAGGAGCGCGAGCTGCTCAGCTGGGCCGATGCGCCGATGTTCGCGGTGGGGCTGCTGTTCTCCTTTCTCAGTGCCTGGCTGTGCGTGCGCTGGCTGCTGCGCTACATCGCCACGCACAACTTCGTGCCCTTTGCCTGGTACCGCATCGTCTTCGGTGCGGTGGTGCTGCTGACGGCCTGGACTGGCTGGGTCGACTGGCGGGCCTGAGCGGTTGTAAATCGCTGAGTCAGCGCCTGCGGAACAGCAGGTCCCAGACGCCGTGGCCGAGTTTCAGGCCACGCTGCTCGAACTTGGTCAGCGGGCGCCAATCCGGCCTCGGCGCGTAGCCTTCGGCGGTGTTCTGCAAAGTCGGCTCGGCCGACAGCACCTGCAGCATCTGCTCGGCATAGGGCTGCCAGTCGGTGGCGCAATGCAGGTAGCCGCCGGGGGCCAGCCGCGTCACCAGCCGTGCCACGAAATCCGGCTGCAGCAGCCGGCGCTTGTGGTGCCGCTTCTTGTGCCAGGGGTCGGGAAAGTAGATGTGCACCCCGGCCAGCGAGGCCGGCGCCAGCATCTGCTGCAGCACCTCCACCGCATCGTGCTGCACCAGCCGCAAGTTCCCGAGCTGCTGTTCACCGATGCGCTTGAGCAGCGCACCGACTCCTGGCGCGTGCACCTCCACCGCCAGGAAGTTGGTCTGCGGCAGCGCCGCGGCGATCTGCGCCGTGGCATCGCCCATGCCGAAGCCGATTTCCAGCACGGTGGGCGCGTCGCGGCCGAAGGTGGCCGCCAGGTCCAGCGGCTGCGGCTGGAAAGGCAGCAGGAAGCGCGGCCCCAGTTCGTCCAGCGCACGTTGCTGGCCGGGCCCCATGCGGCCGGCACGCAGCACGAAGCTGCGGATCGGCCGCGGCGTGGGCGGCGTGTCGTCCGGCTTGTCCGCTTCGCTCAAGGCCGGCTGGCCGCGCCGGCCGCGCTGGAGGGCAGCTCGAAGGAGCCGCGCGATTCGAAGCGGCTGCCGCCCAGGCTGCCGTCGGACAGCTTGCCGCGGGCCACGAAGTCCAGCGTCGGCGTGCCGCTGCTGCCGGCGATGCTGAGCACCTGGCGCAGCACCGCGAAGGCCGACACCGTGACCGGCACGCTGATCACCGTTTCGCCGAAGCGCGGCACCGTGCCGCTGACGTCGCTGACGCCGCTGGCGAAATCCATGCCGCGCACCTCCAGCGAGACCGCCGCGCCGTTGAAGTTGACCGGCGTTTCGTTCGGGTTCTGCAGCCGCAGCTTGACGGCCATGCGCACCTCCATGCCCTGACCGGGCAGCGATTCCACGCCGGCCAGCGTGACGCGCAGCGGGTCGGGCCCGCCCAGCGATGCGCAGCCGGCCAAGATCAGAAAAGACAACCAGAGCAGCAGCTTGCGCATGGTCGGGGCAGGGGGTAGAGCCGGGGAGGGCGGCAGTGTAGCCGGCGGGGCTTCCGCTAAACTTCCTGCTGCGCGGGTGTAGTTCAATGGCAGAACGGCAGCTTCCCAAGCGTGCGACCTGAGAGTCGCGTCCGGTCCAGCTGATGGCCGGCCACACCGCTGATGCGAAAGCATCGATCAAGTGTGGAAAAGCAGCCCTGGAGAGACGTCCGCAAGGACGTGATGCCGAAAGGCATCGAAGAATGCGGCCGTTTCGGTCGCGGCCTCCGCCCACAAGGCAGAGGCGGGTTGCGTGCGCGGTGCAAACCGTGCGATGAGTTGTTGCCCACGCGGGAGCGTGTATGCAACCTGGCGTTCAGCCGCCAGTAGCCTAGGTGCAGTGCGGGGTCGGTAACGACCTCGTGCCGAGCGCACTGACAACGTAGCCACCCTCAACGGGTACATGGTGCCCGTGAGGGTCACCGTGTGATTCTGGAAGTCGAAATCCGGATGAGGCGCAAGGCTGGGTCGAAGGACCAACGTACGTGAACCACTGGTAAATGCCGTCAAGCTTGAACGAGCCAAATCGACTGACAGGCTCTGACCAAAACGGTATGTGATCGGTTGTCTCCCTGCTTGGTGGGGACACGCTGACAAGACGATCACCGGCAGAAAGGTGGGGTCCTCCCGATCCGTGCTCATCGTGCGGAACAGGGTAAGCCCGAAGCCGAGTCGCGCTGCGAGGTGCGACAAGCCCGGTTGTAAAATCGGGTGCATCGGTTGCGGGTAGAGGATCGCGGAGAAAGCGAACGCCGGGCTGTAATGGTCCGGATAGGGGATGCAATGATTGCCCCGGCTCGAAAGAGCGCTGACTTCCGCGTGGTGGCCTGTCGCGAGACAGGTCTGCTCCAACCATCCCGAGGGGACCAGCCCTTCGGGGCTGTCCATTCCTTCGGGACCGGGCGGGTGTAGCTCAATGGCAGAGCAACGGCTTCCCAAGCCGATGACGAGGGTTCGATTCCCTTCACCCGCTCCACGTCAACGGAGGTTGATATGGACGCAAGCAATGGCGATGTTGCCTCCACCAACTGGACGCACTGGCACGACATACCGTGGCAGGACGCGCATCAGGTGGTTGGGAGGCTGCAGGCAAGAATCGCGAAAGCAGCAAAGGCAGGCGAATGGCGCAACGTCAAACGCTTGCAGAGACTCCTCACCCGCTCCATCAGCGCGAAAGCGTTGGCGGTCAAACGGGTCACCGAGAACCAGGGTCGCAAGACCCCGGGGATCGACCGGCAGACATGGAGTACTCCGGACGATAAGTGGCAGGCGGTCGGCACCTTGCACCACAAGGGCTACAAGCCGAAGCCGATGAGACGGGTCTACATCCCGAAAGCAAATGGCGACCGACGCCCCCTGGGCATCCCGACCATGCGCGACCGGGCCATGCAAGCGCTGCACCTGTTGGCGCTCGATCCGACAGCCGAGACGACCGGCGACAATCACTCCTACGGTTTCCGCCGTGGGCGCTCAACGGCAGATGCAATCGAACAGGTGCGCAATGCACTGGGTCGAAAGCACTCGCCGAAATGGGTGCTGGAGGGAGACATCAAAGGGTGTTTCGACAACATCAGTCACGAGTGGCTGCTCGCCCACGTCCCCATGGACAAAGGCGTGCTGCGAAAGTGGCTGAAAGCCGGGTACTTCGAGGGCAACACCCTCTTCCCGACAGAGAGCGGGACACCGCAGGGCGGGATCATCTCGCCCGTCTTAGCGAACTTGGCACTGGACGGTCTGCAAAGCAAGCTGGCGGAACTCTTCCGCACGGTGCGCGATGCCAGGGCGGCCAAGGTCAACTTCGTGCGCTACGCCGATGACTTCATCATCACCAGCAGTTCGCGAGAGTTGCTGGAAGAGAAGGTCAAGCCGCTCGTGCAGGAGTTCATGCGCGAGCGTGGGCTCGAACTTTCAGAGAAGAAGACGTTGATCACCCACGTGGACGACGGCTTCGACTTTCTGGGATGGACGGCCCGCTGGCAAGGCGGCATGTTGTTGACGAAACCAGCCAGGAAAAACGTCAAGAACCTCCTGGAGAAGATTCGCGGGACGCTGCGGCAGATGCGCACGGCCAGACAGGAAGAAGTGATCGACAAGCTCAACCCGGTCATACGGGGCTGGGCCAACTATCACCGAAGCCAGATGGCAACGCGCACATTCGCGAAGACCGACCATTTGATCTGGCAGGCGCTGTGGCGCTGGGCTCGCCGCCGTCACCCCAACAAAGGGCAGCGGTGGATCAAGGCCCGGTATTTCCGGCGCATCGCAGGTCGCGATTGGCGGTTCGCGGACAAGGAAAAGGTGCTGTTGACGCTGACGAGCTTCCACAAGAAGCGCCACGTCAAGATCGACGGCAGCCGAAATCCGTACAGCCCGGAAGATGAGGACTACTTCGACACGCGCCTCGCGCGCAAGATGGAGTCGGACTTGAAAGGGCGCCGGAAGCTGGCGTGGTTGTGGTACTGGCAGGAAGGACTGTGTCCGTGCTGCAACCAGAAGATCACGAAAACGACGGGGTGGCATATCCACCACGTCGTCAAGCGGTCGGAAGGCGGGTCGGAACAGATGAGCAATCTTCAACTGCTCCATCCGAACTGCCATCGGCAACACCACGCCACCGAGTGAGTCAGGGGCACGACCGAAGGCTCCGCAAACTTTGCAGCGGTTACCATTGCCGGAAACGGCGGGTGACTTCAGGCTGCTTGAGCCGGATGCGGAGAAATTTGCACGTCCGGTTCTTAGGGGAGGGACATGCCGTGAGGCATGTCCCTTACCCGACTTTAGACAGGGGTTCGATTCCCCTCACCCGCTCCAAACCCACGCGGCCGCCCGGCCTACGAATCGCACCGCTCCCTCACCGATGGACAAGCCGCTGCAGGTGCTTTGGGTGGGCCGCCCGCTCGACGGGCTGGCCGCCTCGCCCTTCGGTCCCTTTGCGCTGCAGACCTGCGGCACGCTGGAGCGGGCCGCCCAGGCACTGCGCGAGTCCACCCCCGATGCGCTGGTGCTGCACCTGGACGATGCGGAGCAGTTGCGCAGCCTGCCCGACTGGCAGGCCCTGTCGCATGCGGTGCTGGACACCGCCGTGCTGTGTCTGGCACCGCAGGCCACGCCCGAGACGGCGGTGGCGCTGATCGGCCGCGGCGTGCAGGACGTACTGCGCCGCGCCGAGACCGCCGACGTGGCCCAGGCGCTGCGCCTGGCAGTCGAACGCAAGCGCATCGAGCGCACGGCGCGCAAGGCCTATGCCACCGACCTGGCCACCGGCCTGCCCAACCACGCCCAGCTGCTGGAGCACATGACCCATCTGCTGGCGCTGCGCGAGCGCGAGCCGGCGCCGATGGCGCTGCTGGTGCTGCGCATCGAGGGCCTGTCCACCGCAGAGGCCAGCTACGGCATCGAGGCGGCTAACGTGCTGCGCCGCAAGGTGGCGGTGCGGCTGCGCGCCGGCCTGCGGGCCAGCGACGTGGTGGCAGCCATCGGCACGGATGCCTTCGCGGTGCTGCTGGCCTGGATCGACGCGCCCGGCGCCGGCGAGGGCGTGGCCGCCAAGCTGGCGGCGTCGCTGCAGCGGGTGTTCAACGTGGCCGGCCAGCCCTTGGCCGTGGCGGTGAGCACCGGCGTCAGCCAGTACCCCGAACACGGCAAGCAGGCCGATGAGCTGCTGCGTCTGGCGCTGGGCCAGGCCGCCGCCGGCCCTGCCGTCGGCCGGGCCGGCTTTGCCAACCGGGTGGAGCGGGGCGCCGCCGCGGCGGCCAACGACGAGCCGGATTGAAGCGACGGCGCGCGGATCTCAGCCGCGCCGCGCCAAGCGCCGGCCACGCAGGCCGGCCAGCAGGCCCAGGCCCGCGAGCCACATCGCGACGGTGGCGGGTTCCGGCACGGGGTTCTGGACGATGCCGGCGCTGAACTGCAGCGTGTAGTCGCTGGCTTTCGTGAAGTTCGGGTCGATCTCGAAGTACGGGTCCAGGAACACCGTGGCATAGCCGCTGCCGCCGCCATTGGTCATGGCCGTGGCCTGCGCCACCATGCTGACGTAGTAGAGCGCGCCGGCCACGAAGGTGAAGGGCTTCTGTGTCAACTGGAACGAATCGTTGGGCGTCGTGCCGCAGCTCAAGCTGTGGTGGCACAGCTTCTCGTCCACCATCGGTTCGAAGAACTGGCGCAGGATCTTCAACTCGCCGCTGAGGTTGGCATTCGAACTGCTGTAGGTGATTCGGCCACTGGCCGTCACCCACATCGGTACCTCGGTCCCCGCCGGCCCGTTCACGCGAAGGTAGTAGCCCAGCTGGCCGAAGGCGGAGGCGTCGTGGGCGCCCAGCGATGCGTCGCTCGAGGTGACCGTCAGGCTGACGAAGGGCTGCGGGTTCGTGCCCACGATGGCGGTGGCCGAACCGAAATCGTTGGACATGTCCAGCGAGCCGAGGCTGGTGGACTCCTTGCTGCCGAAACCGTCAATGCCGACGCCGTAATTGGGGCCCGCGGCCGGCAGCGGTTGGGCCTGCGCCGGCGCCAGGGCCAGCGATCCCAGCAACAGGGCAGCGCCAAGCGCGGCCCAAGGCCGGCGGCAAGCGGATTCGAGGGCAGGGTGCAGCTTCATCGGACGGCTCCTCGTCTCGGCATCGACCACACGCGCCCGAACGGCGACGCGCCATGCCGTTTCCGGGATTATTTGCGCCGACCGCGCCCTGCGGTGCAGCCGCCAACCCCCGTATTCGAGGGGGTCAGGCCCGCTCCGCCACCCAGCCGCGCACCGAATCCAGCGCCGCCGCCAGCTTCGACGGATCGGTGCCGCCGGCCATCGCCATGTCGGCCTTGCCACCGCCCTTGCCGCCCACCTGCTGGGCGACGAAGTTCACCAGCTCGCCGGCCTTGATCTTGGCCGTGCGGTCGGCGGTCACGCCGGCGGCCAGCTGCACCTTGCCGCCTTCCACCGTGGCCAGCACGATGGCGGCGCTCTTCAGCTTGTCCTTCAGCTTGTCCATGGTTTCGCGCAGCGCCTTGGCGTCGGCGCCCTGCAGCGTGGCGGCCAGCACCTTCAGGCCGGCCACGTCCACCGCACGCGCCAGCAGCTCGTCGCCCTGGGCCGAGGCCAGCTTGCCCTTCAGCGCGTCGAGTTCCTTCTCCAGCCCGCGCACCTGATCGAGCAGTGCGTTCACGCGCGCCGGCACCTCGGGCTTCAGCACGCGCAGCGTGCCTGCCACGCCGCCCAGCGCGCCTTCCATGTCCTGCACGTAGGCCAGCGCGTTGTCGCCAGTCAGCGCCTCGACACGGCGCACGCCGGCGGCCACGCCGCCTTCGGCGACGATGGTGAACAGGCCGATGTCGCCGGTGCGCGTTACGTGCGTGCCGCCGCACAGCTCGCGGCTGCTGCCAATGTCCAGCACGCGCACCTCGTCGCCGTACTTTTCGCCGAAGAGCATCATCGCGCCGGCCTTCTGCGCCTGCTCGATCGGCATCACCTGTGCCTGCACCGCGGCATTGGCCAGGATCTCGGTATTCACCAGCCGCTCCACCTGGCGGATCTGGTCATTGCTCATCGGCGCGTTGTGCGCGAAGTCGAAGCGCGTGCGCTCGGCGTTGACCAGGCTGCCCTTCTGCTGCACATGCGCGCCCAGCACCTCGCGCAGCGCCTTGTGCATCAGGTGCGTGGCGCTGTGGTTGCGCATGGTGCGCGCGCGGCGCTCGGCATCGACGCGGGCCACGAATTCATCGCCCAGTTCGACCTCGCCTTCGACGATGCGGCCCTGGTGGCCGAAGACGCTGGCCTGCACCTTGGTAGTGTCGTCCACCAGCACGCGGGCGCGCGGGTTGCGCAGCTCGCCGGCATCGCCGACCTGGCCGCCGCTTTCGGCATAGAAGGGCGTGTGGTCGAGCACGATCACCACGTCGTCGCCGGCACGGGCCTTCTGCACCGGCGTGCCGTCGACATAGATCGCGCTCACCTTGCTGTGCTCGCACACCAGGTGCTCGTAGCCGTGGAAAGCGGTGGGCGCGCCGTCGTATTCCAGGCCCTGCGCCATCTTGAACTTGGCCTTGGCGCGTGCCTGCTCGCGCTGGCGCTGCATGGCCGCGTTGAAGCCGGCTTCGTCCACCGTCAGGCCGCGCTCGCGGCAGACGTCGGCCGTCAGGTCCAGCGGGAAGCCGAAGGTGTCGTGCAGCTTGAAGGCGGTCTCGCCGTCCAGCACCTGCGTGCCACCGGCGAGTGCCGCCTCCAGGATCTCCATGCCGTTGGCGATGGTCTGGAAGAAGCGCTCTTCCTCGGCCTTCAGCACCTCGGTGATGCGCAGCTTGTCGCGCCGCAGCTCGGGATAGGCCTCACCCATCTCGTCGGCCAGCGGGGCCACCAGCTTGTGGAAGAAGGGTTTGCGCGCGCCCAGCTTGTAGCCGTGGCGGATGGCGCGCCGGGCGATGCGGCGCAGCACGTAGCCGCGGCCTTCGTTGCCGGGGATTACGCCGTCGGCCACCGTGAAGGCGCAGGCGCGGATGTGGTCGGCGATGACCTTCAGGCTGGGCGTCTGCGGGTCGATGGCGCCGTCGCCGCCCACCGCGGCCACCGCCTCGCGCGTGGCGGCCAGCAGGTGCGCGAACAGGTCGATCTCGTAGTTGCTGTGCACATGCTGCAGCACCGCCGCCAGCCGCTCCAGGCCCATGCCGGTGTCCACGCTGGGTTTGGGCAGCCGGTGCATCACACCGTCTTCGGTGCGGTTGAACTGCATGAAGACGTTGTTCCAGATCTCGATGTAGCGGTCGCCGTCCTGCTCGGCGCTGCCCGGCGGGCCGCCCGCCACCTCGGGGCCGTGGTCGTAGAAGATCTCGCTGCACGGGCCGCACGGGCCGGTGTCGCCCATCATCCAGAAGTTGTCGCTCATGTAGCGGCCGCCCTTGTTGTCGCCGATGCGCACGATGCGCTCGGCGGGCAGGCCGATGTCCTTGAGCCAGATGTCGTAGGCCTCGTCGTCCTCGGCGTACACCGTGGCCCAGAGCTTTTCCTTCGGCAGGTGGAAGTGCTCGGTCAGCAGCTCCCAGGCGTAGCGGATCGCGTCCTTCTTGAAATAGTCGCCGAAGCTGAAGTTGCCCAGCATCTCGAAGAAGGTGTGGTGCCGCGCGGTGTAGCCCACGTTCTCCAGGTCGTTGTGCTTGCCGCCGGCACGGATGCACTTCTGGCTGGTGGTTGCGCGGGTGTAGGGCCGCTTGTCGAAGCCCAGGAACACGTCCTTGAACTGGTTCATCCCGGCGTTGGTGAACAGCAGCGTCGGGTCGTCGCCCGGCACCACCGGCGAGCTGGCGACGATGGCGTGGCCCTTCGATTCGAAGAACTTCAGGAAGGTGGAGCGGATGTCGGAGGCGTTCATGGGCGCGGGCTCAAGGTCCGGTGGGTCGGCCGTCGGGCAGCCGGCGGCGTGCCGGGTGCAGCTCGCCATTATCCGATGCAGCGCCGGCCCGCGCCGTGGCAGGGCACGGGCTCTGTGGCAGGATGGCTGTCTGTCACGAAAGGAGCTGCGCCATGCAACGCGACGCCCAACCCGCCCTGGCGGCGCCCACCAATGCCGAGCTGCTGGCCCGCCGCCAGGCCGCCGTGGCCCGCGGCGTGGGCCACATGCATGCCGTGTTTGCCGACCGGGCCGAGAACGCCGAGGTCTGGGACGTGGAGGGCCGGCGCTACCTGGACTTTGCCGGCGGCATCGCCGTGCTGAACACCGGCCACCGCCATCCGCAAGTGATGGCCGCGGTGCAGGCGCAGATGGAGCGCTACACCCACACCTGCTTCCAGGTGTTGGCCTACGAGCCCTACGTGGCGCTGGCCGAGCGGCTGAACGCGCTGGCGCCGGGCGACTTTGCGAAGAAGACGCTGCTGCTGACTAGCGGCGCCGAGGCGCTGGAAAACGCGGTGAAGATCGCCCGCGCGTATACCGGCCGGCCGGGCATCATCGCCTTCACCGGCGGCTACCACGGCCGCACGATGTTCACGCTGGGCCTGACCGGCAAGGTGGCGCCCTACAAGCTGGGCTTCGGGCCCTTCCCGGGCAGCGTCTTCCATGCCCAGTTCCCGAACCCGCTGCACGGCGTCAGCGAGGACGCGGCCCTGGCCTCGGTGGAGACGCTGTTCAAGAACGACATCGAAGCCTCCCAGGTGGCGGCCATCGTCATCGAGCCGGTGCAGGGCGAGGGCGGTTTCTACGTCGCGCCCAAGTCCTTCATGCAGCGGCTGCGCGCGCTGTGCGACCAGCACGGCATCCTGCTGGTGGCCGACGAGGTGCAGACCGGCGCCGGCCGCACCGGCACCTTCTTCGCGATGGAGCAGATGGGCGTGGCGGCCGACATCGTCACTCTCGCCAAGAGCCTGGCCGGCGGCTTCCCGCTGTCGGCGGTGGTCGGCCGCGCCGAGGTGATGGACGCGCCCGGCCCCGGCGGGCTGGGTGGGACCTACGCCGGATCGCCGCTGGGCTGCGCGGCCGCGCTGGCGGTGCTGGACGTGTTCGAGCAGCAGGACCTGCTGGCACGCAGCCGCGCCGTGGGCGAACGGCTGCGCGCCGGGCTGCAGGCGCTGGCCGCGAAGCACCGCGCCATCGGCGACGTGCGCGGCCTGGGCGCGATGCTGGCTATCGAGCTGTTCAAGCAGGGCGACGTGCACCAGCCCGATGCCGACCTGACCAAGGCGGTGGTGGCCGAAGCCGCGCGCCGCGGGCTGATCCTGCTGAGCTGCGGCGTCTACGGCAATGTCATCCGCATCCTGGTGCCGCTGACCGCCAGCGACGCCCATCTAGACGAAGGCATGACGATCCTCGGCGATACCTTCGCCGCGCTGTGCTGACCCCTTTTTCCACGGAGAACACACCATGAGCAAAGCCCAATTCCAGTGGGACGACCCGCTGCAACTCGATGCGCAGCTGAGCGACGATGAACGCGCAGTGCGCGAGGCCGCGCACAGCTACTGCCAGGAACGGCTCGCGCCGCGCGTCACCGAGGCCTTCCGCCACGAGAAGACCGACCCGGCCATCTTCCGCGAGATGGGTGAACTGGGCCTGCTGGGCACCACCATCCCCGAGGCCTATGGCGGCGCTGGCCTCAACTACGTCTGCTACGGCCTGGTGGCCCGCGAGGTGGAGCGCGTCGATTCCGGCTACCGCTCGATGATGAGCGTGCAGAGTTCGCTGGTGATGGTGCCTATCAACGCGTTCGGCACCGAGGGGCAGAAGCAGAAGTACCTGCCCAAGCTGGCCACCGGCCAGTGGATCGGCTGCTTCGGCCTGACCGAACCGAACCACGGCTCCGACCCCGGCAGCATGGTCACGCGCGCCAAGAAGGTGGCGGGCGGCTACAGCTTGAGCGGCGCCAAGATGTGGATCAGCAACTCGCCCATCGCCGACGTGTTCGTGGTCTGGGCCAAGGACGACGGCGGGCAGATCCGCGGCTTCATCCTCGAGAAGGGCTGGAAGGGCCTCAGCGCCCCGGCCATCCACAGCAAGGTGGGGCTGCGCGCCAGCATTACCGGCGAGATCGTCATGGACGAGGTCTTCTGCCCCGAGGAGAACGCCTTCCCGGACGTGCGCGGCCTCAAAGGGCCCTTCACCTGCCTGAACAGCGCCCGCTACGGCATCGCCTGGGGCGCGCTCGGCGCCGCCGAAGATTGCTACCAGCGCGCCCGCCAGTACGTGATGGACCGCAAGCAGTTCGGCCGGCCGCTGGCCGCCAACCAGCTGGTGCAGAAGAAGCTGGCCGACATGGTGACCGAGATCAGCCTGGGCCTGCAGGGCTGCCTGCAGCTGGGCCGCATGAAGGACGCCGGCACCGCATCGGTCGAAGTCACCAGCATCCTCAAGCGCAACAGCTGCGGCAAGGCGCTGGACATCGCGCGGCTGGCGCGCGACATGATGGGCGGCAACGGCATCAGCGACGAATTCGGCGTGGCCCGCCACCTGGTCAACCTGGAAGTCGTCAACACCTACGAGGGCACGCACGACATCCATGCGCTGATCCTGGGCCGGGCCATCACCGGCATCCCGGCCTTCAACTGAAGGGGCTGCTGCGATGAGCCGACCGCAGGCCGTACCCACCGTGCAGATCGACAACGATCGCGTCATCGTCACCGAATGGCGCTTCGCCCCGGGCGCCGAGACCGGCTGGCACCGCCACGGCCACGACTACGTGGTGGTGCCCACCACCGACGGCGAGCTGCTGCTGGAGACCCCGCAGGGCGAGGTCAAGGCGCCGCTGGTGGCCGGCCGCTCGTACACCCGGCAGGTGGGCGTCGAGCACAACGTCATCAACAACACCGACCACGAGGTGGTGTTTATCGAGATCGAACTTCGCTGAGGGAACCCCCGCCATGGATGCCAAGACCAGCCCGCTGGCCACGCTGAACGACCCGAGCCTGCTGAAGACCGACGCCCTGGTCGGCGGCGAATGGCAGCGTGGCAGCGCCCGTTTCGAGGTCTTCGACCCGGCCACCGGGCAGCGCCTGGCCGACGTGGCCAACCTGGGCGCGGCCGAGGCCGAGGCCGCCATCGCGGCGGCCGACAAGGCCTGGCCGGCCTGGCGCGCCAAGACCGCCAAGGAACGCCATGCGGTGCTGATGAAGTGGTTCCAGCTGCTGCACCAGCATGCCGACGACCTGGCCCGCATCATGACGGCCGAGCAGGGCAAGCCGCTGGCCGAGGCGCGCGGCGAGGTCATCTACGGCGCCAGCTTCCTGGAGTGGTTTGCCGAAGAAGCCCGCCGCATCTACGGCGAGACCATCCCCACCACCGATGCCAACAAGCGCTACCTGGTGCTGAAGCAGCCGATCGGCGTCTGCGCGGCGATCACGCCGTGGAACTTCCCGATCGCGATGATCACCCGCAAGGTGGCGCCGGCGCTGGCGGCAGGCTGCCCGGTGGTGATCAAGCCGGCCGAGGCCACGCCGCTGTCGGCGCTGGCCGTGGCCGAGCTGGCGCAGCGCGCCGGCATGCCGGCCGGCGTGCTGAACGTGCTGAGCGCCGATGCGCAGAACTCCATCGCCATCGGCCACGTGCTGTGTGCCAGCGACACCGTGCGCCACCTGTCCTTCACCGGCAGCACCGAGGTCGGCCGCATCCTGATGAAGCAGTGCGCGCCCACGGTCAAGAAGCTGAGCCTGGAGCTCGGCGGCAACGCGCCCTTCATCGTCTTCGACGATGCCGACCTGGACAGCGCGGTCGAGGGTGCGATGGTCAGCAAGTACCGCAACGCCGGGCAGACCTGCGTCTGCGCCAACCGGCTGTATGCACAGGAAGGCATCTACGACGCCTTCGTGCAAAAGCTGGCCGAGAAGGCCAAGGGCATCAAGGTAGGCAACGGCTTCGAGCCCGGCGTGAACCAGGGGCCGCTGATCGACGGCCAGGCCATGGCCAAGGTGGAATCGCATGTGGCCGACGCGCTGGCCAAGGGCGCGCGGCTGGTGACCGGCGGCACGCGGCTGGGCGAGCGTTTCTACACGCCCACGGTGCTGGCCGACGTCACGCCCGACATGCTGTGCGCCCGCGAAGAGACCTTCGGCCCGGTGGCGCCGGTGTTCCGCTTCAAGACCGAGGCCGAAGCGATCCGGATGGCCAACGCCACCGAGTTCGGCCTGGCCAGCTACTTCTACAGCCGCGACATCGGCCGCATCTTCCGCGTTGGCGAGGCGCTGGAATACGGCATGGTCGGCATCAACACCGGGCTGATCTCCACCGCCGAGGTGCCCTTCGGCGGCGTCAAGCAGAGCGGCCTGGGGCGCGAGGGCGCGCACCACGGCATCGATGACTATGTCGAGGTGAAGTACCTGTGCCTGGGTGACGTGCTGAAGTAGCTCAGCGCGGCATCAACCGCACCGAGCCCAGCTCGGCCAGCGGCCGGGGCATGCCCAGGTGGTAGCCCTGGCCGTAGTCGACGCCGATGTCGCGCAGCTTCTGCGCGATGGCCTCGCTGGCCACGTACTCGGCGATGGTCTTCAGGCCCATCACGTGGCCGATGGCATGGATGGCCTGCACCATCGCCAGGTCCATCGGGTCGTCGGCGATGTCCTTGACGAAACTGCCGTCGATCTTCAGGAAGTCCACCGGCAGGTTCTTCAGGTACGCGAAGGACGACAGCCCGCTGCCGAAATCGTCCAGCGCGAACAGGCAGCCCAGCGCCTTGACCTCCTCGATGAACTGCACCACCTTCGACAGGTTGGCCACCGCGGCGGTCTCGGTGATCTCGAAGCACAGCAGGCCCGGTGGCAGCGCCAGCTGCTGCAGCGTCTGCCGCAGCGACTGGCGGAAGCGCTCGTCCGACAGCGACGCGCCCGACAGGTTGATGGCGTAGACGCCGTCGATGCCGCCGCGCTGGCGCAGCCGGTCGCCCAGCCAGGACAGCGTGTTGTCGATGACCCATTGGTCGATGCGCGGCATCAGCCCATAGCGCTCGGCCGCCGGCAGGAAGGCGCCCGGCGGGATGATCTGGCCGTCCTCCTCCAGCCGCACCAGCACCTCGTAGTGCGTGCGGGCCGCGCCATGGCCGGGCTGCAGCGGCAGCACCGGCTGCACGTACAGCCGCAGCCGGTCGGCCTGCAGCGCGGCGGTCAGCCGCGTCACCCATTGCATCTGGCCGCGCTGCTGCTCCACCTGCCGGTCGTCGGGCTGCAGCACGTGCACGCGGTTGCGGCCGCCTTCCTTGGCGGCATAGCAGGCTGCGTCGGCGGCGGCCAGCAGCGCGCCCAGGTCCTGGCCGCGGCCGGGCACCATCAGCAGGCCGATGGACACGCCGATGGCGAACTGCTTGCCTTCCCAGGCAAAGCGCAGGTCGGCGATGGCCTCGCGGATCTTCTCGGCGATGCCCACCGCATGATCCAGTGGGCAGGCCGGCAGGATCAGCCCGAACTCGTCACCTCCCAGCCGGGCCAGCGTGTCGCCCACGCGCACCATGCTGCGGATGCGCTGCGTCACCTGGCACAGCAGTTCGTCGCCGGCCACGTGGCCACAGGTGTCGTTGACCACCTTGAACTGGTCCAGGTCCAGGTAGCACACCGCGTGGCCCGGGCCCTCGTGCGGGCCGTGTTCCAGCAGCTCGCCCAGCCGGCGCTCGAACTCGCGGCGGTTCGGCGCGCCGGTCAGCGCGTCGTGCGTGGCCTGGTGCGACAGCTCGCGGGCCAGGGTGAGCGTCTCGGTCACGTCCTGGAAGACCAGCACGGTGCCGATCAGGAAGCCGTCGCGCGAGCGGATCGGCGCGGCCGTGTCGATCACCGGCACGGTGCTGCCGTCGCGCCGGCGCAGCACCGCATGCTCGTGCCGCGGCAGCGGCTGGCCGCGGCGCAGCACCTCGCGCACCGGGTGCGGCAGCGGCGCGCTCTTTGCCTCGTCGAACAGCTGGTAGACCTCGCTGGCCAGGCGGCCGACCGCCTCGCCGGCCTTCCAGCCCGTCAGGCCGGCGGCCACCGGGTTGATGTACTGCACGATGCCGGCTTCGTCGGTGGTGATCACGCCATTGCCGATGGAGGCCAGCGTGACCTGCGCGATGTCGCGCTCGCGCTGCAGCTGGGCCTCGATCTGCTTGCGCTCGCTGGTGTCGCGCAGCGTGGCCGTGTACTGCGCACCCTGCTCGGTCTGCGTCTCGCTGACGCTCAGCTCGTAGAAGCAGCGCGCCATGCCCGGCCGCACGATGCGCAGCTCGATCGGCGCGCCCTCGCGGCACAGCCGCTGCGGGTCGGGCGCCTGGGCGACGCCGGCACGGTGCAGCACCACCGGCAGCGGCTGGCCCACGGCGGCCGGCGCGGCCAGGCCCAGCAGCCGTTCGGCGCCGGGGTTCAGGCTGGTCACCAGGCCATCGCGGGTGAAGGTCAGGATGCCGTCGCGCATGTCGCGCAGGATCGACAGCGTCTGCTGCGTGCTCTGCTCCAGCGCGGTGATCACGCGGTTGTAGGCACCGGCGATCTGGCCGACCTCGGTGAAGGGCTCTTCGGGCACGCGCTGGCGCAGGTCGCCGCTGCGGCGCTGCTGCTCCATCGCGTCCAGCAGGTCGATCAGCTCGGTGCGCGCGCCGTGCTCGGCCACGTTCAGGCCGGCCTGTTCGCTGTCGGCCGCCACGCGCAGCCCGCCGCCGCGCCGCCACCAGCGCAGCAGCGGCCAGGCCGCCAGCGTGCACCAGGCGCCGCAGGCGACGATGCCCAGCAGCTGCACGCCCACCTGCTGCAACCGGCCCAGGCCGGTGCCCAGCAGTACCGGGTCGCCGAACAGGCCCACCGCCAGCGTGCCCCAGGCGCCGGCCGCCAGGTGCGCCGGGATCGCACCCACCGCATCGTCGATCCGCCAGCGCAGCAGCCATTCGTTGCACCAGGCCATGGCCAGCGCGCCCACGGTGCCGATCAGCAGCGCTGCCGGCATGCTGACCGCATGCGCGCCGGCGGTGATGGCCACCAGCCCGGCCACCAGGCCGTTGATCAGGTACATCACCTCGTAGTAGCCGTGCCACAGCCGGCCGATGGCCAGGCCCACCACGCAGCCGGCGGCGCCGGCCAGCAGCGTATTGACCAGCACGCCGGGCACGCGGCCGTCGAAGGCCAGCGTGCTGCCGCCGTTGAAGCCGAGCCAGCCGAAGGCCAGCAGCAGCACGCCCAGCATGGCGATCGGCAGGTTGCCGGCCGGGATGACGCGCGGCGCCTCGCCGGGCCGGAAGCGGCCTTCGCGCGGGCCGGTGTACAGCACCGCCACCAACGCCACCCAGCCGCCGACGCTGTGCACGACGGTGGAGCCGGCAAAGTCCACGAAGCCCAGCCGGGCCAGCCAGCCGGGCTCGCTCAGGCCCCAGGCCCCGGCCCAGGCCCAGTGGCCGAAGATCGGGTAGATCAGCAGCGACACCCAGGCCGACAGCGCCAGGTAGGCGCCGAAGCGCATGCGCTCGGCCACCGCGCCGGAGACGATGGTGGTCGCGGTGGCGCAGAACATCAGCTGGAAGAGCAGGAAGGCCAGCAGCCCGGTCTGCGCCGGAATCTGGTCGAACAGCCCCCACAGGCCGATGCCCACCCAGCCGCCCCAGCCGGGCCCGAACATCAGGCCGAAGCCCACCAGCCAGTACACCACCGCGGCGATGGCGAAGTCGGCCAGGTTCTTGGCGGCCACGTTGATCGAGTTCTTGCTGCGCGTCAGCCCCGATTCCAGGCACAGGAAGCCGGCCTGCATGACGAACACCAGGGCCGCGCAGAGCACGATCCACAGCAGGTCCAGCGGCGGGTGGGCAGGTTGCATGGGCAGATGGGGCAGGGGGTGGGCGGACGGCGCTTTCGCACGCTAAGGCCGTGCCCGCCGGGGCAAAGGCCCGATGTCCCGGGCCACGCGCCGGCATTCCTGCGCCATGCACCGGGCTGGCGCAAGGCCATCGGCAATCTGCCCGCAACAGGCACCGCCGCGGGGCGCGAATACTCGCGCGGGGCGGCTCAGCGCGACGCGGCCGAGGCCGGCGCGGCCGCCGCCTGCTGCTTGCGGAAGGCCGCGCAGTGGTCGGGCTGCGGGGTGAAGACCGCGGGCCGGCGCTCGTCGGCCTGCAGGCCGTCATCCGCGCTGCCGAACATCAGCACTCGCGCCGTGCCGGCCACCGGCGGCGGCAGGTGCAGCGGCACGCCGCGGTCGCGCGACACATGCTGCGCGCCGGCCAGCAGCAGCACCGTGCTGTCCGGTGGCGCGCTGCGCAGCGCGTCGGTGGCCACGCGGGCCAGCGACAGGTCGCGTGCGATCTGCACCCGCACCATGCCGGGCTCCTGCGTGGCCGGCAGCAGGTGGCAGTGGCCGACGCGTACCGCATCGGTCAGCCGGGCGCGCGCGGCCTCGTCGATGCGGCCGTCCAGCGCGGTGTCGCGCATCGCCTCGCGCAGTTGCGCGCGCGGCAGGTTGCCGCCCAGCACCGGCACGCCGGCGCGCACCGCGTTCATCACGACCGCCGCATAGGCTTCCCAAGGCCAGCCCTGCCAGCGCAGGGCCTCGCGCACCTGCGCTTCGCCGGCATCGCGCGGCAGGCCGGCGGTGCTGTGCGGCGCCTCGGCCATCTCCAGCACCACCGCGGCCAGCTGGCCGCTGTCGGCCAGCTGCTGCACGGCCTCGGCCACCTGGCGCTGCTGGTCGGGCTGGTCGTGCATCTCGCCGAACAGCAGCAGCGTGGCCGCGGCGCAGGGGCCGGCGGCCAGCATGAGGCAGAAGGCGAGGGCAGGCAGGCGCATGGCCCTAGCATACGGGCCCGTTTCGCACCGCCCCGCCGCGCGCATGGAAGACCCCGCAACCTACACCGAGGCCGAGATCGAGGCGCTGGAGCGCCTGTGCCAGCGCCTGGGCGGCTTCGACGAACAGCTGACGATGGAAGGCCTGGACGGCGCGATGACCGCGCTGCTGGCCGGCCCGCGCGACTGGACGCTGGACGCCGCCCGGCCACTGTTGCTGGGCGAGGCCTGGGAGCGCGCCATCGGCGACCCGCAGGACGAGGCCGCCGCGATGGCCGTGTTGCAGCGCCGCTGGGACGCACTGCAGGCCCAGCTGCGGCCCGAGCCGCTGTACGACGAGCCCGACCGGCTGGTGCTGCAGCCGCTGATCGGCGTCTACGACCCGGCCGAACGCGACCGCCTTCTCGCCGAAGGGCAGATCAGCACCGAAGAGGCTGCCGACTGGCCGCTGACCGGCGAGATCTGGGCGCTGGGCTTTCTGGAAGCCGTGCAGCGGCTGTCCGACGACTGGTATCCGCCAGGGCTGCCGACGGCGTTGGCGCAGGCGCGCGATGCCGCGCTGGAGGGCCTGGCCGCGCTGGCCCAGCGCGACGAGGCCCGCCTGCAGGCCGAGCTGCAGCGGCGCTACCGTGGCCGGCCACCGGACCGCGACGGCCTGATCGACGACGCCTGCTTTGCCGTGCAGGACCTGCGCTGCCTGTGGCTGGAGCAGCGCACCCGGCCGGCGCCGCGGCGCGTGGACCCGGCCCCGGGCCGCAACGACCCCTGCCCCTGCGGCAGCGGCCGCAAGTACAAGAAATGCCACGGCGCGGCCGACACATCGGCATGAGCCAGAATGCGCGCCATCATGAGTGAATCCCTGGATCTGCAAGGCCGGCACATCGTGCTGGGCATGAGCGGCGGCGTCGCCTGCTTCAAGTCGGCCGAGCTGGTGCGCGAGCTGCAGCGCCACGGCGCTACCGTGCAGGTGGTGATGACCGAGGCGGCCACGCAGTTCATCACGCCGGTGACGATGCAGGCGCTGAGCAACCGCAACGTCTACACGCACCAGTGGGACCTGCGCGAGCCCAATGCCATGGCGCACATCAACCTGACGCGCGGCGCCGATGCGGTGCTGGTGGCGCCGGCCAGCGCCGACTTCATGGCCAAGCTGGCCACCGGCCGCGCCGACGAACTGCTGAGCCTGCTGTGCCTGGCACGGCCGATCGAACGCTGCCCGCTGCTGCTGGCCCCGGCCATGAACCGCGAGATGTGGGCCCACCCGGCCACGCAGCGCAACCTGGCGCAGCTGCGCGCCGATGGCACGCACATCCTGGGCCCGGCCGCGGGCGACCAGGCCTGCGGCGAGGTCGGCGACGGCCGCATGCTCGAGGCGCAGGAGCTGTGCGCCGAGATGGTGGCCTTCTTCCAGCCCAAGCGGCTGGCCGGCAAGCGGCTGCTCATCACCGCCGGGCCCACCTTCGAGGCCATCGACCCGGTGCGCGGCATCACCAACCTGTCCAGCGGCAAGATGGGCTTTGCCATCGCCCGCGCCGCGCAGGAGGCCGGCGCGCAGGTGACGCTGGTGGCCGGGCCGGTGAGCCTGCCCACACCGCGGCATGTGACGCGCATCGACGTGCGCAGCGCGCTGCAGATGCATGCGGCGGTGCTGCCGCTGGCCGCGCAGCACGATGTCTTCGT
>Ga0209369_1000633_pt1 | contig 32828 bp, 34 predicted proteins | sample EBPBio142010_DNA_FD_185865 | JGI IMG/M metagenome (GOLD analysis project Ga0209369, IMG submission 185865) | Wastewater treatment Type I Accumulibacter community from EBPR Bioreactor in Madison, WI, USA - Reactor 1_10/4/2010_ DNA (SPAdes)... | ecosystem: Engineered > Bioreactor > EBPR >... | reverse complement strand
TTGCAATCCGCTGCGTAACCTCTCCGCCAACCCGCCGCTGAAAGGGTAGGGGGGAGATAGCGGAAAGGGTGGGGGGCTGCAAGGGGGTCGCGGGGGGCGTGTGCGGCGGGCGATGTGCGGCGGCAGGGGCTGCGGGGGGCGGCGGCCCCGCCGCCTTTGTCTGCGCGGCGGGGGCCGCGCCGGGCGGTCGGCGCCTTTGCCCTCAGCGGCTGTAGCGGATGAAGGGCGTCACCTTGGCGATGCGGTCGTACAACTGGCGGGCGGTGGTGTTGAAGTCCTGGGTCAGCCAATAGACCGCCGGGGTGCCATTGGCATCGGCCTCGGCATAGACCGTCTCGATCAGCCTGCGGCCAAGGCCGGTGCCGCGCGCCTGCGGATCGACGTAAAGGTCCTGAAGATAACAGACATTCTCGATCTTCCAGCAGTGGCGGTGGAAGAGGAAATGCACCAGGCCAAGCGGTTGCCCGTCGACCAGGGAAAGGCGGCCATGGAAATCCTGCGGGTCATCGCCCAGAAGGCGGGCGAAGGTGGATTGGTAGACCTCTTCCGGCACCCGCGTTTCGTAATAGGCCAGATAGCCGGTCCAGAGGTGGCGCCACGCCGCCTCGTCGGTGGCGCTCAGGGGGCGGATCTCGATCATCGGCATGGGCGGTCCTTTCAGAGCTTGCGTTTCAGCCAGGTGATGAAGGCCGTGACCGGGGCGCGGGTCTCGCCCTGCGGTGTCACGGCCCAATAGGTGACATCGGGCAGGTCCCAGCCCGGCAGGGTCACCAACGCGCCCGAGGCGATGTCGTCGCGCATGATGATCTCGGTCGCGAAGAGAAGGCCCAGACCGCGCAGGGCGGCGGCGCTGGCCAGCATGGAGTTTTCGATGAAGACCCGGGTCAGCCGGGCCGGGTCCAGCCCGCGCGCGGCCAGCCAGCCCGCCTCGAGCCGGTCGTCATCGTTCAGGATCCAGGGCAGGCCGGTCGGATCGGCGGAGCGGGCGATCAGGTCGGGCGTACCGACCACGACCATGCCGGTGCGGCACAGCATCTCGGCCTCGGTACCCGGCCAGGGCGGGCTGCCCGCGCGGATCGCCAGGTCAAAGCCGTCGCGGATCAGGTCGGCATTGCGGCTGTCGGGCACCAGCGAGACCGGGATGTCGGGATGTTCGGCCCAAAAGCCCGCCAGGATCGGCAAGAGCACGCTTTGCGCGAAACCGGGCGTCGTGGTGATGCGCAGGCCGCGGCCGCGATCGGCCAGCCGGGCGCGGTCCAGCGCTTCGGCCATGCCCGCGAAGCCCGCGTTCAGCGCCGCGGCCAGGCGCATGCCTTCTTCCGTCAGCCGCAAGCGCCGCGCCGCCTCGGCCACCAGCCGCACACCCAGATGCTTTTCCAGCGCCCGCACCTGCTGCGCCACTGCCGGATGGGTCACGTTCAGCACCCGCGCTGCGGCCGAGAAACTGCCCAGCCGGGCCGCCGCCTCAAAGGCGCGCAGCGCGGGCAGGGGCGGCAGGCTGCGCCAGTCGAAGGGGACCATCTGAAACCCTGGCTTTCAGGTTGGAAAAAGGCCTGAGCGGCACCCTGCGCCGGTTTGTGGCAAAAGACCAGTGGGTCCAGCAGCAACAGGAGGGTCAAATGTTTCAGATGCCGAACCCCGATCTTCTGCGCGCTATGCGTCGCGTGGCCGAGGAAAACACAAACGAGGGGCGCGAGGCCGCCCATCGCCGTACCCTGGCCCAGGCTCGCCGCGAAAACGCAGCGCGCCCGGGACAGAGCCTCCGGGCGCGCCTGCGTGTCTTGCTTGCCTGGCTGCGGCGCCGGGCCGAAAAAGCCGAGGGCTGGTCTGTCAAGACCGGCCCCCGACAGGGCGTCACATGCCCAGCATCCTTGGCAGGAACAGCGTGATCTCGGGAATATAGGTGATCAGCATCAGGAAGGTCAGCGCCGTCATCAGCCAGGGCCAGGTCGCCACCGTCACCTCGGTCAGCCCCAGCCGCGACAGCGACGAGGCGACATAGAGGTTCAAGCCAACCGGCGGCGTACAGAGACCGATCTCCATGTTGACGACCAGCATGATCCCGAAATGCACCGGATCGACCCCCAGCGCCATCGCCACCGGATACAGGATCGGCGCCATGATCAGCACAATGGCCGAAGGTTCCATCACCATGCCGATCATCAGCAAGAGCACGTTGACCACCAGCAGGAAGCCGATCTTGCCCAGTCCCAGCGACACGATCCATTCCGACAGCGCCTGCGGGATCTGCTCGGAGGTCAGGATGAAGGCGAACATCACGGCATTGGTGATGATGTAAAGCAGCATCGCCGACATCGCCGCCGAAGACAGCAGCACCCGCGGCACATCGCGCAGCTTGATGTCCTTGTAGACCCAGACCGCGATGACGAAGGCATAGACGGCGCTGACGGCGGCGGCCTCGGTCGGCGTGAAGATGCCGCCATAGATCCCGCCCATGATGATCACGATCAGCAGCAGGCCCCAGACGCTTTCGCGGAAGGCCTTCCAGCGCTCGGCAAAGGGCGCGCGGGGCTGGCGCGGATAGTCGTTCTTCCAGGCGCGATACATGGTGGTGGAGCCCAGCATCATGGCCAGCATCAGCCCCGGCACCACGCCCGCGATGAACAGATCGCCGATCGAGGCCGACATCACCGGCTCGCCGTTAGGCCCCTGCACGACCATGCCCGAGGTCGCGACGGCATACATGACCATGACGATCGAGGGCGGGATCAGGATGCCCAGACCGCCCGCCGTGGCCACCGTGCCCACACCGAATTGCGTCGGATAGCCCTGCTTCACCATGGCCGGGATCAGGATCGAGCCCACCGCCATCACCGTCGCGGGCGAAGACCCGGAAATCGCGGCGAACAGCGCGCAGGACAGGACGGCGGCCAGGCCAAGCCCGCCATACCAATGTCCGACCATCGAAGAGGCGAAACGGATCATCCGCCGCGCCACGCCGCCATGGGTCAGGAAGTTGCCCGCAAGGATGAAGAACGGGATCGCCATGATCTCGAACTTCTCGATGCCGGTGAACAGCTTCAGCGCGATGGCATCCAGCGGCACGTCGGACAGCGTGAACAGGAAGGTGAAGACCGTCAGACCCAGCGCGATCGAGACCGGCATCCCGGTGATCAGCAACAGCGCCAGGATCAGGAAGATGATGATGGCGGTCATGCGTGACCTCCCTTGGCAAGATCCTTGGCCTCGTCGTCAAGCCCGTCGACCGCGCCGTGATCGTGATGGGCGATCTCGCCCGTGGTCAGGTACAGGTGCAGCGCCTGAAGGAAACGGAAGCACATCAGCGCCGAACCCAGCGGCACCGCGAGATAGATGATCCACATCTTGATCTCGAGATCGGGCGACACCTGCCCGCCGTGATAGACGTGATAGACGAAATCCGTGCCGATCCAGGTGATGATCGCGGTGAACACCACCCCGCCCGACATGGCGATCACGGTGATCAGCTTGCGCGCATTTCCTTCCAGCCGTTCGGCCAGGATGTCGACGCCGACATGGATGCCGGTGCGCACGCCATAGGCCGCGCCGAATTTGGCCATCCAGACAAAGAGGTAGATGCAGGCTTCCTGCGCCCAGGTCATCTTCAGGCCGTTGATGAACTTGAAGGTCGAGCGGGCATATCCGCCCAGCGTCGCCATGTCATGGGCGCGGGCATAGCCCACAAGATCTGCCGCAAAGCCGACGGCAAAGCGGTGGGTGACGGACAGGAAGATCAACACCGTCGCCGCCGCGATCAGCGTGGCGATCAGCACTTCTTCCAGCCGGTCAAGCAGGCGGAGCATGGCTCACCTCGCGGGCTGAAGGGGGAAGGATTTCGGGAGAACTGAAAAAAGGGGCGGCCCCTGGGGCCGCCCGTCAGGCAGGCGCGGCGTTTAGCTGCCGCTGCCGGTCGCGGCCTTGACTGCCGCGATGGTATCCGCGCCGATCCGACCGGCCATTTCCTCATGCACGGGCGCAAGCGCCTCGATCCATTCGGCCTTTTCCTCGGGCGTCAGCTCGTAGAACTCGGTCGTCCCGGCATCCTTCATCGCCTGAAGGGCGGCGTCATTCTCGTCCTTGGCGATGCCATTGGCATATTCCGTCGCCTCGGCCATGGCCTTCTCCAGACCCTCGCGCACGGCCGGGTCCAGCCCGTCCCAGAACTTCTTGTTCACGATCACCGCATAGCCCAGATAGCCGTGGTTCGACACGGTGGCGTGCTTCTGCACCTCATGCATCTTCTGGGTATACATGTTCGAGGGCGGGTTCTCGGTGCCGTCGACCACGCCGGTCTGCAGGGCCTGGTAGACTTCCGAGAAGGCCATGACCTGCGGCACGGCGCCAAGCGCGTTCATTTCGGCTTCCAGCACCTTGGACGACTGGATGCGCATCTTCAGGCCCAGGAAATCGTCGGGCACATGCAGAGGCGTGTTTGCGGACATGATCTTGAAGCCATTGTCCCAATAGGCCAGGCCCGTGATGCCCTTGTCCTCGAGCTTCGAGAACAGCATCTCGCCGACCTCGCCCATGGTCACTTTGTGCAGGGCCTCATAGCCGTCGAAGATGAAGGGCAGATCGAAGACCTCGAATTCCTGCGCGCCCAGCGGGCCGAACTTGGCCAGCGACGGCGCCAACATCTGCACGGCGCCCAATTGCAGCGCCTCAAGCTCTTCCTTGTCCTTGTAGAGCTGGCTGTTGGGATAGACCTGCACATCCACCGCGCCATTGGTGTACTTCTCGGCCAGTTCCTCGAACTTGGCGGCGCCCTTGCCCTTGGGCGTGTCGGGCGCGACGACATGGCTGAATTTCAGGATGATCGGCTCGGCCAGGGCGGGCAGGGCGGTGGTCAGCGCAAGGGCTGCGGCGCCGCCAAAGGCACCGAGGCTGCGACGGGTCAGCATGTTTTCCTCCTGGTTTCTTCGCGGCGGCCTCTCTCCTCGGGCCGGGCGATGTGGGCTTTCCTTGCCACGCAGGGCGCGGGGCCGCTATTGTGGGTTTCCGCAATCGGGCGCGGAAGACAAGTTGAAGGCGTTCGGAAGGCGTTTGGGAGACGCGGAAAATCAAGCCTTTTCAGGGGCGGGGCAAAAGGGAGGGGCGGTGGACAGACGCGAGGATCAACACCGCCTTGACGATGCGGTCGACCCCTGGTCTGCCGAAGACCCCCCGAAATCCGGCCGGGTCGACCTGCTGTCACTGATCCCGCTTGCCGCCATCGTGCTGCTCGTGGCGCTGGTTGCCGCGCTGGTCTGGGCGGTGACGCGGTCCGAGGCCGAACAGCGCCGCACCAAACTGGCCACCGATGCGCTTTGGGTTGAACAAACCCTGCGTTTTCAATTGTCCATCGACGAAGACATGTTGGTGCGGCTGGCGCTGGACGCGGCGGGCGGCACGGCAAGAGATGTGCTGGAGGCGCGGGCAAGGCTCCATGTCGCGACCAATCCCGAAGTGCTTTCGGTGATCTGGCACGACGCTGACGGCCGTATTCAGGGCGCGGTTCCCGGCCCGGCCTCGCCCGGCGACCCCGATCTGCTCGACCGGCTTTTGCGATCGGGCGCCGTGCCCTCGCGCCCGGTCTATGGCACGGTTCAGAACGGCCGGGTGACCATGATCGTCCGCGCCAGCCCGCAAGGCGATGCCATCAGCACCACGATTTCCCTGCCCCTGATGATCGAACGCCACATCCCCTGGTGGATCGCCGAACAATATGGCGTCGAGCTTGTGGACAACGGGGGCGCAGTGCTGGCGGCGCGGGCGCGGCGGGATGCCAGCACCGAAGGCGCGCCGCACCAGATATCCATCGATCCGCCGCTTGCCGGCACCTTCCTGCGCATCACGCCCTATCCGGCCGAGGCTGTGGGCGGGAACCTTCTTCTCCTCGCCTCGATCGGCGCCCTGGCGGCTTTCGCGATCCTTGCTTTGCTGGCGCTGTACCGCAGCGCCAATCGCGGCCGCCGGGCCGAAGCGCGTCTGTTCGGGGAAATGGCCTTTCGCCGCTCAATGGAGGAAAGCCTCACCGTGGGCCTGCGCGCCAAGGACCATGAAGGCCGCGTCCTTTATGTGAACGCGGCCTTCTGCCGCCTGGTCGGCTGGCCTGCCGCCGCGCTTTTGGGCCGGGCGCCGCCGATGCCCTATTGGGCGCCGGAACGGCTGGATGAAACGCTGGCACGGCAAAAGGCGCTGGCCGAGGGCGGCGCGCAGAGCCAGACCTTCGAGACCCGCTTCCGCCGCGCCGATGGCAGCGAGATCGACGTCCAGGTCTATGAAGCCCCGCTGATCGACGCCCGTGGCCGCCATCGCGGCTGGATGGGCAGCGTGGTCGACATCACCGATGCCAAACGCGCCGCGCGTCTGGCCCGGGCGCAGGACGAGGCGGTGGCGCGGACCGGGCGGCTGGTGACGCTGGGCGAGATGGCCTCGACCCTGGCGCATGAATTGAATCAGCCCCTGGCCGCCATTGCCAGCTATGCAGCCGGGGCGCGCAACCTGATCGAACGCGGCGAGGGCACGGCCGCGGCACTGACGCCGGTCGTCGGGAAACTGTCGCTCCAGGCCGACAGGGCAGGCCAGATCATCCGCCGCATCCAGGATCTGGCCAAGAAGCGCGAACCGAAGTTCACCCGTCTGGCGCTGGACGAGGTCATCCGGGGCACGGCGGGGTTCCTTGCGGCCGATGCGCGCGAGCATCGGGTGCGGATCCAGCTTGCGCTGGGCGCGGCCCCCGAGGTCGAGGCCGACCGCATTCTGATCGAGCAGGTTCTGGTCAACCTGATCCGCAACGGCATGGAGGCCATGGCGACGACGCGCAGCGGCGATGCCTTGACGCTGCGCCTGAGCGATCGCGACGGCGCGGCGGTGATCGAGATCGAGGATCGCGGTCAGGGCGTCGAGACAAGCATGGCCACACGGCTTTACGATCCCTTCGCCTCGTCCAAGGCGCAGGGCATGGGAATGGGGCTGAACATCTGCCGCTCGATCATCGAGTTGCATCGCGGCCAGCTGACCCATCGCGCCGCGCCCGGCGGCGGCACAGTCTTCGAAGTGGTTCTTCCTGCGGCGGGCGATGACCGGATGGCGGCGGAATGAGGGAACTTCATAATAAAAATCAGTATTTTGCGGGAAAGGCGCGCGCATGATCCATATTGTCGATGATGACGAGGCGGTGCGCGACGCCCTGGGTTTCCTGCTGGCCTCGCGCGGAATCGCGACGCAGGGCTGGCCTTCGGGCGAGGCCTTTCTCGAGGCGATGCCGGTCGAGGATTGCGCCTGCGTGATCCTGGATGTGCGCATGGCGGGCCTGTCCGGCCCCGAAGTCTTTGAACGGCTGCGCGCCATGGGCGTGACCGCGCCGGTGATCTTTCTGACCGGCCATGCCGATGTGCCGGTGGCGGTGCGCACGCTGAAGGCCGGCGCCTTCGATTTCGTGGAAAAGCCTTTCAACGACAACCAGATCGTCGATCTGGCCCTCGCGGCGATCGACCGCCATGCCGCCGAACGCGCCGGTGCCGCCGAGCGCGAGGCCCTTGCCGCGCGTCTGTCGGGTCTGTCGGCGCGCGAGGATGAGGTGATGCGGCTGATGCTTCAGGGCCTTTTGAACAAGCAGATCGCGGCGGATCTGGGCATCGCCATGCGAACGGTCGAGGTGCATCGCGGCCGGGTTCTGGCCAAGCTGGGCGCGCGCAATGTCGCGGAACTTGCGCTGTTGCTGGCCGGCGCCGAGCGGGGCGTCTGATCTGGATCAAATCCGCCTCTGCGGCTCCGGCATATAGTCCCGCCTCTTCTTTGTGGAGCCTTGCCCCCGATGCGCCTGACGATCCGAGCCAATCTCGCCATGCGCATCCTGATGCAGGCTGCGGTGAATGCCCCCGGGGTCATCCGCGCCGCCGATGTGGCGCGGGCCTGCAATGCATCGGTCAACCATGTCTCGCAGGTGGTCAGCCGCCTGGCGCTTGCGGGCTATCTGCACACCCAGCGCGGGCGCGGCGGCGGCATCCTGCTGGCGCAGGCGCCGGGTGAGGTCCGCGTCGGCGCGGTGCTGCGGCTGATCGAAGCCGAGGTGCCCCTTGCCGAATGCATGTCGCTTGAGGACAACACCTGTCCGCTGACCGCCGCCTGCCGCCTGCGCGGCGCGCTGTGCCGCGCCCTGGACGCTTTCTATGCCGCGCTGGACGAGGTGTCGCTGGAGCACCTGGTCGCCGGCAATGCCGACCTGGCCGGTCTTCTGGCCGATGACAGGCCCGCCCCCGGCGGCCAGCGGGTTCCACCCGGCGGCGCCCGCCCCGCCTAGAACAATTCGATACTGGCGGCGGCCTGGGGCTCGGGGCGCGGCGGCCGCGGCGGCGGCGGGGTTTCCTGGACCTGGCTGCCGGGGATCAGCAACTGACGCGCCCGTCCGCTGACCGGGTGAAAGGTGATCCGGCGGGCCTGGGTGCCGCCCAGGCTTTCCGCGACACAGGGAATGCCTTCGTCGCGCAGGAACTGACGGGCGAAACTGGCGTTGGATGCGCCGATATCGCGCAGATTGGTGGCGATCTTGGCGCCGCCGAACAATTTGGCCTGCAATTTGTCGCGCCGCGCCCCGCCGCGCAGAAGCGCGTTGATCAGCATTTCCATGGCATGGACGCCATAGCGGATATCCCCGGCCGCCGCGCCGGGCTGCGATTGCGCCAGGAGGAAATGGTTCATCCCGCCGATGGTCGCCTCTTCATCCCAGAGACAAGCCGAGACGCAGGAGCCCAGCACGGTGGAGAGCATTTCCTCGGGGTTGCGGGTGACGCGAAATTCACCCTGGACGACCTGTATCGTGGGATGGGGCGGTACGTGGCTCATTTGCGGGCGACCTCCATCCGCTGTTCGATGCAATGGGACAGGATCGCGCCGGCCATCTGCGGCAGGGCGACGATCTGTTCGGCGGCGCCCAGATCGGCGGCGGCGCGCGGCATTCCATAGACGACCGAGCTTGCTTCATCCTGCGCAAGCGTGCGGGCCCCGGCGCGGCGCAGGTCCAGCAGGCCCTGCGCGCCGTCGCGCCCCATGCCGGTCAGAAGCGCGGCGACGATGCGCCCGGCGAAGGGCAGCGCCGATTGGAACAGCATATCGACCGAGGGCATATGGCCCGACACGGCCGCGCCGGGCAGGACGCGGGTCTGAAGCGGCGTGCCGGGATGCAGGTGCAGATGACCGCGGCAGCCCGCGCCGACCACGATGGTTCCGGGCGACAGGGCGATGCCATCCTGGGCCGGCAGGACGCGGGCCTTGGCGCAGCGGGCAAAGAGCCGGATCAGGCTGTCGGAAAAGGCGGCTCCGGTATGCTGGACGATGGCGGTGGGCGGGCAATCCGCCGGCAGGGCTGAAAGGATCTGCAACAGCGCGTCGATGCCCCCGGTCGAGGCGCCGATCAGGATCACCCGGTCGACCCGGAAGGCCCGCGCCGTGCTGCTGTCTGGCTGCGGGACGGCGGGCAGGCGACGCGGTGTCGCGGCTGCGCGGACGGCGCGCAGGCGCGCGAGCAGCGCCGCAGGCGCCATCCCGGGCAGGATCGCCGCATCGCCCGCGGCGGCGCCCGGTTCGGTCGCGATTTCCATGCAAGCGGTGCCGATCATGCCGAAGAGCGACAGGATGCCTTCAAAATCAGGATGGGTCAGCATGTCGCGGCCGATCAGCGCGATCTCCGGCTCCCGCTGTTCGGCCAGCATATAGATCGCGGATAGATCTGCCGCGCTCCCGCAGAGATCGATCTCGGGCAGCGCGGCCAGATCGCGGGCGAGGCGCGACCGCGCCAGCGGGCTGGCAGTGGCGATGATCACGCGCAACGCGGGCATTGCGGTCTCCGGGACAAGGGAAGGGGGCAGGGAACGGCAGGGGGCGCAAAGGCCGTGGCTGCGGGCCGATGGGGCAATAGGGCGGCGGCCGGTGTCAGGATCGACCGGAAAATCATGTCAGAAATCCTCCCAATCTCCGACCGCGGCTGCGGGACGCCCGCCTGCGCCGGTCTGTACGGGGGAACGGGAGGCGGCTTCTAGAGGCGGGGCAGGCAGGGCGCCGGGCGCGGGCGGAGCGACGGCAGGCGGCGCGGGCGCTGGAAGCCGCGCGGGCGCGCCGCCGGGCTGGAAGCGGGCGATCAAGCCCTGCAAGGACGTGGCCTCGCGCGACATGGCGCGGCAGGCCTCTTCGGCCTGGCTGACCATACCCGCATTCTGCTGGGTCACCCCGTCAAGCTGGGTCATGCCGGTATTGATCTCGTTCAGGCCGGTCGATTGTTCCGAAGCGGCAGCCGCGATCTCGGTGATCAGCTTTGCGATTTCTTGCACCCGCGTCACGATGCGCGACAGCGTGTCGCCCGTCAGCCCGACCTGGGCGACACCGCTTTCGACCTGCTGCGACGAGGTGGCGATCAGGGCCTTGATCTCTTTGGCGGCCTGCGACGAGCGCTGGGCCAGCGCCCGCACTTCCGAGGCGACGACGGCGAAACCCTTGCCCGCTTCGCCCGCCCGCGCCGCCTCTACCCCCGCATTCAGCGCCAGAAGATTGGTCTGGAAGGCGATGTCATCGATCACGCCGATGATCTGGGTGATCTGGCCCGACGAGCCTTCGATTTCCTGCATGGCCTGCACGGCCCTGCGCACGATATCGGCGGATTGTTCGGCCTCGCCCCGCGCCTGGGTGACGATTTCTTCGGCATTGCGCGCCGCCGCCGCCGTGGCGCGGACGCTGCCGGTCATCTGGTCCAGGGCGGCGACCGCCTGTTCCAGCGTGGCGGCCTGGGTCTCGGTGCGGCGCGACAGGTCTGCGGCCGACTGGCCCAGCCGATCGGAGGCGTCGCCGATCTTGGTCGAGGATTGCGCGACCCCCGAAAAGGCCAGCGCCATCTGTTCCAGCGCGGCGTTGAAATCGTGGCGCAGCGCATCGAGCCCCTCGGGAAAGCGCGGCACGATGCTGGCGGCCAGGTCGCCCGCGGACAGCGCGCGCAGGGCGGCACCCAGCGCGGTGACGACGCCATCCTGCTCGTCCTTCATGCGCTGGCTCGCCCCTTCTGCCTCGGCGGCAAGGGCGAGCTTGTGGCGCAGCCCTTCCAGGGTCGAGGCCATCTCGCCCATCTCGTCATGGCGCTGGGTGTCGGGTATTTCGCTGGCAAGATCGCCCGCGCCAACCCGGCTGAGCGCGGTCGACAGCCGGGCGACGGGCCGGGTGATCGAGCGCGCAAGAGCAAAACCCGCCACGGCGATCAGCACGACCAGCACCAGATCCATGATGGCCGAGCGCAGCCGGAATGCCGCAAGCGTCGTATCGATATCCTGCCAGCTGCGATCCATCACCAGCCGCCATCCGGCCGCGCTGGCGGGAACGGTCTGCACGATGGTCAGGCCGGTTTCGCCCGTGGCGGTGATCAGATCTTCCAGCAATTGCCCGACGGGGGCGATGGCAAGCCGCTCTGCGGTCGGTAGCGCGGCATTCACCTCGAACAATCCCGCTTGCCGCGACGAGCTGCGGCTGCGACCATCGGCGCCAAGGATATAGGCCTCGCCCGTCGCCCCCAGCCCCTCATCCATGGACAGGGTCTGCAAGAGCGGATCAATCGGAACCTGGATGGCCAGCACGCCCACCAGCGCGCCGGTGCCATCATAGGCCGGAGAGGCCACGAACATCGCCGGTTCGCCTTTCGAGGGGGCATAGGGCTGGAAGTCCGAGACCACGCTCGTACCGGCCGGCAGGGTCAGCGCCTGGGTGAAGATGCGGCCCAGCTCGGTTCCGGCATAGGCGCCATGGGCAAGGTTGGTACCGAAATCGTCTTCCTTTGCAACGGTATAAAGCACGTCGCCGCCGGGCGTGATCAAGAAGATGTCGTAAAAGCCCGACTTCTCGGCCAGCGTGCGCAGATAGGGATCAAGTTGGGCATGGCGGGACGGATAGGCGCCCTGCGGGGCGGCCTGATCCGCGCTGCCGCGCTGCGCGGCCCGGCTGGCGAGATAGAGGTCGCGCAGGTTGGCCAGCGGATCGGCGCCAAGATCGCCCAGCGCGGCACCGAGCTCTGATATCGCGCGGACCACGGTCGGGTTGGCCGCAGTGGAGGCTGCTGCGGCCTCGACCGATTGGATCCATTGATCAATGCTGGCAACCCGCCGCTGCGAGGAAACCACCAGATCGCCGCGCGCCGTTTCGACCGTCAATTCCTTCACCGCCAGATAGGACAGGCCCTGGCTGATCAATTCGACGATCAGGCAAAGGCCGATCACCGCGAGCGGGACTTTCCATCGGATCGGAAGGGTGATTTTTCTCATCTGGCTTTGTCCTTTGCCTGGCGAAGCGGTCGGAACGGCAGTCTGGCGGGCAGTATCGCGATCGGGAACGAAGAAGCGGTTAAGAGGGCTGCCCGCGCCCGGTTGGCCTGCGGTCAGAAAAGTTCCGTCAGCCCGGCGCCCGGGTCATGGGCCTGCGCGCGGCCGCCAAGGGCATGGCGCAGCTCTTCAAGTCTCAGCGCGGCCAGGGCATCCAGCGCCGGTTGCGGCAGCGGCACGGCACCCGTCAGCGGCGCGATGGCCGAGAGCCAGCGCGCCAGATCGTCCAGCCTCTGGTCGAGAAGGTCGATCGACTGCACCTCGGCCAGCGGCAGCCCGGCGCCGCGCAGGCGCCCGCTTTCGACCAGGCGGTGGACCGCGTCCTCGATCCGCTGGACGATGGCGCGGCAGCGCGCCACCTCTTCGGCGGTGCGGGCGATCACCTCGGCCATGGTCGCGGGCGCGGGAATGCTCACAGGGGGCCCACCACGCGTTCGATGCTGGCCTTGACGGTCGCGGTGGTAAAGGGCTTGCGGATCAGGTTGTTCAGGCCGAGCTGCTGGCCGCGCTGCATCACCTCGGGCGAGGGTGTGCCGGTGATCAGGATGAAGCCGATGCGCTGCGTCGTCTTGTTCTGGCGCAGGGCCCCCAACAGGTCGAGGCCCGACAGGCCGGGCATGTTCATGTCCGAGATCACCAGATGCACCGGATTGGCGGCCAGCTTGCCCAGGGCGGTCTTGCTGTCGGATTCGGTCGCGACATGCTTGATGCCGATCTCTTCCAGCGATTGCGAGATCAGGGCGCGGCTGACCGACATGTCGTCGACGACAAGGACACGCAGGGAATCTTTGAGGCTCATGGCAGGGCGCCTTTCATGGTCGATGCCCCCGGGGGGGCAGGTCAGGGAATGGACGGGACGGGGGGGGCGGGCCGGGCGGCGCCGCCGGGCGGATGGGCATTGCGGCGGTAGGCGGTGATGCCCACGCTGTCGAGCAGCGCCGTGGCGGGCCCCGACAGGCGTTCGGAATGGCCGATGCACAAGAGCCCCCCGGGCGCGAGCAGCGCGGCAAAGCGCTGCCAGAGCCGGGCCTGGGTCGGCTTGTCGAAATAGATCGCGACATTGCGGCAGAAGATCGCGTCGAAGGGGCCATGGACGGGCCAGTCCGCCATCAGGTTGAGCTCCGCGAAATGGACAAGGTCACGGATCCGGGCCTGCACCGACATTGGCGCCGCAGCCGCGGCCGGGCGGTCGAACATCAGCCCGCGCAGCCGGTCGGGCACGCCCTTGGCCTCTTCGGCCGGATAATGCGCCGCGCGGGCGCGGGCCAGGATCGCGGGATCGATATCGGTGGCCAGGATGCGGACGTTCATCCGCGCCGCTTCGGGCAGCAGGTCAAGTACGGTGGCGGCGATGGAATAGGGTTCCTGCCCGGCCGAGCAGCCGGCCGACCAGATCCGCAGACGCTGGCCCGCGCGCAGCCGGTCGGACTGGGGTCTGAGGATCATGTCCGAGAGCAGCGTGAAATGATGCTCTTCGCGGAAGAAATGCGTGACATTGGTGGTCAGCGCCGAGATCAGCTCCACCCGTTCCGCCGCGCCATCCTCGCCCTCAAGCCGGTCGCAATAGGTGGCGAAATCCGGGCATCCGGTCTTGCGCAGCCGCTTGACCAGCCGCGAATAGACCAGGTCCTTCTTCGATTCCTGAAGATGCAGCCCGTATTCGCGATGGGCGAAGGCGGCGATGCGGGCGAAATCGGCAGTGGTGAAGGCGATGTCGGCCCGATAGGCGCCCGGCTCGGCCGCGCCGGCAGAGCCTGGTCGGACCGCAGGTGCCGCAGAGGCCGCTGTCATGCCGCCTGCCTTCCCTTGCTCTGGATCACCGCGGCCAGGTCGATCACCCGCGTCATGCCGTCTTCGATCGGGATGACGCCGGTGATCGAGAGCTTGGTGGATTCCGACCTGATGTCCGGCGTGTCCTGGATCTGCGACCGCGCGACCGACAGGATCTCGGACACCGCCTCGACCAGAAGCCCGACGGTCTGGTTGTCGATCATGGCGACCACCACGACATTGCGCGGATTTTCCGGCGTGTTGCCCAGGCCGAAGCGGGCCGAGAGATCGTAGATCGGGATGACCGAGCCGCGCAGGTTCATCACCCCCAGCACTTCTTTCGGCGCATGCGGCAGCGGGGTGACCGCGCTCCAGCGCCGGATCTCGCGCACATGCGAGATGTCGAGCGAGAAACTCTGCCCGCCGGCCTGGAAAGTGACGAATTCGGCATCGGTTCTGGTATCGGGGTCAGACATGGGCTGCTCCTGTAGGGGCGCCGGAGGGGGGCGCGAAGCTGCGGATCGGCGCATGGCCGACGAACATCCGGTTCGAGGTCAGCGCCTCGGAATCGAGGATCAGCGCGATCTGGCCATCGCCCAGCACGGTCGCGGCCGAGACGCCGGGGATCGAGCCGTAGTTGGACTCCAGCCCCTTGATCACCACCTGGCGCTGATCATGCACCGCATCGACGATCAGCGCGCATTGCGTCTGGCTTTCGGTCTCGACCAGCAGCAGAAGCGGCGTCTCGTCGCTGTCGCGTTGCGGGAAGCCCAGGCATTGCGCCACATCGATCATCGGCAGGAAGCGGCCGCGGATCGCGAGCAGCTTTTCCGATGTGCCCATATCGTGAAGGTCGCCCGGTCCGGGCCGGATCGTCTCGATCACCGAAGCGATCGGAATCACCATGGTCTGGCCCGCGACCGAGATCACCATGCCATCCATCACCGCCAGGGTCAGCGGCAGCGAGATGATGAACTCCGTGCCCTCGCCGGGTTGCGAAGTGATCGCCACGCGCCCGCCCAGGGCGGTCACTGCGTTCTTGACGACGTCAAGACCGACGCCGCGCCCCGAGAGGTTCGAGATTTTCTCGGCCGTCGAAAAGCCCGGCAGGAACAGAAGATTGTCGATTTCGCTGTCGGTCAGCTCGGCCTCGGCGGGCACCAGGCCCTTGCCGACCGCCTTCTCGCGGATGCGGGCGCGGTTCAGCCCGGCGCCATCGTCGCGCACGGTGATGATGACCGAGCCCGAACGATGCGCCGCCTGAAGCCGGATCGTGCCTTCCGGGTCCTTTCCGGCGGCCAGGCGCGCCTCGCGGCTTTCCAGCCCATGATCGACGGCGTTGCGGATCATATGGGTCAGCGGGTCGGCCAGACGCTCGATCACGGTCTTGTCGACCTCGGTCGCCTCGCCCACGGTCATCAGGCGCGCCATCTTGCCGGTGGCCTCGGCCGCTTCGCGCACGATGCGGGACATGCGCTGGAACAGCGGCTTCACCGGCTGGGCGCGGATCGCCATCACGGCTTCCTGGATGTCGCGGGCGAGCAGCCGGTAATCCTCGACATGGGTGATCACCTCGGCATCGGTCGGCAGCGACAGGTCGAGGATCGACTGCTCGATCATCGCCTGGTTGATGATCAGCTCGCCCACCGCGTTGATCAGCCGGTCGACCCGTTCCAGATCGACGCGCAGCGTGGGTTTGGGGCCGCCGGAGCCGCCATCCTCCTCGCTCGGGCGCTGTTCCCTGCGGCCCTTGGTGCCAGAGAGATTGGTGCCGGAGAGAACGGCGGGCGGCGCGGCCTGGGGGGCGGCATCCGAAGGGCCGGCCTCGGTCATGCTGTCGGCGCCTGCCGGGATGGCAGGATCATCCTCTGTGTTTTCGGCCGCGGCATCGCCGACCGGCGGCAGCTCGATGGCCGGGGGCATGTCCTGGTCGGCCATCCGGGCCGGTGCCGGGCCGATCTCCAGCGTGCAGAGACCTTCGACGAATTCGAAGGCCTCGTGCAGGACGGTTTCGGGTTCGCTGCTGCGCAGGCGCAGCGTCCAGCCCAGATAGCTGTCCGCCGGATCGAACTGCTCCCAGGGCGGCAATTCGCCGGTATCGAGCGTGACATCCAGCCGACCCAGATCGGCCAGGCTCGCGAATATCAGCGCCGGGTCGTGGCCATTGGCGTAAAGTGCGGCCTGCGGGCGGAAGATGATCTGGTAGTCGGTCTCGCCCTCGACGGGCGGTTCCGCCGCCGTTTCGGCGACGGGCCCGGCCTCGATCGGTCCGAAATCCAGCGTCACGGCGGCAAAGCCGAAACAGGGATCCTCATCCCCTTCCGCGCCGGGCGCGGGCGGGGCATCGACCTCGCCCAGGCAGGCGGCGAGATTGGCGAGGAAACCCTCGGTCGCCTCGGCATCGACCTCGCGCTCCTCGCGCGCGGATTCGACCTGGTCGGCGAGGTGATCGGCCGAGCGCAGCAGCGTGTGCATCACTTCGGGCGTCAGCTCGATCTTGTCTGACCGCAGCGCGTCGAGCACGGTCTCGAAGCGATGGGCAAATGCCACGAGCGCATTGAGCGCAAAGGCCCCGGCACCGCCCTTGATCGAATGGACGGCGCGGAAGACGGCATTCACCGTCTCGCCATCATGCTCATCCGCCTCCATCAGTTGCAGGCCCTCGGCCAGCGCCTCGAGCAGTTCCTCGCATTCCTCGAAGAACGTGTCGCGGATGGAATTCATCGATGCCATGTCAGCCCCCCCTTAGCCGCGCGCGCCGGTGACGCGGCGCACCACCGAGACGATGGCCGTGTCCTCGAACGGTTTGACGATCCAGCCCGTCGCCCCGGCGCGGCGGGCGCGGGCCTTCAGCTCCTCGGCGCTTTCGGTGGTCAAGACCAGGATCGGCACGGTGCGGTTGGTTGCGCCGCCGCGGATCGCGTCGATCACGCCGAATCCGTCCAGGCGCGGCATGTTGATATCGGTGATCACCACATCGGGATCGACCTCGGCAAAGCGTTCGACCCCGTCCACCCCGTCATCGGCAGTGGTGCAGTCGAACCCCGCATCCTCCATCGCCTTGCGCACGAGATTGCGGATCGTCCGCGAATCGTCGATGGCGAGCACCCTGATCGTCATGGCTGGACCTCGGTCTCGAGATGGGCCTCGGTCACCCCCAGCGCGGCCAATTGCCCGGCCTGATCGGGCGACAGGCGGGTCAGCCGGAAGGCGACGCCCCGAGCGCGGTGATCGGCAGCCGCCGCGACAAGAAGCTGGACAAGCGGCGTGTCGAGCCTGCGCAGGCGCAGGGCCGAAATCGCAAGCGGCGCATCGGGGTTCTGGCGCAGGAAGGGCAGAAGCCCGTTCTCGCCGGTCACCGACAGGCGCTCGGGAAGCTCGAATTCGATGGTGCTGGGCATATAGCGGCGGCCCCCATGGCTTGGAATGAACGCCCGGCGCGGGGCCCGGGCGGTTCGCCATGGATAACGGGCTGAGCCTTAAGGAATCGTTGTGCGCGACCGGCGGCGCGACGCAATTTCCCTCAACCTCTTCGCACCGGGCCTTGCGGGGCGGCACGGGTTGACGCCCGACCCCCGCCCGCGCAGTCTTGCCGCCAAAAGACGCGAAAAGGGGCAGTCCAGCGATGCGCAAGGCCTTCATCACCGGAACCGCGGGTTTCATCGGCTTTCACCTGGCGCGGCTGTTGCTGGATCATGGCTGGCAGGTCGCCGGTTATGACGGCATGACCGATTATTACGACGTCACGCTCAAGCGCCGCCGCCATGCGATGCTTCTGCAAAAGCCGGGCTTCACCGCGACCGAGGCGATGCTTGAGGATGTGCAGGCGCTGGACGCCGCCATCGACGCCTTCGCCCCCGATGTCATCATCCACCTCGCCGCCCAGGCGGGGGTGCGCTACAGCCTGGAAAACCCGCGCTCCTATGTCAGCGCCAATGTCGTCGGCACGTTCAACGTGATCGAGGCAGCGCGGCGGCTGGGGGTGCAGCACCTGCTGATGGCCTCGACCTCCTCGATCTATGGCGCGAATGAAGCGATGCCCTTCCGCGAGACCGACAAGGCCGACGGCCAGCTGACCATCTATGCCGCGACCAAGAAGGCCACGGAATCGATGGGCCATGCCTATGCCCATCTGTGGAACATCCCGACGACGATGTTCCGCTTCTTCACCGTCTACGGCACCTGGGGTCGGCCCGACCTGGCCTACTTCAAATTCGTCGATGCGATCCTGAACGACCGGCCGATCGACATCTACAACAATGGCGAGCTGTGGCGCGACTTCACCTGCGTCGACGATCTGGTCGAGGGCATCCGCCTGCTGATCGACGCGGTGCCAGTGCGGCCCGCCCCGGGTGAGGCGGTGCCGGAAGGCGACAGCCTGTCGAAGGACGCGCCCTTCCGCATCGTGAACATCGGCAATTCCGAGAAGGTGAAACTTCTCGATTTCGTCGAGGCGATCGAGGATGTGCTGGGCAAGAAGGCGATCCGCAACTACTTGCCGATGCAGATGGGCGATGTGCCCGCCACCTGGGCCGATGCCTCGCTTCTGAAAGCGCTCACCGGCTATGCGCCGAAAACCGATCTGCGCGAGGGGATGCGGTGCTTCGTGGCCTGGTATCGCGAGTTTTACGGCAAGTAGCCGCGCTTGCGCCGTCTGGCCTTACCGCGCCGCCTGGTCTGGTCCTAATGGCGGGCCGGGACTTGCCCCATACTGCGCGCGGCGAATTCTCTGACCGAAAGGGTGTGCCATGGAAGGCATGAGCGGAATGAACGACATGGATCGCGTGGTCGAGGCCGACCGCGCCCATGTCTGGCACCATCTGGTGCAGCACAAGCAGTTCGAGACGGTGGACCCGCGGGTGATCGTCGAGGGCAAGGGGCTGCGGGTCTGGGATGCGCGCGGCAAGGAATATATCGACGCCGTTTCGGGCGCGGTCTGGACGGTGAACGTGGGCTATGGCCGCGAGTCGATCGCCAATGTCGTGCGCGATCAGCTGATCAAGATGAACTATTTCGCCGGTGTCGGCGGCTCGATCCCGGGCGCGCTGTTTGCGGAAAAGCTGATCTCGAAAATGCCGGGGATGAGCCGGGTCTATTATTCCAACTCGGGTTCGGAAGCGAACGAGAAGGTCTACAAGATGGTGCGGCAATTGTCGCACCGCGTGCATGGCGGCAAGAAGGGCAAGATCCTCTACCGCGAGCGCGACTATCACGGCACCACCATCGGCGCGCTGGCGACCAGCGGCCAGGCCGAACGCGCCATGCAATACGGGCCTTACCCGGACGGTTTCGTCATGGTCCCGCATTGCCTGGAATACCGCAAGCAATGGGATGTGGAAAACTACGGCGAGCGCGCGGCCGATGCGATTGAAGAGGTGATCCTGCGCGAAGGCCCCGATACCGTGGGCGCCATCGTGCTGGAGCCGGTGACGGCGGGCGGCGGCGTGATCGTGCCGCCGAAGGGCTATTGGGAGCGGGTGCAGGAAATCTGCAAGAAATACTCGATCCTCCTGCATATCGACGAGGTCGTCTGTGGCGTCGGCCGCACCGGCGAATGGTTCGGCTACCAGAATTACGGCATCAAGCCCGATTTCGTGACCATGGCCAAGGGCGTCGCCTCGGGCTATGCGGCGATTTCCTGCACCGTGACGACGGAAGCGGTCTTCGACATGTTCAAGGCGGATGCCGCCGATCCGATGAGCTATTTCCGCGACATCTCGACCTTCGGCGGCTGCACCTCCGGCCCGGCGGCGGCCCTGGAGAACATGCGGATCATCGAGGACGAGAACCTTCTCGACAACACCAAGCGCATGGGCAAGCGCACGGTCGACAACCTGCGGGCGCTGATGGAGAAGCACAAGGTCATCGGCGATGTGCGCGGCGCGGGCCTGTTCTGCGGCGCCGAACTGGTGGCCGACCGCCAGACCAAGGAGCCGATGGACGAAAAGAAGGTCGCCGCCGTGGTGGCCGACTGCAACGCCCAGGGCGTGATCATCGGCATGACCAACCGCAGCTTGCCGGGGCTGAACAACACGCTCTGCCTGTCGCCGGCGCTGATCGCCACCGCCGATGACATCGATGCCATCACCGGCGCCATCGACAAGGCGCTGACCAAGGTCTTCGGCTGATCCAGCCCGTGGTTCCGTAGGGAAGCCAACCCCGCCCGGTTGCCGGGCGGGGTTTGTTTTGTCGGCTTGCATCCTGTTGAGCGGTTGCGCCCTCCATGCGATGATACGCTTCTCGTCAACAGGATTGGTCCGGCCCGCGACGGGCTGGCAGGAGAGGGCGTCATGAGCGGCTTCAGAACTTTCGTTGGACTGGGATTGGTCACTGTGTTCGCCGGTTGCGTCGATGATGGGACGACAGGCGTCGCGCCCGGTCGCGCCACGATGGACGATGTGGAAAGCGCCTGCATCGCCCGCCTGGCCGCGACGGCGAATGTCGCGGCGAGCGCGATTTCCGTCACGGACTCGACGGGGTCTTCAGAAGGGTCGGCGGTGTTCCTCAGCCTGAATGGCGCGCCCTGGGTCTGCCGCGCCGATGGCGCGGGCAACATCACCGCCGTGGAATTCCAGGGCGAAGGCTGAGAAGGCCTCCCGGTCGCAATTGACCCGAATGCGAGAGGATTGCGCGGCCCGGCCCGACGAAGGCCGGGCCGCAAGCTCTTTTGCGCTTCTTGCCCGCGACCAAGCGGCCTGGGTTAGCGCTCCGCATGGTGAAGATTTGGGCCGGGGTGAGGGAGTTACCAGAAGTCTTCGTGGCCCGCGACGATCTCGGGCTCGAGGTCAGGATAGGGGCCGCGCAGGGCGACCTTGCGGCGACCTGCGGAGAAGACCTGATGGCAGGACAGGTCGAGCGTCAGGTTTTCCGGATTGTCGCCGGTCAGTTCGGCCAGGCGCTTTTCGGTCAGCCCGTAGACCACCGAGCCGATCCCGGCCCAGTAGCAGGCCCCCGCGCACATGCAGCAGGGTTCGACCGAGGTGAAAAGCGTGCAGCTTTCCAGGAATTCGGGCATGTAGCGCCGCGCCGCTTCCCGCGCGACATTGGCCTCGGCATGGCCGCAGCCGCGATCCTGGGCATAGGTGTTTCCCGAGACCAGCAGCACCGCGCCGTCCGGCCCGGCCAGCAAAGCGCCGAACGGGTGGTTGCCCGCTGCGCGCGCTTGGGCGGCAAGGGCGATGGTCTGGCGCAGCAGCGGAATGTCGGGATGCATGGCGGCCCTCCGGTTGCGCCATGCTCGGCGCGGCGCGGCCGTCTGTCCAGAGCTTTGCGGTGCAGGCCGGGACGGCGCTGGGCGGCCCCGGCCGGAAGCGTCACTTCAGCTTGATGCAGAAATGCTTGCGGACGGGTTTCGTCACCTGCCAGGTGCCCTTGAATGTCGGCTCCACGGCGAAGGCATCGCCCGGGCCAACCGTGACGGGCGCGCCGCCATCGGGGGTGATGATGATCTCGCCCTCGATCAGATGGACGAATTCGTAAAGCTGGTAGGTCGCGTGCCAGGTGCCGGGCGTCGCCTCCCAGGTGCCGCTGATCACGCTGCCATCCGCCGTGGTGTGCTGCACCCAGTAGCGCATGGTCGGGTGGCCCTCGGTCTTGACCCAGCCCGCCAGGTCGGTGGTGATCGCATCGGCGCCGGGGGCGGGGAAGCGGTAGATCGTGTCGCTCATGGCTTTGTCCTGTGCTGTCTGTCCGGGCCATTTGGTAGGGGCTTGCCGCCGGGGTGACAAGCCGTCTGCGCTTTGCCCCTTGCACTTCCCGCCCGGCTGCGGAACCTCGTGGCCGAGAGGGAACGCAGGCGGGGATACGGGATGCGGATCAGGCAGGCAGAGGCAGCGGATGCGGCGCATCTGGCGCGGTTCATCAACATGGCGGCGGATGACCTGCCGCTGCATTTCTGGAAGAAATCGGTCGGACCCGAGGGCGATCCCTGGGCCTGGGGCCAGGAGCGCGCGGCGCGGGAGAGCGGCAATTTCTCGTATCGCAACGCCTGGCTGGCCGAGGATCAGGGCGCGGTCGCGGCCTGCCTTCTGGGCTATCTCGCCGATCCCGAACCTGCCGCGATCGACCCCGATACGCCGCCGATCTTCGTGCCGCTGCTGGAGCTTGAGGCGCTGGCGCCGGGCTCGTGGTATCTGAACGTCCTGGCCACCTATGAGGAGCATCGCGGCCGCGGCCTGGGTCGGGCGCTTCTGGCCAAGGCGGAAGAGGTCGCCCGGGCGGGGGGCTTTCGCCAGATCAGCCTGATCGCCGCCGACACCCATGGCGATGCGCTGCGGCTGTATCGCGGGCAGGGCTATGCCGAACAGGCGCGGCGCGCGGTGGTCAAGGGCGACTGGCAGGTCGAGGCTTCGGACTGGATCCTGTTCACCAAGGCGCTGGGCTGACCCTGTAATTTCGCCCAATAAGATGCCATTTGATTCCTGATAACGAATTGAGGTTAAAAGAAACTGATCCGAAGGGGGCGACCATACACCCAATATGGGTGCATAAAAGTTCAAAAAATACATTGCGTCCAGGCCAAAAAAAAGCCGCCCCGAAGGGCGGCTGACGGTTGTGGCAGGTGTCCTATGCCCTCTCGGACCCGGATGCCGTCTTCGGTGACGATTCCGCATGCGGCGGCGGCAGGAATTAAACCAGCTGCTCCCCCACGATCGAGCAGCCCTGCAATCAGCAGTCGATCGAGATGGATCCCGCCAAGCGGCTCGATCTGGTCAACGAGCTGGAGCGAGAGGCGCTGAAGCAATGCATCTGCTATCCGAATAGGTCGCCTGTCTCGTCTCCAAGACCTGATATCTCAAAGAACTCGCTCAGATGATCTTCAAAACACTCGTCAGGAAGGCGGTGCTCGAACGCGAACCTCTCCGCGCTAAAGGACCTCTTGCTTCCGAGCTGAGGATACTCTGCGATGAGAAGGAAGTGGGGCTCCGTTGTGAGAGGCAAGGGCTTGGCCAAGACGTTCACGATAGCTTCGCGCTGCTGTTGTTTCAGGACAGGCTCGGCATTCGGATAAGCGAAGACACACGTGACCCCTTCTGTATCCTTGAAGCTGAAGTCTGGCCTGACGCTCACTGATTTTCCATTTTTCAGGTGAATAACCCTTGCCCCCACCTCAACCGACTCTGAATCCTCCAGTTTTATCAACTTAAGGATACCCTTGAAGATTGCGACCTTGGCAGCAGCCTCCCCAGGGCCCTCGAGCTGTGAGAGAAAGCTAAGCGCCTTGTCGACCGACATCCCCTTCAGGACGCTATCCAGTGTGCGGTAGAGATTTTCATAGTTCCATGTCCCGCCTTGCTTCGCATCATAATCCGAGATCTTCTTCCTGATGTGCTGTTGAGCGGAAGCGGTCCCTGGCAGTCCGACAAGCGTCGGATTGAATGCCTGAACTGCAAGTAGAAACTCAGACTTTTGGCTTCGAGCCATTATGGATACCTAATGTTTTGGCGCAGCCATTATCCGCGCGCCGAGACCGAGGGTGCAGGTGGCTACTCCGGTAGTTGGGTGGCTGTTGAGGTCTCTGTCAATGGGTTGGGTCCTCTTCGCGTCCCCACCGGGGTACCGCCCGATATGATCCTTGCCGAGACTTCCTCAGGTGGAGGCCGTGCGGTTTTATACAGGTTGACGCCAGGCACGAGATCCCGATGACCGACTTCTTTATCAGCTATACAAATGCAGACAGATTTTGGGCCGAATGGTTCGCCTTCACCTTGCAGGAGGCGGTCCGGGTCGAAGAGTTTGATGCCGATCATCGGTATCTTGGTCATGGCTTGCCACCTCGAGGCATAAGGGGACGGACCCGAAAAGCGGTACTTTTCGGTTAGCCCACGGTGAATTTCGATGGGGTCCGGCGTGGAGATCAGGTCGTTGAAGCCGGGCTTCGTGCTGCCAGTGTTTCCGGAATGTTCTCGATTGAGGCAAGTCGAGGGGCACGAAAGCGGGCGTGCGCGAGCTGCTGAGCGACCTTTGAAAACGCCCGGATAGCGATACCGTTAAGACATTGAAATTGTTGGCATGCTATAGCGCGGTGTGGAAAGTGGAGGTTATACCTCCACAAAGTGATCGCCAAAACCCCGGAAGTGGCGTCTTTATGGCTGCCGTTTCAGCCTGCATCCGCCGCGACCTTGACAAGCCACGGCCCGCGCCGCCTTGTAGCGCCAGTTTTCTGGGGCAATGAGGCCAGTTCATCCGATGGCGATTCCGGTCGAGGCGTTCTTTCTGGCGACGGGCGGCGCGGGCACCTTGCAAAGCCGCATCCGCACCATGGTGACCGAGGGCATCCTGGCCGGGCGCTTCCGGCCGGGCGAGAAGATGCCCTCGTCGCGCGGGCTGGCCGAACATCTGGGGATCAGCCGCATCACCGTGACCCTGGCCTATGGCGATCTGGTCTCCTCCGACTATCTGAGCGCGCGGGGGCGGTCGGGCTATTACGTCTCGGACAATGCCCCGCGCGCGCCGGAATTCCCGGCTTCGGCCCGGCCCGCCGAAGAGGTCGATTATCGCGCCCTGTCCGGCGGGCGCTTCACCGGCGCCATGACGCTGGTCGACCGCCCGGTCGACTGGGACCGCTACCCCTGGGCCTTCATCTATGGCCAGACCGACCCGACACTCTTCGACCACCAGAACTGGCGGGCCTGCGCGCTGCGGGCGCTGGGACGGCGCGATTTCTCGGCGCTGACCTCGGATTATTACGAACGCGACGATCCGGTGCTGATCGAGCAGGTCCTGCGGGTGATCCTGCCGCGCCGGGGCATCGCCGCCGGGGCGGATGAGGTTCTGCTGACCTTGGGCGCGCAGAACGCGCTGTGGATCGCCTCGCAGGTGCTGCTTGGCCCGGGCCGCCGCGCGCTGGTGGAAAACCCGGCCTATCCCGGCCTGCGCCGCGTGCTGGAGGTTTCGGGCGCCGAGGTCCTGTCGGTCGATGTCGACGAGGGCGGGCTGCCGCCGGTGTTGCCGCGCTGCGATGTGGTCTTTGCCACGCCCAGCCATCAATGCCCGACCAATGCCACCATGCCGCTGGACCGCCGGCTGGCGCTGTTGGAGGCGGCGAGCCGCGAGGATTTCGTCATCGTCGAGGACGATTACGAATTCGAGATGTCCTTCCTCAAGCCGGTCTCGCCCGCGCTCAAGTCGCTCGACAAGGCGGGACGGGTTATCTACGCGGGTTCTTTCTCGAAATCCATCTTCCCCGGAATGCGGCTGGGCTATCTGGTCGGCCCCCCGGGCTTCATCGCCGAAGCGCGGGCATTGCGGTCGATGGTTCTGAAGCATCCGCCCGGCCATGTGCAGCGCACGGTCGCCTATTTCCTGGCCGAAGGCCATTACGACGCCATGATCAACCGGATGCGCCTGGCCTTCCGGCGGCGGCGGCAGGTGATGGACGAGGCGATCCGCGAGACGGGGCTGACCGTGGCGGGGCAGGGCGGCTTTGGCGGGTCGTCCTTCTGGATGGCGGCGCCGCAAGGCGTCGATACCGGGCGTCTGGCGCGCAACCTGCGGGCCGAGGGCGTGCTGATCGAGCCGGGCCTCAGCTTCTTTGATCCTGCGCGGCCTGACCGGCGGCATTACCGGCTGGCCTATACCTCGATCCCGCCCGCCCGGATCGCCGAGGGCATCGCGCGGATCGCCCGCGCGCTGGCCAGTGGCGAGGCTTGACCTGCCGTTAACCCCCGATGGCCATGCTTCGGGACCATCAAAAGAGCGGGCAGGATGCGGCTTCCGCGTGACAGGTGGCGGTTTGCGCACAGCGGTAGTGGCGGCTGTGCATGGCAAGCTCTGGCCAAATCCGCGCGGCTCGGGCAGAAAGGGCACAAGGACAGGTTGCCGCGCCGCGGGGCCTGTGTCAGATATTCGAAACACGCGATGTAAACCGGAAGGTTCGGAATGAGCGAATTCGCTTCCCGCCGCATGATGATGGTCGATACCCAGGTCCGCCCCTCGGATGTGACCAAGTTCCCGATCATCGAGGCCATGCTGCATGTCCCGCGCGAAGTCTATGTGCCGCGCGACAAGCGCGAGGCGGCCTATGTCGGCGCGAATGTCGAGATCGCGCCGGGCCGCGTGCTGCTGGATGCGCGCACCCTGGCCAAGATGCTGGACGCGCTGGACATCCAGCCGGATGAGCTGGTGCTCGATCTGGGCTGCGGGCTTGGCTATGCGGCGGCGGTGATGGCGCGGCTGGCCGAGACGGTGGTCGCGGTCGAAGAGGATGAGGCACTTGCCGTCGAGGCGCAGCGCGTCCTGTCGGAAGAAGGGGTCGACACCGCCGTGGTGGTGACCGCCCCGCTGACCGGCGGCGCGGCCAAGCATGGGCCCTATGACGTCGTCCTGGTCGAAGGCGGGGTCGAGACCCTGCCCGACGCGATCGCCGCCCAGCTCAAGGAAGGCGGCCGGATCGCTGCGGTCTTCCTGGATGGGGCCCTGGGAACGGTGCGCATCGGCCACAAGATCGACGGACGGATTTCCTGGCGTTTTGCGTTCAATGCTTCGGCGCCGGTTCTTCCGGGCTTCGGAAAGCGGCAGGGCTTCGTGCTCTAGGGCTGCGGGGGCCGTCGGCGGGCCTGCGGGAAAAGGTCAAGGCGCGGCCCGCCGGAAAGGGTCCGCCAGTCACGAAAAGGGCAGTTCGGATGGCAAAGTGGTTGCGCAGAATGGCGGTCGGGCTGGCGATCTCGCTGGCAGGCCTGCCGGCAAGGGCCGAGACCCTGACGGATGCCCTGATTTCGGCCTATAAGAACTCGCATCTTCTGGACCAGAACGAGGCGGTGCTGCGCGCAGCGGATGAGGATTTCGCCATCGCCGTTTCGGCGCTGCGGCCGGTCATCAGCTATGTCCTGTCGGCCGGCACGACCTGGACGCGCGCGGACACGCTGGGCGTCACGACCAACACCGATGTTCTGAGCGCCTCGCTTGGCATTTCGGCCGATCTGGTGCTGTATGACTTTGGCCGCCGCGAGGCCGCGATCCTGATCGCGCGGGAATCCGTTCTGGCCACCCGTCAGGCGCTGGTCCAGGTTGAACAGAACGTGCTTCTCGCCGCGGTCCAGGCCTATGTCGATGTGAAGCTTTCCTCCGAGATCGTGGCCTTGCGCCAGTCGAACGTGCGGCTGATCACGCAGGAGTTGCGTGCCGCGCAGGATCGCTTCGATGTGGGCGAGATCACCAAGACCGACGTCTCCATCGCCGAGGCCCGGCTTGCCGCCGCCCGCGCCAATCTGGCTGCGGCGGAAGGCGATCTGATGATCGCACGCGAAAGCTACAAGGCGGCGACCGGACATTACCCCGGCCATCTGGCCGCGCTGCCCAGAAGCCCGAAAATCGGCAAGACGCTGGAAGAGGCGCGCAGCGTCGCCGTGCGCAGCCATCCCTCGATCCTGCAGGGCCAGCATCTGGTCAAGGCCGCCGATGGCCAGGTCGCGCTGGCCGATGCCGACATGAAGCCCACGATTGGCCTGGGGCTGGATGTCACCGCATCAAGCCGTGACGGCGACGGTACGGATTCCGATGCGCTCTCGGCCCAGCTGGGCCTTCAGATGAACCAGACGATCTATGCCGGTGGCCGCCTGTCCGCGCTGTATCGCAAGGCCCTGGCCAATAAAGAGGCCTCGCGCGCCGGGCTGATGCAGACCGTGGTCTCGGTCGAGCAGAACCTGGGCAATGCCTGGGCCAATCTGGCCGTTTTCGTCGCCTCGATCGAAGCCTCCGACCGCCAGATCCGCGCGGCGCAGGCCGCCTTTGACGGGGTGCGCGAGGAAGCCACCCTGGGCGCGCGCACCACGCTGGACGTGCTGGATGCCGAGCAGGAGCTGCTGGACGCGCGGGCCTCGCGGCTTGAGGCCGAGGCAAACCGCTATGTCGCGGTGTACCGGATTCTGGCGGCCATGGGTCTTCTGACCGCCGAGCATCTGAAGCTGGGCATTCCCACTTTCGACCCCGAGGCTTACTTCAATGCGGTGAAGGCGGCCCCGGCAACCTCGTCGCGCGGCAAGAAGCTGGACGAGATCCTCAGCAAGATCGGCAAATAGGCCCGCATTTTCGCGGGGCGCTTCGGCAAGGCGCTGCTGGCGTTAGGGAAACCTTAACGCCGCAGCGCCAATTTCTTGTATGGACGGGCGGTTGCCGTTAAGCTGCCCGGCAAAAGACCGATACAGTCAGCAGGCAGAACAGAATGTCGGAACCGTTGAGCTCGCATGAGATCGAGGATGTGCTGTCCTCTATCCGCCGCCTCGTGTCCGAGGATCTGCGTCCCGCCATGCGCCAGACCGGCACCGGCACCGGCCCGGCAGTCGAGGCCGGGGCCGACGCGCGCCCGGCCCCGACTGCGGCTGCGGCGGGACGGCTGGTGCTGACTGCGGCGCTGCGGGTGGTCAATGCCGAAGAGGCATCGGTGCAGGCCGCGCCCGGCGCGGGGGCGAAAGGTGCCGGTCCGCAGGCGCCCCAGGCGGCGCCTGCCGTGCCAGCAGATGACAGCGCGCCGCTGGTGCCGCCTGTGGCGGATGACCAGACGGAACCGGCCGAAGCCCTGTTCGGCGGCAGCGATGAGGATGATGTCTGGGCCGCGCCCGGAACCGCCACGGATGACGACCTGGACGAAGACCCCGAGCTGGAGCCTTCGACACTGACCGCAGCCTTCCGGCGCGGCCATTGGACGGCCGAGACGGTTCCGCAAGTCGCCTGGGTCGAGGATGAGGAAGACTGGCCGGATACCGCGCCGCTCAAATTCGCCGCTCATCGCCGCTTTGGCGCCGTGGAACAGCCGCGGCCCGAAAGCGCGGGGCAGCAGACCGCCGGTGCCGCAGCGGAACCTCCGCAGGCGGCGGTGGATGCGTCCGCGACCGCCGCGCCCGACCCGGCCGGATTTGCCACCGCGCGGCCCGCTGCGCCAGAGCAGGGCCTGTTCGACGGCGACGCGCCCGGCATTGACGAGGAAATGCTGCGCGACATCGTGCGCGAGATCATCCGCGAGGAACTGGCCGGGACGCTGGGCGAGCGCATCACCCGCAATGTGCGCAAGCTGGTGCGGGTGGAAATCAATCGCGCGCTGACGGCGCGGGAATTCGAATAGGCCGCAGGGCCTGCTGACCTGCAAAAGGGGGCGCGCCGCCGCTGCGGGGCGCCCCTTTGGCATTCGCGGCACCCGCGACCGGCGGGAACCGCCACAAGAAGGCCGTCCCCGGAAAAGACAAAGCGCGCCCGTGGGCGCGCTTGTCGGGAAGGTGTCGACCCTGCGCGCAGATCGCGCCGGGCCGAAGGATCAGGCGGCTTCGGCCTGGTCGGCCTCATAGGCGGCGCGGCGCTCGGATTCTTCCCGGCTCAGCGCAACGCTGGTGCGGATGCCTTTGGAGACGAATTCCATCAGCCCCTTCACGACCCGCTCATTCGGGTCGATGCCGGCACAGGACAGAACCTCGCGCCCATCGCGCGAGCGGGCCCAGCGGGCGATCTGATCCGGTCCATTGCCGTATTTCTTGTCATCGGCAATCGCATCATCCAGAGCCGCAAGCACGACTGCGGCAAAAAGCTTGCGCGCGCGCTGGCCCTGTTCGAAGTTGAATGCCGTGCTGTCGATCGTATCGAGCATCACTGGTCTTCCTGCGTGGTCTTGTCTTTTATCGCGTCCTGAGCTTGTAACGATTTGATCACGATTCGGGAATTCCACTTTTGCATGACTGTCATGCGGTCAGTGCATATGTTGGCGGATTTCCTACCGTATCTAGTCGGTCACTGCGCGGACGATCGCCAATATCTAGGGCGTCGCTGAGCCCGTTCAACCGCCAAATCGGTGAAATACGTCCATTTGCGACATTCCCCCTTGCCTTTTCCAAAATGACCCTGCGGCAATTTCGCGCGGCCCCGGGCCCCGACCGCCGGGCTGGCCGCAGCCTCAGCGCGCCAAAAGGCGCAGGCTGGCCTCTCCGGCAAGAAGGACACCTTCGGCCCGGTCCATCCGCAGCCAGGCCAGCGCCCGGTTGCCCGCGACCGTGCCCAAGCGTCCCGCCTCGCGCCCGTCGGGCAGGGTGATCGGCATGCCCGGCGCGGCGGTCCCCTCAAGCGCGACCTGTGCCAGCCCCTTGCGCAGCTCGGTCTTGTGCTTCATCCGCGCGGTCACTTCCTGCCCGACATAGCAGCCCTTGCGGAAATCGACGCCATGCAGCCGCTCGAAACCCATTTCCAGGATATAGCTGTCATCCGGCACCAGGTCCTGCGGATATTCCGGCACCATATGGGCCACGCGCAGCCCGTCCCAATCGACTTCGGGTGCGGGGAGCGGCGTTTCTGAATACAACCGCCAGCCAAGCGCCGGATCGCGCGGATCGGGCAGGGCGCCCGGCGGCGGCGCGCCCAGCCCGCGCGACAGGACCAGCGGGCTTTCCGCGATCTGTACTTCGGCTCGCAGGCGATACATCGTCAGGCGGCGCAGCGTGGCGGCGGCCAGCACGGCGGGAACGTCGATCAGGATCTCGCCCTCGGGCGCGTCCGGACGGCGGATCACGAAGAAATCGGCCAGATACTTGCCCTGCGGTGTCAGAAGCGCGGCCCAGACCGCGCCCGGCCCACGCGCCAGCGGCAGCACGTCATTCGTGACCAGCCCTTGCAGGAAGGGCAGGGTGTCCTTGCCGGTCAGCGTCCAGATCCTGCGGGATGGGTCGGTCATGGTTTGGCTCCTTCGCCCCCAAGCTAGGGGTTTTGGCGGCAGGGAAAAGGGGGCTCAGGCCCTGAACTGCAAGGCGTGCAGCCGGGCATACAGCCCGTCGCGGGCCAGAAGCTCTTCATGGCAGCCCTGCTCGACCACGCGGCCGGCCTCCATCACCACGATCTTGTCGGCATCGCGCACCGTGGCCAGGCGATGCGCGATCACCAGCGTCGTGCGGCCTTCCTGCGCGCGGGCCAGCGCCTCGGTCACCGCCGTTTCCGAGGCCGCGTCAAGCGCGCTTGTCGCCTCGTCCAGCAGCAGGACCGGCGCATCGGCCAGAAGTGCACGGGCGATGGCGATGCGCTGGCGCTGGCCGCCCGATAGGGCCGATCCGCGCGGCCCCGCCTGGGTGTCCAGCCCGGCGGGCAGGCGCGACAGGAACTCGGCCACATTGGCATCGGCGATGGCGCGGCTGAGCTGGCTGTCAGCAATGCCGTCGCGGCCCAGGATCAGGTTCTCGCGCAGCGTTTCGTCGAAGAGGCCGGTCTCCTGCGACACGGCGGCGAAGAGGCGGCGCTGGTCCGGCAGCGTCATCTGCGCCGCATCGGCCCCGCCGATCAGGATCCGCCCCGCGCCCGGTTCGGCCAGGCCGGTCAGCAGGTGGAAGACGGTTGATTTCCCCGCGCCCGAGGCCCCGACCAGCGCCGTCACCTTGCCCGCCGCTGCGGTGAAGCTCAGGCCGTTCAGCACCGGATGGTCGGCATCATAGCCGAACCGCACGTCTTCGAACGAGATGGCGGGTGGCAGGCTGGCGGGCCGGGCGGCGCTGCGGGCCGGGCGCTGGCTGGCGCTGACCGTGTCGAGAAGCGCGAAGATCCGTTCCAGCGACGCCCCCGCGACCTGCCACAGACCCGCCAGTTCCCCCAGCCGCCGGATCGGCTGGAAGGTTAGCGCCATGGCGGTGAAGAAGGACATGAACTCGCCCGTGGTGCGGGCGCCGGACACGACCTCGGCCCCGCCCAGCAGAAGCACCGCGAAAAAGCCGATGCCGGTGACCACATCCACCAGCGCGGGCATTGCGGCGCGGCCGAGGGTGGATTTCACCTCGGCCTGCTGGATCGTGTCGACGATGCGGGCGAAACGGTCGGACTGGTAGGTCTCGGTCCTTGTCAGCTTGACCTGCTGGATGCCGTGGAAGATCTCGTCCAGCCGCGTGGCGCGCAGGCCCGATTGCTGGCGCATGTGGCTGACCTTGCGGCGGATATAGCGTTGCAGCCCCAGCGCGGGCAGCATGAGAAGCGGTGCCCCGATCAGGGCGGCCAAGGTCCAGGTCACGTCGATCGACAGGGCCACGGCGAACAGCCCGATCAGCGAGACCGCATCCCGCCCGACCCCGCCCACCACGGTCAGCACCGCGCCCTGCGCGGCGGCGGTGTCGCCCTGAACCCGCTCGATCAGCGTGCCGGGGGCGTTCTTCTGGAAGAAGGCGCCGTCCAGCGTCAGAAGATGGCGCAGCAGCACTTTCTGCATCTCGGCTGCCGTGCCCTGGTTGATCTTGGCCATAAGCCAGCGATTGAGGATCGAGGTGGCGGCGCGGATCAGGAACAGGGCAAGGATGCCGGTTCCGACCCAGAGCAGCGCCTGGGTCGAATGGGCGGCAAAGACCTGATCGAACAGCGGTTTCAGCATCCAGGACAACAGGCCCAGGGTCGAGCCTTCCAGGATGGATGTGCCGAAGGTCAGCGCGATCAGCCCGGCGCGCGGGCGCAGGAACTGCCGCCAGTAGCGCCGGAAAAGGCGCGGACTGGGCGTGGTTTCGGATTGGGACGTCACGCCGGTTCCTTTGTCTGCTTCATGGGGGATAGCGCAGCACGGCGGCGCGCTCAAGCCGCGCGACGGCCGGGCGGCGGGGCGGCGTTGACCTTGCCCCGGCGCAGGGCTAGCCATGCAGGGCCGACAGATCAGGAGCCAGACATGTCGCTTGCCAATGGCCAGCCCTACCGCGCCATCCCCGGACCCTCGGTCATCCCCGACCGGGTGCAGCGGGCGATGCACCGGGGCAGCCCCAATATCTATGGCGGCGATCTGGTCGATATGGT
>Ga0209369_1000632_pt1 | contig 32848 bp, 32 predicted proteins | sample EBPBio142010_DNA_FD_185865 | JGI IMG/M metagenome (GOLD analysis project Ga0209369, IMG submission 185865) | Wastewater treatment Type I Accumulibacter community from EBPR Bioreactor in Madison, WI, USA - Reactor 1_10/4/2010_ DNA (SPAdes)... | ecosystem: Engineered > Bioreactor > EBPR >... | reverse complement strand
TCATGGAGGCGGCGGTGCTGATGGTCTATGAGACCCGCGTCCGCCCCGAGGACCGCCGCCACGGTCCCTGGGTCGAGGGGCAGTGGGCCAAGATCGCCCGCGCGCTGGATGCGCTGGAAAGCCGCTGGATCGACCATCTGGCCGGGCCGCTGGACATGGGCCAGATCGCGGTTGGCTGCGCGCTGGAATATCTGGATTTCCGGCACGCGGCGCGGGGCTGGCGCGAGGGGCGGCCCAGGCTGACGGCCTGGCAAAGGGCCTTCTCCGCCCGGCCCGCGATGCTGGCCACCGCCCCGGTCGGCTAGATCAGCGCTGGAATCACCGCAAGGCACATCACGCAGACCAGCCCGGCGCGCAGCAGGAAGGCGCGACGCGGCGGCAGGTCGGGCAGGCGGCGGCGCAAGCCCGCCCGCGCGGTGCTGCAAAGGCGGACAAGGCGCTGCCGCCCCGGGCCCCGGCGCAAAAGCCGGTCGCAAAGCCAGCCCAGGATGGCCCCTGCCAGAACCTGCCAGATCGTATGCTCGCCGACCGCGATGCGCGACGCCCCGGTGAAGCCCGCCGCGATCAGAACTGCCGCCTGGCCGACCGGGCTGCCGCGCAGACATCCTTGGACCAGCGCGCTGGCCCCCAGCACCGCAGCGCCGGTATGGGCCGAGGGAAACCCGCCCGGCAGACCATTCGGCCGCCGGTTCAGGGCGGCATCGCCGAGAATCGCCTTGCTGGCATGGGTGATGCCGACCAGAAGGCCCGCCCTCAGCGCAAATTCGCTGCCCCCGCCGCCGGTTGCCGCGCAGCCCCAGGCCAGCAGGGGCAGTGCCACCTGCAACGTATCACCATAGCGCCGGACCGAGGGTTCCGTGACGACAAGGGCAGCCACCAGAGACGCCAGAACCAGATGGACAAGGCCGATGGCGCGGATCAGTCGGCTGAGAAGCATGGAATTCAGGCCCGGAATGCGACGCCCCTGTCGCGGGCCCCAATCTGGCCTTGCCCGCAAACACCGCCGGGCGACATTGACCAGATCTCGCATGTCCGCGCGCCTAAGCCCCCGCTTATGGGCTTTGGCGCGCGCCTGGCGTCTTCCGGGCGGCGCGAAGGTGGCCAAGCTGCTGCAGTCGCATCAGAGCCTTGCCCTGCGCGCGTTTGTCCGCTGGACTGGCGCGCGGGGCTTGTCTAAAAGCGCCTCGTGCAGGGCCGGCGGGAAACCGCCAGTGCCCCCAAGTCAATTGCGCCGCCGTGTCGGTGGCCAGGCCAGGGAGAGGAACTCGTGTCCCACGCTGAAAACCCCGCAGGCAGCCGCCGCGATTTCCTGTATTACGCCACGGCCGGGGCCGGCGCGGTTGCCACGGGCGCCGCTGTCTGGCCGCTGGTCAACCAGATGAACCCTTCGGCCGACACGCGTGCCCTTGCCTCGATCTATGTCGATGTCTCGGGCGTTCAAGTCGGCACGCAGCTTACGGTGAAATGGCGCGGCAAGCCGGTCTTCATCCGCCGCCGCAGCCCCGAAGAGATCGAGGCCGCGCGCGCGGTCGCCGTGGCCGACCTGATCGACAAGGGCGCCGAGAACCACAACAAGCCCGAGGCCGATGCCAAGGACGAGAACCGCACCATGGACGCCGAAGGCGAATGGCTGGTGATGATCGGCGTCTGCACCCATCTGGGCTGCGTCCCGATCGGCAATGGCTCGGGCGATTTCGGCGGCTGGTTCTGCCCCTGCCACGGCTCGCATTACGACACGGCCGGCCGCATCCGCAAAGGGCCTGCGCCGCGCAACCTCGAAGTGCCGCTGACGCAGTTCACCGACGAAACCAAGACCACGATCCTGCTGGGCTGAGGGAAGAAACAACATGGCCGGAATTCCGCACGACCATTATGAGCCCAAGACGGGCTTCGAGAAATGGCTTCACAGCCGCCTGCCGGTGGTAAGCCTTGTCTATGACACGCTGATGATCCCCACGCCCAAGAACCTGAACTGGATGTGGATCTGGGGCATCGTCCTGGCCTTCTGCCTGGCGCTGCAAATCGCCACGGGCGTCGTCCTTGTCATGCATTACACCCCGCATGTGGACCTGGCCTTCGCCTCGGTCGAGCATATCATGCGCGACGTGAATGGCGGCGCGATGCTGCGCTACTTGCATGCCAACGGCGCCTCGCTGTTCTTCTTCGCCGTCTACATGCACATCTTCCGCGGCCTCTATTACGGCAGCTACAAGGCCCCGCGCGAAGTGACCTGGATCGTCGGCATGCTCATCTACCTCATGATGATGGGCACGGGCTTCATGGGCTATGTTCTGCCCTGGGGTCAGATGTCCTTCTGGGGCGCGACCGTGATCACCGGCCTGTTCGGCGCCATTCCCGGCATCGGCCCGGACATCCAGACTTGGCTTCTGGGCGGACCGGCGGTCGACAATGCCACGCTGAACCGCTTCTTCTCGCTGCACTATCTGCTCCCGTTCGTGATCGCCGCGCTGGTCGCCGTTCACATCTGGGCCTTCCACACCACCGGCAACAACAACCCCACGGGTGTTGAAGTGCGCCGGGGCAGCAAGGAAGAGGCGAAGAAGGACACCGTTCCCTTCTGGCCCTATTATGTCGTCAAGGACCTGTTCGCCCTTGCCGTCATCGTGGCCGTGTTCTTCGCGGTCGTGGGCTTCATGCCGAACTACCTGGGCCACCCCGACAACTATATCGAGGCGAACCCGCTGGCGACGCCCGCGCATATCGTGCCGGAATGGTACTTCCTGCCCTTCTACGCCATCCTGCGCGCCTTCACCGCCGATGTCTGGGTTGTGCAATTCGCAAGCTGGATCTCGTTCGGCATCATCGACGCCAAGTTCTTCGGCGTGGTCGCGATGTTCGGCGCCATCCTCTGCATGGCGCTGGTGCCCTGGCTGGACACCTCGTCGGTGCGTTCGGGCAAGTATCGCCCGATGTTCAAGTGGTGGTTCGCGCTTCTGGTGATCGACTTCGTGGTGCTGATGTGGTGCGGCGCGATGCCGGCGGAAGAGCCCTATGCCACGATCTCGCTGATCGCCTCGGCCTATTGGTTCGCCTATTTCCTGGTGATCCTGCCGCTTCTGGGCGTGATCGAGAAGCCGCTGCCGCAACCGGCGACCATCGAAGAAGACTTCAAGTCCCACTACCCGAACGCGGCCGAGTGAGAGAGGAACAAGACATGTTCAAGAAGATCGCACTCACCGCGGCTTCGGTGCTGGCCCTGGCCGGTGCGGCCCATGCCGAAGGCGCGGCCGCCCATATCGAGGACGTGGCCTTCGCCCATGAAGGCCCGTTCGGCAAGTTCGACCAGAACCAGCTTCAGCGTGGCCTTCAGGTCTATACCGAGGTCTGCGCGGCCTGCCACGGGCTGAAATTCGTTCCGATCCGCACGCTCGCGGATGAGGGCGGACCGGCACTGCCGGGCGACCAGGTCCGCGCCTATGCGGCCTCGCTGGACCCGGTGGTCAATGCCGACGGCACCGAGCGTCCGCGCGAATGGACCGACAAGTTCCCTGCCCGCTCGGGCGAGGGGATGGGACCGGACCTGTCGCTGATGGCCAAGGCGCGCGCCGCCTTCCACGGGCCCTATGGCACCGGCATCAACCAGTTGATGAAGGGCATCGGCGGGCCGGAATACATCGTCTCGATCCTGAACGGCTATGCGCCGAACCCGGAATGCGCGCCTGATGGCATTGACGGCTACTATTACAACACCGCCTTCGCGGCAGGCGGCGTGCCGGCAAGCTGCAAGGACGAGCATGGCCTGTCGACCGTGCCCGGAAGCTGGATCGCCATGCCGCCGCCGGTGGATGATGGTTCGGTCGAGTATCAGGACGGCCATGACAACAGCAAGCATCACATCTCGGAAGACGTCGCGTCCTTCCTGATGTGGGCTGCCGAGCCGAAGATGATGGCGCGCAAGCAGGCCGGTTTCGTTGCCGTGACCTTCCTGATCGTGCTGTCGGCGCTGCTGTATCTGACCAACAAGAAGCTGTGGTCGGGCGTGAAGGGCAAAGCCTTCGAGGCCTGATCCGGCCCATCGCCGAAATCGAAAACCCCGCCCCTTACCGGGCGGGGTTTTTCGTTTCTCCCAGATAGGCGCGCAGGGCGGGCGGCGGGGCGGCGAACAGCGCCTGCGTCGGCACGGGCGGGTCGGCCCGGCCCTCGGCCACCAGCACAGTCTGGTCGGTCAGGTGCAGGGCGTCGTCGGGGTCATGCGTCACCATCAGCACCGTCGCCCCGGTTTCCCCGGCCAGCGCGGCGACCAGATCCAGCATCTCGGTCTTGAGCGCGGGGCCAAGCGCGGCGAAGGGTTCGTCCAGCAGCAGAAGCGGCCGGGCGCGCAGCAGAACGCGCGCCAGCGCCGCGCGGCTGGCCTGACCACCCGACAATTGCGCGGGCTTGCGCCCACCCAGCCCGGCCAGGCCGGTGCGGGAAAGTGCGGCTTCGACCCGGGCGCGGTCTTCGGGCGACAGGCGCAGGTCGGGGCGCAGGCCAAGGCCGATATTCTGCGCCACGGTCAGATGGGGGAACAGGTTCTGGTCCTGGAACAGGATCGAAAGCGGGCGCTGGCCGGGCGGCAGGGGGCCGATCTCCTGCCCCTGCCAAAGGATGCGGCCAGAAGCGGGGGCGAGAAACCCCGCGATGGCGGCGAGCAGCGTCGACTTCCCGGCCCCCGAAGGCCCGATCACCGCCGCCCGCGCGCCCTGCGGCAGGGTCCAGTCGGCAGTCAGACGGAAGCCGTCCTGGTCCAGCACCGCTCGGTCAAGCTGCAGCACGGCGACCCCCTGCGTCACAGGCCCAGAACAGGGCAAAGCTGATCGCCACCAGCAGAAGCGAGGCGCTGGCGGCGGTTTCGATCCGGTAGGCGGCGGTCAGGCGCTGGATCAGCAGGGGCAAAGTGGCCTCGCGTTCCCCGGCGAAAAGCGCGATCACGCCCAGATCGCCCATCGAAAGCGCCGCCGACAGACCCGCCGAGAAGCCCAGCGGGCGAGCAAGGCGCGGCAGGATCAGCAGGCGCAGGCGTGACAGGCCGGACAGGCCAAGACTGTCGGCCAGACGGCCATAATCGGCCTCCAGCGCCCGCGCCTCGGGCAAGAGCAGGCGATAGGCGAAAGGCAGGGTCATCAGCGCGTTGACCAGAACGGTGACCGGCAGGGCCAGACGGCCCGGCGCGACAAGGGGTTGCAGCAGAAGAAAGAGGCCGGTTCCCAGAGCAAGGCTTGACGTGGCCAGGGGCAGCACGGCGGCAAGGCCCAGCCAGGGCGGCGGATGGCGGGCCAGGGCAAGTGTCAAAGCAAGCGTCAGGGTGGCGGCGGTGGACAGAAGCGCCACGGAAAGGGACCGGCCGGTCGCGGCCCAGACCGAAGCGGGCAGATCGGCCAGGCCGGGCAGTCCGGTGGCGGCGATGGCCAGCATGGGCAGCAGCAGGAAGGCCGTCGCCAGCAGGATCAGCGCCCCGTCCAGCCCCAGCCGCCAGCCACCCGGCGCAACGACGGGCCAGGGCCGGTCAAGCCCGGCGCCAAAGCCTGCGGGCGAGGTCAGCCGCCAGGCCAGCAAAGCGGCGATGCCGCCGAAAGCGGTCTGGGTCAGGGCCAGCCCGGCGGCATGGGACAGATCGAAATCAAAGCGGATCGCCTGATAGATCGCCAGTTCCAGCGTGGTGGCGCGCGGTCCGCCACCCAGCGTCAGCGCGACGGCGAAAGAGGTCAGGCAGATGGCGAAGACCGTCGCCAGCGCGCCGGGCAGAACCTCGCGCAGCATCGGGCCTTCCAGATGGCGGGCCAGATCGGCGGGGGCAAATCCCAGGCTTTCGGCCAGACGCAGCCGCTCGGCCGGGATGGCCTGCCAGCCTTGCAGCACCATGCGCGTCGCCAGCGGCAGGTTCAGGAAGACATGGGCAATCAGCACGCCCTGCAGGCCGTAGATCGAGACTTCGGGCAGGCCCAGCGGCTGCAGGGCGATGTTCACCAGACCGGCGCGGCCGAAGATGGCCAGAAGCCCCATGATCGCCACGATCACCGGCAACAGGAAGGGCGCGCCCAGCAGGGTGATCAGGACACCCCGCCCGGCAAAGCGCCGCCGCGCCAGCGCGCGGGCCAGGGGCACGGCCAGCGCGCAGGAGATCAGCGCCGACAGCGCCGCCTGCATCAGCGTGAAGCGCAGCGCCGCAAGATCGGCGGCGGAGAGGGACAGCCCCTCCGCGCGCCAGGCCACCGCGCCCAGGGGCGCCGCGACCAGAAGCAGGATCAGCGCGGCTAGCGCGCGAGAGCCGCTTGCCATTCTTCCAGCGCCGGGCCGCGCGCGGCCTCGGCCTCATCGGCGGTCAGAAGCAGGGATTTCTCGGGGCGCCGGTCCTCGAACCCTTCGGGCAGGGTGGTGGCGCTGGCCGGATACATCCAGTTGGTCTCGGGGATCAGCGCCTGGAAGGCCGGGCTTTGGGTGAAGGCCAGGAACTGCTTTGCCAGTTCGGGCTGGTCGGTCGCGGCAAGGATGCCGGTGACCTCGACCTGCAAATAATGCCCTTCCGAGAACTGCGCCCAGTCCTTGCTGTCATCCTGTTCGGCGATGCGGTGATAGGCGGGCGAGGTGGTGTAGGACAGGACCATGTCGGCCTCGCCAGCCAGGAACATGCCATAGGCCTCGGACCAGCCCGGGGTCACGGTGACGATATTGTCGGCCAGTTCCGTCCAGATTGCCGCCGCACGCTCGCCATAGGCCGCCTTGACCCACATCAGAAGGCCAAGGCCCGGGGTCGAGGAGCGCGGGTCCTGGATCACCACCTTGGCACCGCTGGCGGCAAGTTCCTCGAACGATGCCGGGGGGTTCGGCATCTTGGTCTTGTCATAGACGAAGGCGAACCAGCCCCAGTCATAGGGCAGGAACAGCGGATCGTCATAGGCCACGGGCAGGGCGGTGGCCGCGGGCTGGCCATGGGGGGCGAACAGCCCGGTGGCGGCGGCCTTGGCGGTCAGGTTTGTGTCGAGACCCAGCACGACATCAGCCTCGGAGGCAGCGCCTTCAAGCTGCACGCGGGCCAGAAGCGCCGCGCCATCGCCCGCCGCAACAAAGCGCAGATCGCAGGCGCAGGCCTCTTCAAAGGCCTTTTCCACGCCGGGGCCGGGGCCCCATTCCGAGGTGAAGCTGTCATAGGTCAGCACGGTCAGGACAGGGCCTTCCGCCTTGGCCGCAAGGGCCGAAAGGGCAAGAAGTCCGGTCGCGATCAGGGGGGCTTTCATCTTTTCCTCCAATGATGCGACGGATGGTCGGGCATGGGGGAACCGATGCACCTTCCCTCCGCCGGTATGATCCGGTTCAGGTTCGACGGGTTCACGCTTGCGCGCATCTCAGCCCCTTGCAGGGCACCCCGAGGTGAGGCCGGAGACTAGGCAGCTTGACCGGCGGGCGCAAGGGGGCCGCGCGGCGGGAAACCATCGGGGGCGGCGGCGGCCAAATAATCCATTTGATCAATTTCCTGCGCCGGGCTTCTATGGCCCCGACCAACCGGAGTTCCGCCGATGCTGCAAAACAGCCGCTCGCATCTTTTCTACCAGACCGACCATCCCCGTCCGGTGCTGGACCGCGCCGAGGGGATCTACATGTGGGATGCCGACGGCAACCGCTTCATCGACGGATCGTCAGGCGCGATGGTCTGCAATATCGGCCATTCCAACCCGCATGTGCTGGAAGCGATGCGCAGGCAGATGGAGAAATCGACCTTCGGCTACCGGCTGCATTTCGTGACAGAGGCGTCTGAGGCGCTGGCGGCCAAGGTGGTGGATCTGGCGTGGCCGGGGATGGACCGGGTCTTCTTCGTCTCGGGCGGGTCCGAGGCCGTGGAATCGGCGATCAAGCTGGCGCGGGAATGGGCGGTGGCGACGGCCCAGCCAAAGCGCTGGAAAGTGATCTCGCGCTATCCGTCCTATCACGGCTGCACGCTGGGGGCGCTGTCGGTTTCCGGCTATGACGCGCTGACCGACCCCTTTCTGCCCCTGATGGTGCAGATGCCCAAGGTCCCTGCCCCGCGCTGGTGGCTGGACGGGCTGAACCCCGACGACCCGGCCACGGGCGCGCATTATGCCCAGATGCTGGAGGCGAAGATCCTTGAGGAAGGGGCCGAGTCGGTGCTGGCCTTCATTCTGGAGCCCGTGGGCGGTGCCTCGACCGGGGCGCTGGTGCCGCCGAAAGGCTATATGGAGGCGGTGCGCGAGATCTGCACCCGGCACGGCATCCTGCTGATCCATGACGAGGTCCTGTCGGGCGGCGGCCGGACGGGCCATATGTTCGCAGGCCAGAACTGGGGCGGCGCGCCGGATATCATCGCCATCTCCAAGGGTTTCGGCGCGGGATATGTGCCCCTGGGCGCGATGATCGCGCGGGGCGAGATCGTCGAGGCGGTGCTGAAGAAGGGTCCGTTCGCGCATGGCTTCACCTATGCGGGCAACCCGCTGGCCTGCGCGGCGGGGCTGGCGGTGCTGGAGGAGATCGAGCGGCAGGGGATGATGCAGAACGCGGTCTCGACCGGCGATCTCTTGAAGGCGCGGCTGACCGGCCTGATGGACGAATTTCCCTTCATCGGCGAGGTGCGCGGGATCGGGATGCTCCTTGCCTTCGAGGTGGTGGCCGACCGCAAGACCAAGGCCCCCTTTGACCCGGCCTTCAAGGCCTATGATCGGCTGACGGAAGAGGCCTATGCCCGTGGCCTGATCATCTATCCGCGCCGGTCGCGCGGCGGCTATGCCGGTGATCATTACCTTGTTGCCCCGCCGATGATCACCACCCCCGCGCAGGTGGACGAGATCATCGAGAAGCTGACCGGCGCGCTGCGGGCCTTTGCGCCCGAGGCGCTGGCGCGGATGGCGTGACATGTCGAAGATCATCATCTCCTGCGCCATCACCGGGTCGATCCACACACCTTCGATGTCGCCGCATCTGCCGGTGACGGCCGATGAGATCGCGGGCAGCGCCATCGGCGCGGCAGAAGCCGGGGCCGCGATCCTGCACCTGCACGCCCGAGACCCGGCGAACGGGCGGCCCTCGGCCGATCCGGTGCATTGGCGCGGCTTTCTGCCCCGGATCGCGGCGGTGACGAATGCCGTGATCAACATGACCACCGGCGGCTCGGCGATCATGACGCTGGAGCAGCGGCTGGCGGCGCCCAAGGAATTCCGGCCCGAAATGTGCAGCCTGAACATGGGCAGCATGAACTTTGCGCTGTATCCGATGGTGCAGCGGATCAAGATTTGGAAGCACGATTGGGAAAAGCCCTTCCTTGAAGGCACGGAAGACCTGATCTTCAAGAATACGCCGCGCGACATCGCGCAGGTCTTGCAGGTGATGGGCGCGGAACGCGGCGCGCGGTTCGAGTTCGAATGCTATGACATCGGCCATCTGACCATGCTTCAGCATTTCATCGCGCGCGGCGCGGTGAAGCCGCCCTATTTCCTGCAATTCGTCTTTGGCGTGCTGGGCGGCATGGCGGCGGAACCCGACACGCTGACCCATCTGAAACGCACGGCAGACCGGATGTTCGGCTCGGATTACCAGTTCTCGGTTCTGGCGGCCGGGCGGGCCCAGGTGCCGATGGCCACGATGGCGGCGGCGATGGGCGGGCATGTGCGGGTGGGGCTGGAGGACAACCTTTATCTCGCCAAGGGCGTGCTGGCCGAAACCAACGCAAGCCAAGTCCGGCTGATCCGTGGCATCGTCGAAGGGCTGGGGCGAGAGGTCGCGACACCGGACGAGGCGCGGGCCATGCTGGGCCTGAAAGGGCGGCAGGAGACGGCGATTTGATCACCTATCGCGCCCCCCTGCCCCATGAATGGCCCATCGCGCAGGATCTTCTGTGCGATCTCGCGGCGGCGGATGGCGGCCTAGCCTCGCCCCGCAACGAGGCGCTGCTTCAGCGGCTTGGCAGCGATCCGTCAGGATGGCTGGGGGTGCTGCTGGCGGTGCGGCGGGATGAGGTGCTGGGTATTTCTACCTTCACCCCCGATTTTTCCGCCTATCGCGCGGAGGTCGGCACCTATATCGCCGATCTCTACGTCCGCCCCGAGGCGCGCGGCCTGCATCTGGGCCGGGGGCTGATCCGCGCGACCGAGGCCGAGGCGCGGCGCCGCTGGGGCGCGGTTTTCGTATCGCTGAACGTTCATAGCGACAACGATGGCGGGCGCGGCTTTTACGATGCCATGGGCTTTGTCCTGCGCGAGGACTGCCAGTATCTGATCCTTGAAGGCCAGGCGCTGGAGGCGCTGAAAGAATGAAGGTTGTATTCAGCGACACCCAGCGGGCGCATGACCCGCAGATGTTCCTGTCCTCAGGGGCGCCGAAACCCTGCCCGGAAAAACCGGCGCGGATCGAGGCCCTGCTGTCGGGGGTGCGCAAACTGGATCTGCCGGTGATCGCGCCGGAGGATGCCGGGATGGCGCCGATCGCCGCCGTCCACCCCGCGCGCTACCTGACCTTCCTGCAGAACATCCATGACCGCTGGAGCCTGATCGACGGCGCCTCGCCCGAAGTCATTCCGAACATCCATCCCGGCAACCGGCTGGACGGCTATCCGAAATCGGCGGTGGGCCAGGCCGGGTTCCACATGACCGACACCTCCTGCCCGATTTCCGGGCCGACCTGGGGCTCGGCCTATGCCTCGGCCCAGACGGCAATCCATGGCGCGGGGCTGGTGCTGGCAGGCGAGAAGGTGGCCTATTCCCTGTGCCGCCCGCCGGGGCATCACTGTTTCCCGGAACTGGCGGGCGGGTTCTGCTATCTGGCCAACAGCGCCATCGCGGCGCGGCTGATGCAACGGGGCGGGCGCAAGGTGGCCGTTCTGGACGTGGACCTGCACCATGGCAACGGCACGCAGGGGGTGTTCTACGAGGATCCGAGTGTCCTGACCGTGTCGCTGCATTGCCACCCCGAACGCTTCTACCCGTTCTTCTGGGGCTATGAGGGCGAGACCGGCGCGGGCGAAGGCGAGGGCACCAACCTGAACCTGTGCCTTGAACGCGGGGCGGGCGATGCGCCTTTCCTGGCGGCACTGGACCGCGCACTGGACCGGATCACGCTTTGGGGCGCGGATACGCTGGTGCTGGCCCTGGGGCTGGACGCTTTTGTCGGTGACCCGTTCGCCGGGTTGGCGGTCACGACGCCGGGCTTCAGCCAGATCGCCCGCGCCGTGGCGGGGCTGGGCCTGCCCACGCTGATCGTGCAGGAAGGCGGCTATCTTTGCCCCGAGCTGGGCGACAACCTGGCCGCCGTTCTGGCCGAGTTCCTGTAGCCGTCAGGCCAGATAGGCGCGGAAACTCCGGACAACCTCTTCATAGACCGCGCGCTTGAAGGGAACGATGGCGGCGACCATCTCGTCGACGTCGATCCAGCACCATTCCGCGAATTCGGGATGTTCGGTCGCGATGGCGATCTGGTCGTCGCGGCCCAGATAGCGGAACAGGAACCATTTCTGCTTCTGGCCGCGATATTTGCCGCCCCAGACCTTGCCCACGAGTTCCGGCGGCAGGTCATAGGTCACCCAGCCATGGGTCTTGGCGACCTTTTCCACCAGATCGCGCGTGACTCCGGTTTCCTCCCACAGCTCGCGATAGGCCGCCTCGGACGGTTTTTCGCCCGGGTCGATCCCGCCTTGCGGCATCTGCCAGGCGGGACCGGGGTTGTCGATGCGACGCCCCGCGAAGACGCGGCCTTCGCGGTTCATCAGCATCACGCCAACGCAGGGGCGGTAGGGCAGATCCTCGGTCACCGCAGCCTCAGGGCGTTTCGGTGGGGGCAAGGGTGGACAGGCCCTTCAGGATGTCGACGGCATAGGCAAGCTGGTAATCCTCGTCGCGCAGCTTGGCCGATTCCTCGGCGGCAGCCTGTTCTTCGAGATACAGCTTCTTCTCGTCCTCGGTCATCGAGTCATTGGTGATCGCGCCGCGCAGATCGGCCTCGCTGCGGGTTTTGGCTGCGGTCTCGCTGGCCGGTTCGGCGGCATTCGGATCGACCGGGGGTTTGTCGGGCTGCTTGACCACGATGTCGGGCGAGATGCCCAGCGCCTGGATCGAGCGGCCCGAAGGCGTGTAGTAACGCGCCGTCGTCAGACGCATCGCGCCATCGCCCTTCAGCGGGATCAGCGTCTGGACCGAGCCCTTGCCAAAGCTCTTGGTCCCAACGACGATGGCGCGGTGATGGTCCTGCAGCGCGCCGGTGACGATTTCCGAGGCCGATGCCGAACCGCCATTGATCAGGATGACGATCGGCTTGCCGTCGATCAGGTCGCCCGGCTTGGCATTGAAGCGTTCGCCATCCTGCGGGTTGCGGCCACGGGTCGAGACGATCTCGCCCGATTCCAGGAAGTCGTCGGAAACCGAGATCGCCTCGTTCAGCAGGCCACCCGGGTTGTTGCGCAGGTCGATGACCACGCCTTCCAGGTTTTCCTTGCCGCCAAGCTGGTCGATGGCCTTTTTAAGCTCGTCGCGCATCCCGGGCGTGGTCTGGTCATTGAAGGTGGTGATCCGCAGCACGGCAACCTTGCCCACGACGCGGCCCTTGACCGCCGTCAGCTTGATCTTGTCGCGGATGATCGAAACATCGAACGGGTCCTGAACGCCTTCGCGCACCACGGTCACCACGATCTCGCTGCCGATGGGGCCGCGCATCATGTCGACCGCCTGGTCCAGCGTCAGGCCCAGGATCGCCTCGCCGTTGACATGGGTGATGTAGTCGCCGGCCTTGATGCCCGCCTTGTCGGCCGGTGTGCCGTCCATGGGCGAGATGACCTTGACGAAACCGTCCTGCTGCGTGACCTCGATGCCAAGCCCGCCGAATTCGCCCTTTGTCTGGACCTGCATATCCTCAAAGTCCTTGGCGGACAGGTAAGAGGAATGCGGATCAAGCGAGGTCAGCATCCCGTTGATCGCGGCCTCGACCAGCTTCTGGGTCTCGACCGGCTCGACATATTGGGCGCGAATGCGTTCGAAGATATCGCCGAACAGATCAAGCTGCTCATAGACGGTGCTGTCATTGCTGGCGGTTTCGGCGATCAGCGGGCCGACCTGGCTGGTCAGGATCACGCCGGCAAGCGAACCGCCCAGGGCGGCCAAGACGAGTTTCTTCATTGCGATCTCATTCTCCGGTCGTGGCGGTCGCGGCGAACCATTCCGAGGGGTCCACGGGCGAAGCGCCCAGTCTGAGTTCCAAGTAAAGCGTTTCCGTGTCGGAAGCGCCAGTGGCGCCTTCTGACGAAACGGCAAGATCGGGGTCTGCGGCCTCGTTCCCCCCCATCAACCCCAAGGGCGCGCCTGCGGGCACGATGTCTCCGACCTCGCCGTAAAGCGTTCCAAGCCCGGCGAGAACCAGAAGATAGCCGTCGCCGGGTTCGAGGACGATCACATTTCCGTAGTCGAGCAGCGGGCCGAGATAGCGGATGGTCGCGGGCCAGGGCGCGGTGACCAGCGCGCGGGGCCGTGTGGCCAGGGTCATGCCGGGGCGGCGGACACCTGCAGCATCGGCCTCGTCCGGGCGGCGGATCAGCGTGCCAAGAACGGGCAGCGGCAGCACGCCCATCGCCCCTGCAAAGGGCTGGCTGACCGCGCCGCCGTCAATCCCGCCATCGGTGGACAGCAACGCCGCGAAATCATCCAGCGTCGCCGCCGATTGCAGGATCGCGTTCATCACCGCCGGGTCTTCGGTGAATTTCTTCGGCAGGTCGGTGCGGTCCGAGATCGCCTTGGACAGCGCGGTGCGGGCATCCTGCGCCGCCTGTAAGCCCGAAGACAGCGTCGTGGCCGCCGTTTGCTGAAGGGCGCGCAGGTCATGCAGCTCCTGCAATTCGGCCTTCAACGCCTCGGTCTCGGCCTGAAGCGCCGGGGCGACATCGGCCAGGATCATGCCCGACCGCGCCGTGCCCAGCGGGCCATCGGGATGCAGAAGCAGCAGCGGACCGGGGTTCTTTTCCATTCCCGCCAGCACCGTGACCAGCTGGGCGATGCGGTCGCGCTTGGCGGTGAAAGACATCTTCAGCGTCGCCTCGCGCAGTTCGGCCTGGCGCATGGCTTCGCGCAGCGCGGCCAGACCTTCTTCATAGGCGCGGATCGTGCCGGTCAGGGCCGAGACCCGGTCGCGCGCGCCGCCCGCCTCTTGCAGCGCGGCGATGGCCGCCGTCAGATCGGCCGAGGCCTTGGCCGCCTGGGCGGCAATGTCCTGGGCCTGCGCCATGGGCGCCAGCAGAAGAAAGGCAAGAAGGGCCGTGCGCAGCATCATGCCAGCAGGCTTTTCCCGGTCATCTCGGGCGGCTGCGGCAGACCCATCAGCGCCAGAAGCGTGGGGGCGAGATCGGCGAGCCTGCCGCCCGGGCGCAGCCGCGCGCCTTCGGGGCCGCCGACCAGGATCACCGGCACCGGGTTGATCGTATGGGCCGTATGCGGCGCACCGGTCACGGGATCGACCATCACTTCGCAATTGCCGTGGTCGGCGCAGACCAGCATCGCCCCGCCCGCCTTTTCCAGCGCGGCGACGGCGCGGGTCAGCCCGGCATCGACCGCCTCGCAGGCCTTGATCGCGGCGGGCAGGCTGCCGGTATGGCCGACCATGTCGGGATTGGCGTAGTTCACCACGATCAGGTCATAACCCTTGTCGATGGCGGCGACGAACTGGTCGGACACTTCGGCCGCGCTCATCTCGGGTTGCAGGTCATAGGTCGCGACCTTGGGCGATTTCGGCATGAAGCGGTCTTCGCCCGCGAAAGGCGCCTCGCGGCCGCCATTCAGGAAGAAGGTGACATGCGGGTATTTCTCGGTCTCGGCCAGGCGGAACTGGGTCAGGCCCTGCTTGGCCACCCATTCGCCAATCGTGTTCACGATGTCCTGCTTGGGGAACATCGTGGTCATATAGGCATTATGCGCCTCGGAATAATCGACCATGCCCAGCCGCGCCGCCAGTAGCGGGCGCTTGCCGGGGGCAAAGGCATCAAACGCCGGATCGCCAATGGCGGCCAGCAATTCCCGCGCGCGGTCAGCGCGGAAGTTCAGGAAATACAGCCCGTCGCCATCCTGCATCCCCGCATAGTCGCCGATCACCGTGGCGGGCAGGAACTCATCGGTCTTGTCCGCGGCATAGCCCGCCGCGATGGCGGCCTGCGCGCTGTCGGCCCTGGCCTGGCCGCGGCCCTGCACCATGGCACGGAAGGCCTGCTCGACCCGCTCCCAGCGGTTGTCGCGGTCCATCGCGTAGTAACGCCCGGTGACGGTGACGATCTTCACGCCCGGCGGCAGGGCGGCCTCAAGCGCGGCCACCTGACCTGCGGCTGATTTCGGCGGCACGTCGCGCCCGTCGGTGATGGCATGGATCACCACCGGCACGCCTTCGGCCGCGATCACCCGCGCCGCCTCGATCATATGGGACTGATGGGCATGGACGCCGCCCGGCGAGGTCAGACCCGCCAGATGCGCCGTGCCGCCCGAGGCTTCCAGCGCGGCGATGAACTGGCGCAGCGCCGGGTTCAGCGCGAAGCTGCCATCCTCGATCGCGAGGTCGATCTGGCCCAGATCCATCGCCACCACCCGGCCCGCGCCGATATTGGTATGGCCGACCTCGGAATTGCCCATCTGGCCGGTGGGCAGTCCGACATCGGGGCCGAAGGTCACCAGCGTCTCATGCGGGCAGTCGCGCCACAGCCGGTTGAAGGTGGGCACCTGCGCCCGCGCCGGGGCCGAGACCTTTGGGTCCGGCCCGATGCCCCAGCCGTCAAGGATGCACAGGACAACGGGCTTCGGGGCAGGCATGGGCGTCTCCTTGCGGTTCCGGGGCGGTTCTACGCCGCCCGGGCCGCCACGGCAACGCCGCTATCCCGCGCGGCCCTGCTTTTCCCGCAGACGCTGACGCCAAAGGGTGAAAAGCCCGGCGCCCACGACGATGGCCGCGCCGAGGACCACGTTCAGCCGCAGGGTTTCCGAGAAAAGCAGGAAGCCCAGGAGCGAGACGAAGGGAAGCTGGAAATAGGCGAAGGGCTGGATGGCCGAGGCTTCGGCAAGGTCATAGGCCTTGATCAGCAGGCCATGGCCCAGCAGGGCCGTGCAGCACAGCAGCGCCATCAGGCCCCAGTCGCCCGCCGACATCGGCTGCCAGTGCAGCAGGCCAAAGGGCGTGATGCCGACGGCGCCGACGATCCCCGTCCAGAAAAAGCTGATCGAGGCCTTGTCGCGCCGCGCGACATAGCGCGTCAGCAGGCCATAGACCGCGAACATCAGGGCGGCGGCAAAGGGGAACAGCGCCCAGACCGAAAAGACGCCGCCGCCGGGGTTGAGGATGACCAGCATCCCAAGGAAGCCGACCCCCACCGCCATCCAGCGCCGCCAGCCGACCTTCTCGCCCAGGATCGGGCCGGACAGCATCGAGACCAGCAGGGGGTAAGAGGCAAAGACGGCATGGGTCTCGATCAGGCCCAGTTTCACGAAGGCCACCACCATCAGGCAGATCTCGGCGATCAAAAGCAGGCCGCGCGCGGTCTGGATCACCGGGTGGGCGCTGGCAAAGGCGGCGCGCAAGCCGCCCGGGCTGCGCAGGGCCAGGGCAGTGACAAAGACCGCCATGAACCAGAAGCGGATGGTCACGACCATGTAGACATTGGTCGCCTGACCCAGATGGCGCGACAGCCCGTCCTGCAAGGCGAAGACGGCGGAAGTGGCGATCATCAGCCAGATGCCGAGGCGGGTGTTCTGCGGGCTGGTCATGGCTGCGGCTCAAAGGGCGGGGCGCGCCCCGCCTAACATGGGCTGCGGGTTGGGAACAGCGTCGGCGCCTGTCGATTTCCGCACAAAGGATGTGGCCAGACCGGCAATTCTGCCGGATCAGCCGACCGGAACGAATGCGTCGCGGGCAGGATCGTAATGCTCCAGCTCGCCCTCGCCGGTGTTGTTCCACAAGCCATGCAGGGTCAGCGTTTCGGCCTGCACGGCATCGGCGACGAAGGGGAAGGTCATCAGATTTTCAAGGCTGGTCAGCACGGCCTGCTTTTCCAGCGCGGGCAGGATCGTGTCGGCCGGCAGATGGGCCACTTTTTCAAAGCCCGGGCGCAGGATATCCATCCAGCGGCCGACGAAGCTGGTCTTCACCTCAAGCTGCGGGGCATGGCCGGTGCACATGTCATGGCAGCCCTTGACGCCGCCGCAATTGGAATGGCCCAGCACCACGATATGCGCGACGCCCAGCGAGGTGACGGCATATTCCACCGCCGCCGAGGTGCCGTGATTCTTGCCGTCGGGCGTGCAGGGCGGCACGAGGCCCGCGATGTTGCGGTGGATGAAGAATTCGCCCTCATCCGCACCGAAGATCGAGGTGACATGCACGCGCGAGTCGCAGCAGGAAATCACCATGGCGCGCGGATGCTGGCCCGAAGCCGCCAGGCGGCGATACCAGGCGCGGTTGTCCTGATAGGCGGTCGCACGCCAGCCATGGAAACGCTGGATCAGATAGGCGGGAAGCGGGCGGGCATGGATCATCAGGCGGGCTCCATAGCGCTGTCTTGCGGTCGCGCAGAGGTACGATGCATTTGCAGAAAATGCGAGAGGCAATTTGGGCGCGGAAGAAGGCCCGTTTAGCGAAGTGGAAAGCAGGAAAGGCCCAGGATCACGGCGGGTGTGAAACGTGTGGGTGATGGAATGTCCAGTCTCGAGATGCTGACCCCGCGCGAGCGGGTTCGGCAGGATGGCGAGGCCATCGCGGCGATCTATCGCAACCTCGGCACAAGCGTGGCCGAGCAGATGGTCGCGCGGGCGCTGGGCGAGCTGGCGCTGGCCATGGCCGGGATCGCCGCACAGGTCCGCGCACAGGACCTGGCCGATCTGTCCCGGCAACTGAAAAAGCTGCAACGCATGGCCGAGGGTCTGGGCATGGTCAGCCTGGGCATGGTGGCGCAGGATGCGCGCGATTGCCTTGAACGCGGCGACTCGACCAGTTTCGCCGCAGTCTGGGCGCGGCTGCTGCGGGTGGCGGAATGCTCTCTGGCACCCGATCAGGGTTCGGCCGGCCTGTCGCGCTAGGTAGGGCAGCCCCCTTGCGGTTGCGGATGCAAGGGCTAGGCTTCGGGCGAACCTGCCCCATGCGGATAACTGCCATGACCCCTGCCCCGACCGCCCCCCGTTTCGCGCCTGCCGATGCGAAGGCCCTGCCCCTGCATCTGGTCCAGACGGCGGATCTGGCCGGGTTCCTGGACAGCCTGCCCGCCCGCGATGCGGCCTGGCTGAAGGCGACCGGCTTTGAGGCCGCGCTGGGGGACGTGCGGCTTCTGCCCGCAGCCGATGGCGGGGTCTCCGGCGCCGTGGCCGGGCTTGGCAGCGCGAAACGGCGCGCGCAGACCCGGTTCGGCATCGCCAAGGCGGTGGCGGGCCTGCCCGCTGGCGCTTGGGCGCTGACCGGCGACCAACCACAGGCGCTGGTGGAGGAGGCGGCGCTGGCCTGGCTTTTGTCGCTGTATCGCTTCGATCGCTATCGCCCGGGCAAGCCCGCGCCCGACCAGCCGCTGCTGGCCGTGCCGAAAGGCGTTGATGCGGCACGGGTCGAGGCGATGGCGGCCGGCGAATTCCTGACCCGCGACCTGATCAACACCCCGGCGCAGGATATGGGACCGGACGAGCTGGAAGCCGCCTTCCTGGATCTGGCCGCCCGCTTTGGTGCCAAGACGCAGGTGGTGAAGGGCGACGATCTGCTGGCGCAGAATTTCCCGATGATCCATGCCGTCGGCCGCGCCAGCCCGCGCGCGCCGCGGCTGCTGGATCTGCGCTGGGGCCATGCCGGGCCGCGCGTCACGCTGGTCGGCAAGGGCGTCTGTTTCGACACCGGCGGGCTGAACATCAAGCCCACCAATGGCATGAGCCTGATGAAGAAGGATATGGGGGGCTCGGCCACGGTGCTCGGCCTCGCCCAGATGATCATGCAACTGGATCTGCCGCTCCGGCTGCGGGTGCTGGTTCCGGCGGTCGAGAATGTCATTTCCGGCAATGCCCAGAAACCCAAGGACATCCTGACCAGCCGCAAGGGATTGACGGTCGAGGTCAATGACACCGATGCCGAGGGCCGCCTGGTCTTGGGCGACGCGCTGGCCTATGCGGGTGAGGAAGAGACCGACCTCCTGATCTCGATGGCAACGCTGACCGGGGCGGCGCGCATCGCCGTCGGCCCCGACCTCGCCCCCTATTGGACCGATGATCCCGCCCTGGCGGCGGCGCTAGAGGCCGGGGCGGCGCGGGGCTTTGATCCGGTCTGGCGCCTTCCCTTCCATGACGCCTATGACCCGGTGATCGAGCCGGGCATCGCCGATCTCGACAATTCGCCGGGCTTCGGCTTTGCCGGGGCGATCACGGCGGCCCTGTTCCTGCGCCGCTTTGCCGACCATCCGCGCTACATGCATTTCGACATCTATGGCCATGTGCCGAGCGAGGCCCCAGCAAGGCCAAAGGGAGGCACGGGCCAGGGCGCGCGGGCGATCCTGAACGCGCTGCCGCAGATGCTGGGGCTGTGACGATGGACCGCCGCCTCACCCCCTTTTCGGGCCGCATTGCCCATGTCTCGCTGCGCGGACAGATCGACGCGCGCCTGACCGAGGGAGAGGCCGCCCGGCTGACCCGCCCGCTGGTCCGCCTGCTGCGCAGCCCCGGCGGGGCGCTGGACCGGACGCTGCTTTATGGCGATGCGGTCACCGTGATCGACCGCGACCAGGGCCATGCCTTCGTGCAAGCGGCGAAAGACGGCTATTGCGGCTGGATCGACGAAGGGGCGCTTGGCCCGGACAGCCCGGTCACCCATCGCATCGCCACCCCGGCCACGCATCTTTACGCCGGGCCGAAAGTGCAGGCCGAGATGCGCCATCCGCTCTATCTCAACAGCGCGGTGCAGGTCCTGGCCGAGGATGGAACCTGGGCCGAGACGCCGCAGGGGTTCGTGCCCGCCACACATCTTGCGCCGCTGACCCGGCCCGCCACCGATCCGGCAGCGATCGCCCAGATGTTCCTTGGTGCGCCCTATCTTTGGGGCGGCAATGCGATTTCCGGGCTGGACTGTTCGGGGCTGGTGCAGGTTTCGATGCTGGCGGCGGGCCGTGCCTGCCCCGGCGACAGCGACCTGCAACAGGCCTTGGGCAGCGCGCTGGCCGAGGAAGCCCCGCTGCAACGCGGCGACCTGATCTTCTGGAAGGGCCATGTCGCAATGATGCTGGACGGGGTCACCATGATCCACGCCACCGGCCACACGATGCGGGTGATCACCGAACCGCTCAACGCCGCCGTCGCCCGCATCCTGGCCAAGGGAGAAGGCCCGGTCACGGCGCGCCGCCGCCCCTGATCCCTACATCCTGGCGAAAACATCCCACCGGGGCGCGGGGATGTGCCCCCCCCGCCGCGACCGGCCTAATCGACCGGGCGGATCAGCCTGCGCTCCAGCACCTTCAGCACCGCCGCCAGATCATGCCCCCGCCTTAACACCTGCCCCGCCGCGCCAAGCACGGCGTAAATGCCCTGCCGGGCGCGCAGTTTCGGGCGTTTCTCGATACGGTAGAGCGGCACTTCGGCGGTGCGGCGGAAAACGGCGAAGGTCGCGGCCTCACGCCCATGTGACAGCCCGTAATCGCGCCATTCGCCCGCAGCCACCATCTGGCCGTAAAGCCGCAGGATCAGCGACAACTCCCGGCGGTCGAAGGCCACCTGCTCAATGGCCCCCTGCCCCGCCGGAAAAGGGACAGGCGCTTCCATGTTCATGCGCCAAGCCTGCGGCAGAACGCCCCCCAAATCAAGCGCGGCGTTGCGCAGGCTTTACAGGCTGGCCGCGAAACCCGGCGCCAGCTTCACTTCGCCGGTGACCAGCCCGCGCCAGTTCTTCTGCACGGGGTTCAACCGCCTGACGGTGGCGGGATGCGCCGCTTCCAGCACGCCCAGCTTGACCAGAAGCCCGGCAATCGCGGCTTCGGACGCGCGGGAATTGCCGTCCAGCACCTTGAGCGCGATGCCCAGGCCCTTTTCGGGAATGATCGCCACGAAAACCGCCTCGGCCCCGGTCTTGATCGCGACCCTGCCATCCATCGCCCGCATCAGCTCGGTGCAGGCGCGGCCCTCGCCCGCCACAAGTTCGGGGTAACGCGCCATCGCGCGCGCCAGCCGCGCCATGGCGTCCTCGCGCGCCCCGGCGCCCGGTTTCGCGGCGGCGAACTTCGCCATGGCGCCGGCCAGACCCGCCACGGAAACCGCGAAATTCGGCGCCGAACAGCCGTCGATGCCCCAGCCCGAAATGCTTTCGCCGGTCACTTCCTCGGTCGCGGCAAGGATGGCCTTTTGCAGGGGATGGTCCATCTCGACATATTCCGCCCCGGCCCTGAGGTGCTGCACCACGGTGAGGAAGCCCGAATGCTTGCCCGAACAGTTGTTGTGCAACTGGCAGGGCTTTTCATGCGCCTCGATCAGGCGGTCGCGTTCGTCATGGTCAAGCGGTTCATGCGCGCCGCAGCGCAGGTCGGCCTCGCCCAGACCCAGATCGGCCAGCCAGCGCCCGGCCATGTCGACATGCAGATGCGCGCCCTGGTGGCTGGCGCAGGACAGGGCCAGATGCGCATCGGACAGGCCGCGCGCATCGGCCGCACCCGTCTCCAGCAGCGGCAGCGCCTGGATCATCTTGCAGGACGAACGCGGAAAGATCACCGCCGCCGGATTGCCCCAGGCGGCGACAATTCCCTTGGCATCGCAGATCACCGCATGACCCAGATGGGTGCTTTCCACCACACCGCCGCGCCACAATTCGGCCAGCGGAACCGCCCCCTCATCGACCCGTGCCATGGCATCCTCCCTCACAGATGTGCGATTTTCTGCCCAGAGGGCTTTCGCGGAATGGCGTTTTTGCGTAAAGCTGGAGTATCGAGTTCAGAGCGTCCCTGCCAGCCGAAAAAGGCCAAAACCCGTGGCGGCAAGGGGCCGAGGCAAAAGACAGCTTGGAGGCTGCGCTGACATGACTTTCCTCTCTCGCCGCGCCCCCTGGGCTGCCGCGGTGGCGCTTGCCACCATGACCGCCCTTCCCGCCCATGCGCAGGAATCGACCAACCGCGTCGCGACGATCACCGACTGGAATGTCTTCGTCGAGGAAAGCCCCAAGGAATGCTGGGGCGTGTCCAAGCCGAAAGAGACGGTGAATTCGCGCGATGGCAAGCCGGTCTCGGTGCGCCGGGGCGATATCCTTCTCTTCGTGACCTTCCGCCCCGGCAAGCCGGGCGAGATCAGCTTTACCGGCGGCTACCCCTTTGCGGGCGGCTCGACCGTCAAGGTCGATGTCGGCGGCAAGTCCTTCGATCTGTTCACCGATGGCGAATGGGCCTGGCCGGGTTCCGCCCAGGATGACGCCGCCCTTCTGGCCGCGCTCAAGGCCGGGTCGGATGCCGTGATCACCGCCCGCTCGGGCAAGGGCACCCAGACCAAAGACACATTCTCGCTGCGCGGCTTCACCGCCGCGATGGAAGACGCCGGCGCGCGCTGCAAGTAAGCGCCGCGCCTGTCGACGGACGCCCCGGTTCGCCGGGGCGTTTTCTTTTGCGGCGGGATCGACTATATCGCCGCCAGACTCAGATCGCCTGTGACAAGGCCCCACCCAAGGATCTGCCCATGGATACGCCGCTTTCCCCTGTGACGCAGGATGTTCTGACCATCCCGCGCAAGCTGCCCGAAACCGCCCGCACCAACATCGTCGGCCTGACCCGCGCCCAGTTGCGCGAGGCGCTGATCGCCGCCGGAACGCCGGAAAAGCAGGCCAAGATGCGGGTCGGGCAGATCTGGCAATGGGTCTATTACTGGGGCGTGCGCGATTTCGCTGCGATGACCAACCTGGCCAAGGATTTCCGCGCGCTTCTGGCCGACAGGTTCGAGATCGCGGTTCCCGAAGTGGTCAGCCGCCAGGTCTCGGCCGATGGCACGCGCAAATATCTGGTGCGGATCGCCGGCGGGCATGAGGTCGAGGTGGTCTATATCCCCGAGGAGGGGCGCGGGACGCTGTGCATCTCCAGCCAGGTCGGCTGCACGCTGACCTGTTCCTTCTGCCACACCGGCACGCAGAAACTGGTGCGCAACCTGACCGCCGGCGAAATCGTCGGCCAGGTCATGCTGGCGCGCGACGACCTGGAGGAATGGCCGCAGCCCGGCGAGGGGGCCGAGGCCGGTCGGCTGGTGTCGAACATCGTGCTGATGGGCATGGGCGAGCCCCTGTACAATTTCGACGCCGTGCGCGACGCCATGCTGATCGTGATGGATGGCGAGGGCATCGCCCTTGGCCGCCGCCGGATCACCCTGTCGACCTCGGGTGTGGTGCCCGAGATTGCCCGCGCCGCGACCGAGATCGGCTGCCAGCTGGCGATTTCCTTCCATGCCACCACCGATGCGGTGCGCGACGTGCTGGTGCCGATCAACAAGCGCTGGAACATCGCCACGCTGCTGGGCGAATTGCGCGACTATCCGCGCCTGTCGAACAGCGAACGGATCACCTTTGAATATGTCATGCTGAAAGGCGTGAATGACAGCGATGCCGATGCCCGCCGTCTGGTCAAGCTGATCGCGGGCATCCCGGCCAAGATCAACCTGATCCCCTTCAACGAATGGCCCGGCAGCCCCTATCAGCGGTCGGACTGGGAGCGGATCGAGGCTTTCGCCGACATCATCTACAAGGCCGGTTACGCCAGCCCGATCCGCACCCCGCGCGGCGAGGATATCATGGCGGCCTGCGGACAGCTGAAATCGGCCACCGAACGGGCGCGGAAATCGCGGGCCGAGATCGCGGCCGAAGCGGGTCTCTGACGGAACGTTTGACGAACAAAGACGGTTGAGGCAAGGATGGCGCATGTCCTTGCCCCTGATCCCCAACCAGACCACCCGCCGCCTGTTCCTGGACCGCCATGCCCTGGCCGAAGCGCCCACCGGCCCGGCCAAGGGCGCGGCTTTGGCCGGGCTGATCGACCGGATCGGTTTCGTGCAGGTCGACAGCATAAACACCGTGGAACGCGCGCATCAGATGATCCTGTGGTCGCGGCGGCAAAGCTATGATCCGGCGTCGCTGAAGCGGCTGTTGGAGCGGGACCGGCTGCTGTGGGAACATTGGACGCATGACGCCTCGATCCTGCCGGTCTCGGTCTATGGCCATTGGAAGCACCGTTTCGCGCGGCAGCGCGCCAGGCTGGTCGAACGCTGGACCGGCTGGCAGCGCGACGGATTTCACGAGAAGTTCGACGATGTGCTGAAGCGGGTGCAGGAAGGCGGGCCAGTATCGTCCAGCGATGTCGGCGAGGGCGAGGAACGCGGCAAGGGCGGCTGGTGGGACTGGCACCCATCCAAGGCGGCCCTGGAATATCTGTGGCATGTCGGCGAGCTGGCGGTCTGCCGCCGCGACGGGTTCAAGAAGGTCTATGACCTGTCGGAACGGGTGATCCCCGCGGCAGCGCGCAGCCCCGATCCTTCGGCCGAAGAGACGCTGGACTGGGCCTGTTCCTCGGCGCTGGACCGGCTGGGTTTCGCGACCTCGGGCGAATTGGCGGCCTATTGGGCACTGATCGGGCCTGAGGCGGCCAAGGACTGGTGCCGCGCGGCGCTGGCGCGGGGAGCGGTGGCCGAAGCCGAGATCGAGGGCTGGTCCGGCGCGCGGCGCAAGGTTTTTTGTCGCCCCGAGTTGCTGGACCAAGTGCCGCCCGCCCCGCCCGCGCGGCTGCGCGTGCTGTCGCCCTTTGACCCGGCGCTGCGTGACCGCAAGCGGGCCGAGCATCTGTTCGGCTTCTTCTACCGGATCGAGGTCTTCGTGCCCGAGCCGAAGCGGCAATATGGCTATTATGTCTTTCCGCTGCTGGAAGGCGACCGGCTGGTCGGGCGGCTGGATGCCAAGGCGCATCGCGACCAGGGCGTCTTGCGGGTGCGGGCGCTGTGGCCCGAGACGGGCGTCAAGTTCGGGGCCGGGCGGCTGGCGCGGCTTGAGGCCGAGCTGGAGCGGCTGGCGCGGTTTTCCGGCTGCAGCGCGGTGGAATTCCTGCCAGGCTGGCAGCGCGAAGCCGCCTGAGCGGTGGAGAAAGGGGCCGGACGGCGCAGGACGCCCGGCCCTGTCTGTCAGGCCGGGCCTGGCGCGGCCTAGAAATCCTCCCAGCCGCCCGCCGCATCGGCGCCGGTTGCGCGCAAGGGCAACGGGCTGTAGCCGGGACCGCCCGGCGTAGCGGCGGCGGCCGGTGCAGGCGCAGGAAGATGGGCAGGCGCCAACTGGGGGGCGGCTTTGCCGCGCGCCGCAGCCGCCAGTCCTGGCACGGTGAAGCGGGTCAGGCTTTCGCTCAACCGCCCGGCATCATTGTGCAACGCATCGGCCGAGGTCGAGGATTGCACCACCACGGCGGCATTGCGCTGGGTGACCTCGTCCAGCTGCTTCACACCGGTATTGATCTCGGACAGGCCGAGCGACTGTTCCCGGGCCGAACCGGCAATGTCGCCGATCATGGCGGTGACGCCGCCGATCCGCTCGATCATCTTGGTCAGGGCCGCACCTGTTTCGTGAACCAGCGCGCTGCCCGCTTCGACCTGCTGGCTGGACTGGCTAATCAATCGCTTGATTTCCTTGGCAGATTCCGATGCACGCTGTGCCAGGGACCGCACCTCAGAAGCGACGACGGCAAAGCCCTTGCCCGCCTCGCCCGCGCGGGCGGCCTCGACCCCGGCATTCAGCGCGAGAAGATTGGTCTGGAAGGCGATGTCGTCGATCACATCGGTGATGCGGGTGATCTGGCGCGAGGATTGTTCGATCTGTTCCATGGCGGAAATGGCGCGATGCACGACCTCGCCGCTTTCCTGGGCCTGACGTCCGTTCTCGGCCATCTGGCGGTCGGCATTGGCGGCATTCTCGGCGGTCGATTGTACCGAGGCCGTCAATTCATCCAGCGCGGCGGCGGTTTCCTCCAGCGTGGCGGCCTGGGTCTCGGTGCGGTTCGACATGTCCTGGGCGATGCCGTTGAAGGCCGAGGCGCCTTCGTCGATCGAGGCGGCAATCTCGCGGATCATCCGCATGGTTTCGGCCAGGGTATCGACCACGCCGTTGAAATTGTGGCGCAATTCCTCATACCGAGCCGGGAAGGGGTCTTCGGCGGGGTTTTGGATCTTGGTGGTCAGGTCCAGCGCCGCCAGGGCAGAGAGCCCGGATGAGACATCCTGGACCACCCGTGTCTGCTCGGCCTCCTGGGTGCGGGCCGCAGCCTCGAGCACGCGCTGTTCGTTGAGCGATTCGCGCCAGGCCTGCACACCCCGCGCAAAAGAGCCGATCTCATCGCCCCGCGCCACGCCCGGCACCTCGCCGGAAGTGTCGCCGCCGCGCACCTTGTCGATCAGCGCGGTCAGCCCGCCCAGCGGACGCAGGAAGGCACCGTTGACAAAGAACAGCAGCACAGCCCCCATCACCGAAAGCGCGGCCAGCAAGCCGCCGAAGGCTATGCGGGCGGAATCGAGACTGGCGAAAAGCGCCGTATGAGAGACGGCCGAGGCATAGGCCCCGATGACCTGATTCTGGTCGTTCTTGATGGGAGTCATGTCAAGTTCATGCGGCACGCCGTTGACCAGGGCGGGTCCGAGATAGGAATCGCCTTGAAGCAGAAAGGGGTAGCCGGGGTGGTCGGGGCCAAGGTAGGAACCGGTGATCAGTTTGCCCGACGCGTCCTGGATCGTGGTTGCGGCCCGCTTGAAATCCTTCTTGTCGGGATCGAACTGAAACAGAGTGAAATCCTGCTGCGAAATGTCCTTGATCCGATCCATCATCGCCTGATCGACCGTGTCAGGGAACTTGCCCATGGTCACGAGGGCAAGGTCGCCCGCGTCACTGATGCTGTAGGTCAAGTCGTGAAAGCTGTCTTTGGTGATGTCCGCAGAAATCCGCGCTGCACTGTAAAGCTGTTGGGTGTATTGCCCCGCAGCGAATTTTTGCAGGAAGTAGTTCGCGACCAGAAAGCTGGCGATGTCGATCAGAACGAACATGACAACCGACAGGAGCGACAGTTTCGTCGACAGTTTCAGCGAGCGGACAAAGGACATGGCGACCTCATTCTGGGCATGGCTTGCCGCAATCTGACCGGGGCGCGTGTAGATTCGGTTAGCACCCCCCCCGGCGCCGCCACTCATCCTTCGATTTCGGTTCAATGCGCGACAATCTTGCGCCACTTCCCCCCGAAGACCCGAGACCCTATACGAAGGCATGCGACAAACGCTGACCGAGATTTACGACGCCCGTGTCCAGGCCGGGACGCTGCGGCCCGACGCGGCACAGCGCGGCGTCCTCCCCGCGCTGGAAGAGTTGCGCCAGTGGCTTGAGGCCAATCCGACCCGCAAGGTCGGGCTTTTCGCCGGCCTGTTCGCCCGGCCCGCCGCCGCGCCCAGGGGCCTGTATCTTTGGGGCGGGGTGGGGCGCGGCAAGTCGATGCTGATGGACCTGTTCGTCGCCGCCTGCGGCGGCGTGGCGAAGCGGCGGGTGCATTTCCACGCTTTCATGCAGGAAATCCATCACGGGATGCATGAGGCCCGCAAGCGGGGCGTCGAGGATGCGCTGGAGCCGGTGGCCGATGCGGTGATCCGCGACACAAGGCTGCTTGCCTTTGACGAGATGCAGATCACCGACATCACCGATGCGATGATCGTGGGGCGGCTGTTCGAAAAGCTGATCGCGGGGGGCGTGGCGATCGTGACCACCTCGAACCGCCCGCCCGAGGACCTGTACAAGAACGGGCTGAACCGGGCGCTGTTCCTGCCTTTCATCGCCATGCTGAACGAGAAGATGCAGGTTCTGGCGCTGGAAAGCCCGAATGACTATCGCCAGCACCGGCTGGAGGGGGCGCAGGTCTATTTCCAACCGGCGGGCAAGGCGCGCGGGGCGATCCAGGCGATCTGGGACGATCTGACCGGCCACGCGCCGGACCAGCCGCTGAAGCTGCCGGTGAACGGGCGCGAGATCGTGCTGCCGCGCTTTGCCAATGGCGTCGGGCGGGCGACGTTCTGGGAGCTGTGCGCCCGGCCGCTGGGTCCGGCCGATTTCCTGGCCATCGCGGCGGCGGTGCGGGTGCTGATCCTTGAGGATATTCCGCAGCTTTCCTCGTCAAACTTCAACGAGGCCAAGCGCTTTGTCACCCTGATCGACGCGCTCTACGAGGCGCGGGTGCGCCTGATCTGTTCGGCCGCGGACGAACCAGAGCGGCTCTATATCGAGGGCGAGGGGTCGTTCGAGTTTGAACGCACCGCCAGCCGCCTGCGCGAGATGCAGGGGGCGGACTGGGGCAAGGATACCGGCGCGGCGTGACCGCGGCCTAAAGATCGAAGCGGCGGCTGATGCGGCCGGTGACCGTGCCGTCCTGCAGCGCCCAATCGGGGTCATGGGCGTAATCGGCGAAACCGATGCGGGCGTAATAGGCGAGGCCCGGCGCATTGTCGGCGCGGATCGTGGCGTTGATCGCGGTCACGCCCAGCGCCCGCGCGGCGGCGATGGTGGCGGCGAAAAGCGCCGCACCCGTGCCGCGGGCCTGCACATCCGGCGCGACGAAAGTGCCGATGTCACCCCATCCCACAGGCAGGCCGTCGTGGTGGCCAAGGGCCTGAAAGCCGAGGATCTGGCCCGCCTCTTCCGCCACATGACAGCACAGGCAGTCCGGCCCGTCGACATAGTCGATCCGCACCTTTTCCGCAGTCTTTTCCTGCTGATGCGCGGTGGTGCCGCCGATGCGGATGATGCGGTTCAACAGCGCCGCCATCTGCGGGGCATCCTGCGGGGTGGCGGGGCGGATGATCATGCGGCGAAGGTGTCGCGGGCATAGCCCTGAAGGTAGAGAAGCGCCGTCAGGTCGCCATGGTTCACCCGCAGCGCGCATTGCTCTTGCACCCGGGGTTTGGCGTGCAGTGCCACGCCCATGCCCGCGCGCAGAAGCATGGGCAGGTCATTCGCCCCGTCGCCGACGGCGATGGCGTCTTCGGGGGTGATGCCCAGACGGGCGGTGATCTCTTCCAGCGCCTGAAGCTTGGCCTCTTTGCCAAGGATCGGCTCGGCGACCTTGCCGGTCAGCTTGCCAGAATCGGCCAAAAGGGTGTTGGCACGGTTCTCGTCAAAGCCCAGCCGGTCTGCGATGGCCGAGGTGAAGGCGGTGAACCCGCCCGAGACAAGCGTCGCATAGGCGCCCTGCGCGCGCATGGTGGCCAGAAGGACCGGGCCGCCAGGCATCAGGGTGATCCGGTCGCGCAAGACGCCGGCGATCACCGATTCCGGCAGGTCTTTCAGCAGGTTGACCCTTTCGCGCAGGGCATCCTCGAAATCCAGCTCGCCATTCATCGCCCGCGCGGTGATGCCCGCGACATGCGCGCCAACGCCCGCCTCGTCGGCCAGCTCGTCAATGCATTCCTGCCGGATCATCGTGCTGTCCATATCGGCGATCAGCAGGCGCTTGCGCCGCCCTGCGGCGGGCTGGACCGCAAGGTCGATGCGCAGGGCCTGAAGGTCCTGCCATACCTGCCAGAGGTTACCGGGCGTCTGGGCCAGATCGAACTCGGCCGCGACGCCGGGGTCCAGCCAGCGCGCCGCGCCGCCGCCCCAGGCATTGCGCAGCGATTCCACGGTGGCGCGGTCCAGCACCGGCGTTTCGGGATTGGTCAGAAGCGTGGCGATGAACATGGGCGACCGGGGTTTGGGGCGATTGGGCAGGGGATACGGAATTTCTGCGGGTCGCGCCAGTGCGCGGCATGCCGGCCCCGGACGGCGCGGCAAGGCAGGCCGGGCGGGCGGGTGGAAATTCGGGCGCAAGGGATTGGGAACGCTGAATTAACCAACGATCTTCGGGGCGTTTCGACGATCTTGCTTCCGTCTTCCTTCCGTCTTCCTTCCGTCTTCCGCACAGGGGGGCCGCCGCGCGGTTTACCATGATCGCGACTCGGCGGCGGCGAAGCGCCCGCTTCCGGGGGCGGCGCTTGATCGGTATCAAGGCGGCGCGCCTAAGCCCGGTCTAGGTCGGGCGCGGCGACGAGACAATTTGCGAGACCAGGATGGCGCTTTCCCTTTTCCTTTCGGCGGTGCTGGCGCTGCTGCTGGCGCCCGGGCCGACCAATACGCTGATGGCGCTGGCCGGGGCCGGAGCGGGGCTGCGCCGGGTGCTGCGGCTGATTCCGGCGGAGCTGGCAGGCTATCTGCTGGCGGTGCTGCCGCTGGCCTGGCTGGGGGCGGGGCTGGTGGAACGGGTGCCCGCGCTGGCGCCGGGGCTGAAACTGGTGGCGGCGCTGTGGGTGCTGAGCCTGGCGCTGCGGCTGTGGCGGCGACGGGCGACGGGCGAGGACATGCCGGTGACGGCGCGGCGGGTGTTTGTCACCACGCTTCTGAACCCCAAGGCGCTGGTCTTCGGGCTGGTGCTGCTGCCCGCCCCGGCCGATCCGGGCTTCGCGGCCCGGCTGGCGCTGTTTCTGGCCTGCATCGTCGGCGTGGCGCTGCTCTGGGGCGGCGCGGGCCGCGCCCTGGGCCGGATCGGCAAGGCCGCCGCCCCGGCGCGGGGCTGGCTGAGAGACCCGGTCTTTCTGGTGCAAAGGGGGGCCGCCCTGTGGCTGGGCTGCCTGTCGCTGGCGCTGGTGGCGGGAGCTGTAGGGAGTTAGGGCGGTGCGCAATCGGGGTGAACCCCGATCTCCGAAGATCGCGGCCGCTCTGGGCAAGGGATCTCTGGCCTTCAATCTGTTCTCGGCACTTTGCCGCGGTTGCGCACGATCTTGTCGAGATGGGCGCGCAGGGTGTTCTCGTTCCGAAAGACGCGCAGGTGGCCCAATCCCCCGCCGACAAGCAGGATTTCCCCGGTGGTGAGTTCCAGACATTTGCCTTCGGATGGCATCTGGACTGCGTCGGCGAAACACTGCTGCAGGTCTGCCCGATCGGTCCACTGATAGCGGCCAATCAGTGCCGCGACCTTGTCGCGGCCGACCAGTCTCAATCCGCTTTTTGGCGGTGTTAGCTTTTGGGTCATGGATCGCTCATACTCTGACCGCCGAGCGCCTCAGTCGGCAGTTTGCGATCTCACACTCCGCGCCGTTCCACACCAAGGCGGTGCCGCCAAGCCGGCATTTCAGCTTCCTGCGTGTCATCTTGCCAGTTCCGTCAGGGGAACGCCTACCCGTTCCACCGTTTTCGTCACAATGCGCAGCAGGGTTTCCGCCTTCAACTCGCCCTTTGGAAGCTCCACGAAATACTGACCGACGGCATCCCAGAACGTCACCCTGCAGACAGGCCCCGCAGACTCATCCCCCCGCTGAAACACCTCGCATCCCGCGCAGCCTTCGTCTGCCGAGGTGAACCAGAAAGCGCGAAGGCCCGGCCCGAACAGGGCCTCGGCATCGGTGATTTCAACACGGTCTCGCACGTCCCTGCCTTCCCGCCATGGTCGCAATTGCGGGAGGATAGGTCGCTTCGAAACCTCTTGCCAAGCCCGTAACCCGGCTGTATCTGCGGCGGTGGGACACGCCTCCCCAACGAGGCGCATATATCTGTAAGGATACCAGATATGGCGAACACCGCTCCGGCAACGCGGCCGGCTAACCCGCGTTTCTCTTCGGGCCCCTGCGCGAAGATCCCCGGTTTCTCCCTCGACATGCTTGCTGATGCGCCCCTGGGCCGCTCGCACCGTGCCACGGTTGGCAAGGCCAAGCTGAAAGAGGCGATCGACCTGACCCGTGAGATTCTGGGCGTGCCCGCGGACTACCGCATCGGCATCGTGCCCGCTTCGGATACCGGCGCCGTCGAGATGGCGCTGTGGTCGCTTCTGGGCGCGCGCCCGGTGGAAATGCTGGCCTGGGAGTCGTTCGGCGAAGGCTGGGTGACCGATGTGGTCAAGCAGTTGAAGCTGGATGCCACCGTGAAGAAGGCCCCCTATGGCGAGATCGTCGATTTCGCGACGGTCGATTTCGACAAGGATGTGGTCTTCACCTGGAACGGCACCACCAGCGGCGTGCGCCTGCCCAATGCCGATGCGATCCCGGCGGATCGCCAGGGCCTGACGATCTGCGATGCGACCAGTGCGGCGTTCGCGATGGAGATGGACTGGGCCAAGCTCGATGTCGTCACCTTCTCGTGGCAGAAGGTGCTGGGTGGCGAGGGCGGGCATGGTGTCCTGATCCTGTCGCCCCGCGCGGTGGAGCGGCTGGAAACCTATACCCCCGCCTGGCCGCTGCCGAAGATCTTCCGCCTGACCTCGAAGGGCAAGATTTCCGAAGGCATCTTCGTCGGCGAGACGATCAACACGCCCTCGATGCTGTGCGTGGAAGACTATCTGGTCGCGCTGAAATGGGCCAAGACGATTGGCGGGCTGAAGGGGCTGATTGCCCGGTCGGAAGCCAATGCGAGGGCGATTGCCGATTTCATCAAGGGCAAGGCCTGGATCGCCAATCTGGCGGTCGACCCGGCGACGGCCTCCTGCACTTCGGTCTGCCTGAAATTCACCGATCCGCGCATCACCGACGGGGCGGCATTCGCCAAGGCCGTCGCCAAGCGGCTGGAGAAGGACGGCGTGGCGCTGGATGCCGGCGCCTATCGCGATGCGCCCCCCGGTCTGCGGATCTGGTGCGGTGCGACGGTCGAAACCTCGGACGTGCAGGCGCTGATGCCCTGGATCGAATACGCCTTCGACGCCGAAATCGCCGCGCTGTCGCAAGCGGCCTGAATTGCGGGCGGCGGGGTGATCCCCGCCCCCTCCCCCCCAATTCCCCCATACAGGAGCCCCATGATGGCCCCCCGCGTTCTCGTTTCCGACGAATTGAGCGAAACCGCCGTCCAGATCTTTCGCGACCGTGGCGTCGAGGTCGATTACCTGCCGAAACTTGGCAAGGAC
>Ga0209369_1000630_pt1 | contig 33178 bp, 23 predicted proteins | sample EBPBio142010_DNA_FD_185865 | JGI IMG/M metagenome (GOLD analysis project Ga0209369, IMG submission 185865) | Wastewater treatment Type I Accumulibacter community from EBPR Bioreactor in Madison, WI, USA - Reactor 1_10/4/2010_ DNA (SPAdes)... | ecosystem: Engineered > Bioreactor > EBPR >... | reverse complement strand
TGAATTCGCGGCCGGAGAGCCTTCGGCTGAGTGTCCACCTTCGTGGACACGGTGTCCGCGCAGGCGGACACTCGGCGCATAGCGCCCTCCGGCCGCGATTTTAATCGCTGGAATGAGAAATTTAGCGATTAAGGAGAGACTTGTGGGTAATTGTAAGCTTGTGGGTAATTGTAAGCGCCCCTGTTGGGGGGAGGGGAGAGAACGTTTTAATTTTGTGTCACCTGCTCAGCCCGGCAAAGCAGTGTGGGATGGCATTTCAATAGTGCCGTCCCACATTTGTTTTTATCGTTTATCGGCTTGCACCACTTCACGCGGTAAGAGCAACTCGGCTGCGCTCCGTGCCAGGTAGGGCGGCACGGTGAGCAAAGTGCGCTGTCCGTTGCATTTCTCGAATTTCCACAGCTTACCGTCCTGCCCCGGTGGCACGTCGATTTTGAAGAAGCCGGGTGTGGTGATTTTGCCGAAAGCCAGCACCGGAGCGCCCGAGCCATCGAGCACCGAGCCTAAACGGCTGGAGGCGAAACCGCCGACGACTTTGGTGCCTTTGGGGACGTAGAAATACATGCTCCAGGTGCCGGCGAAGGGGAAGGCGTTGTCCATGCCCGATTCCACAGTGAAGGGAACAGTGGCGTCGGCGTTCTCTACTTTGGCCCGATTGGCAGGCGGGATCACTTCAATCTGGTGCAGGCCCTCGAAGTTGCTTTGAAGAACCACGTCGCGTTCCACGCCGTCCGGGGCCACGCTGTCGTCGAAGGCGATTTCTTCACCCACGATGGGGTTGGCCTCGGCAAAGAGTCGGGTCTGCACGTTACTGGCGATGTTGCGGTAGTGTACGATATGGCCGCCGCTCACTTTCAGGCGCACTTGCCCCGGTGTGTCGAGCCAGGTGAGGAACTTCTGGCGGCCTGGCGGGGCCGTGGCGTTGAATTCCGTGCGAGGCACGGCAGTGAGGTGCAATGGCGTGGCGGGCACCAGGTCTTTGCTAAAATCAATCGGCTCGAAGCCCAGTTCCACGGTGTGGGTGTTGGCGATGCCGTTCGTGAGAATCTGTTCCAGTTCCTCGTTGCTAAACGGTGTGTCGACTTCCACTTTTTCCTTTGCCGGTGGGATAGCGCCGGGAATTTTGGATGTGAGCCGGGAGAGGATGGGTTTGGCATGTACCATCATGGTTTTGCGCATGCGGTAGGCATGGCGCATGGCTTCTTCCACGGCCTGCTGGCGTTTAACTCCCGTTTCCGCATCGACCTTTTGCATCAATTCTTCATAACGGGTGAAGAGCAGTAGGTCGTTGAGACGGGCATCGATGTGGGCGTCGCCGCCAGATAATTTCTTGGCTTCGCCTAAGTAGCGATACATGCGTGCCAGCATATCCTGTCGAATGAGCGGACGCTTATCGGCTTTATTGAAGCGGTAGATCAAATGGAAAAATTCGTTCATCGGCGCTTTGGCCGGGCCGAAGGATTTGGTCAGGAAATCGTCGATGAGAGCATCGAACTGCTCGGCCTTCGAGGTATCCCAGGTGAGTTGCGAAGTGATGTAGTGGCCCAAACCGATAGCGCCCCAGAGGTCGCTCGATTCGGCCATGAAGAAGCGCGCGCCCTGGCTGTGGAACTTGGGGATGCCGGTGCGGATGGCATAGAGATCGGAGCCTTTTTGATCGGCCGGGCGCGATAGATCGCCAAGGAAGACGCTGTAATAGTCGCCTACGCCAATGGTTGCACCTTGCTTTTTCCAGCCTTCGACGATTTCATCGAAGGTGAGGCCGCCGCGTAAGAAGGCGGTTTGCACCTTAACCAGCACGTGCGGATGAACACGAATCGTGGGCGGCGTGCAATGCTGTCCGTAAGCCAGGATGCCGACATATTTGTCGGGGTAGGTTTTGGTGATAGCTTCCGCCGCTTCGTTAGCCAGCAGCACGACACGGTTGCTGATGGAACCCATAGCAATGCATTTATCGCATTCACACCAGCCGATACCATCGGAAGGTTCTAGTGAAACACTATCGGCATCGGGGTTTTCACGGAAATAGGGGAGTGCGTAATTTTCCACTACGAATTTGCGCAATTCGGCGTTGGACAGACAGAATTTGTGTCCCTGGCGTTTGCCATCGACTAATGCCAGATACTCCGGGTGGGCTTGAAAAACTTCGGGGTTGCGGCGGATAATAGCCTGGTAGGAGTGGGAAGTCGCCAGGTTAAAGCCTCGAATCGCGCGGTTGCGGGCGCACCAATCGGCATAAGGCTGGGTGTTGTAGCCCCACATTCCGTGCCCATACCAGACAAGGCGGGTGTGGAAATCGGGCTTTTCAAAGGTATCGATAGCGATGGAGAGGTTCGGGTTTTGCGGAACCACTTCCCAGGTTTGCCCGGGGAAGAATTGACGGTATCCCAGGCGATTGAGCAGATCCCAAACCGCATGTTCTACGGCTACTTCCGTAGCGCCGATGAGCAGCAAGCCTTGTGTCTGCGAGCGCAGCAAATACTCTTCGCTGCGGAAGGTGTCTTGAGGAGCGAAAAGCTCTTGGAGCTTGAGGGGAGGGAAGTCGCTTGCAAGCCCGACTGCAATGCCGGAAGCGCCGTCGCCGGTTTCCACGGCGAATTTTGCGCCACTAATGCGCGAAAGATAATCAGCCAGAGTCCCGGCGGCTTTGCGCGTGCGTTCACTGGCGTTGGCCCCGGTCACAATTTTCTGCAAAGCCGTGCCGTTTTGGCTCAGCACGATTTGTTTCGGGTTCGTGCTAACGGGCGCAGCAAAACTGCATCCCGGCACGAGTGTCAGGGAGACAAAAAAAGTAAAAATCGCGAGAAGAGTGAGCGAGAACGTAATTCGTGAATGTTTCATAAAGTTATGTCAAAAGCAAAGAGCTGAAGGCCGTTCCCAGCCTCCAGCCCCAAGTCTCCAGCCTCTCTTTTATTTCGGTGAATAAATAAAACTACGCCTAAACAAACCACCGGCATTTTGATCGTTCCAGATACGAATCGCGATTTGATTCGTCTTCCCGGCTTCAAGGTGATCGGTGAGATCGACTTCACTTTGATATTTCCAGCGTGCCCAATATTCATGGTAGGGCGTGGTGGCGACCAGCTTGTTATTAACCCAAATCCAGGCTTGGTTGTTGAGGCCGCCCAGGAAAAGTGTCAATTTTTTGCCGTTGTATTTCTCAGGAATGGCGACGCTGGTGCGATACCAGCCGTAACCGTCATAGCCATTGGCCTCTTTGTCTTGCATCCCCTGAATTTCCCATGAAGCGGTAGTTTTCATCGGACGCCATCCGGTGTTACGGAGGTTTTCTTTGTGCCACTCATACACTACGCCTTCATCGCGCGGGTCGGCTTTAAACTGCCAGGTTTCGGGCAGAGCCGCGACCAGTTCGCCTTGCGAGCCATCAATGAGTTTCTGTTTAGCGACATACTGCTTGAGCTTACCCTGGGCCGAGCCATTGGCTCCCATTTCACCGTAGACCGGGCGGGCATCGAAGTAGGCGAGCCAGGAATCAATGAAAGTGTGGTTGATCTGATCGACTTCGTTTTCGATATCGATCAACATCCGCGCGTTTTGTGCAGCACGCTTGAAGTCGAGTTGGGTTTCGGCGTGGCGCATATCGCTGTAGCCACGGAAGTGATCGACCCGTTTGCGGAAGTAGTTCACGTGGCGCTTGGTGGCAGCGCTTTCGTTTTCGGCCAGTTTTTCCACATCGCCGACGCTATCCGTCACACGAACCACAAACGGATGCGTGTAGATTTCAGGAATGCGTTCTTCCTCGTGGTGATCGACCAGGCTTTGTGTCAGTTGCTTTTCAATAGCTTCGTCAAAGGCTCGCACTGTCTTTCCGGCTTTGCCGTAGAAGCGGGTGTAGTAATCTTGCAACAGGGCTTCTACATCGGTCTCGGTGTTCCACAGCAGTTGGCCGCGAATGTAGTTGGTGGCCCCTTCAGCGAAGAAGGAAGTGCGGCCTTCCCACTCCATGCCCTTGAAGTTCATCTGTTTGAGCATGCGAATATTAGCTACTGAAGCGTGATGCATCGGCTGGGGCACGTGGACATTGAACTGGAAGACGGGGTAGTATTCACGTTCTACCAGTAGATCGACCATCTCCGACCAGCGCTTGTAATATTGAACGCGTTCTTTGGTTTGCCAGGTGATGGGCTGGTCGTAGCGGTGATGGCGTGAATGGGCCAGTAAGGCCGTGCGCACCGTAATATTCTTGTGCAGAGTGAGATTCTCCGGCGGGCGAATGCGACCGGAGTAGGCCAGTGTCGAAACTAACTTGGTGGGATACTTCTTTTCGACTCGCTCGGCGACCTGGTTCAGGAATTTGTAGAAGCCACCGCTGATATCCTGAATCTTTGGATCAGACGGGTCTTTCTGCATGAAGTTCTGATTGGCAGCCAGGCAATCGGGGCATTCGCATGTCGGCGCGCCGTCAGGTGGTGAAATGCCATAGGCAATTTCGTTGGGGTTCTTTTCAAAATAGGCGAAGGCGAATTCGCTGACCCGATCGAGAACCGCCGGGTTGCTCAAGCAGACATAGTCTTTATTGCGAGAACCGTCTTTATTAAGCGCGAAGAGTTCAGGCTGCTCTTCAAAAAGAAGGTTAACGCGCTCTTCCTTGCCATCGATAACACGCTTTTCCCATTTTTCGAACGGACGCATAATGGAGCCATCGCCAGCGCTGGGCAATACTTCGCCATAAGGCAGGTAGCGGTTCCGCGCCATCCAGGTTTGCATGTCGCGCTTGAGGTTTTCATCCTTGCGACGATGAGATGCCATGCCGTACCAGAAACCGCGCACGGCCATGCTGGGCTTGATGGTTTCGTTCAACAGCGGCAATGAGATATTACGGCTGGAGGGGAAAAACTCGCCGAACTCGCCCGGAAAATACCAACGGCAGCCCAGGCGTTGGAGAATTTCGACGGTAGCAAACAGAGAACCTTTATAGGCCGGGGCAGGGCGGTGGTCGTTACCGGCTAACACCAGTTTGTCGCCAATTTGGCGGATGATGTAGCCTTCTTCATCGAGTTTGCGCGAATAGCCAGCGGGGATGGGAAGCTTCAGGGCATCGACTACTTTACTGCGCCCGATATAAATCGCCGAACCGCTGACAGGCTGGGAATCATCGATGATAGGCAGGGTAGCCCCGGAGATTTTACGGACGGATTCCTGCAGCAGTTCGGCAGCTTCCTTATTGGTATCGAGCGCATCGGCGGCGATGACGATGGTAGCTTTGGGTTGGCCGTCCTGTACTAATTGGAAAGTGGGCTTTGCGGCGGTGGGAACGTCTTTGAGGCTGGGCGACCAACGAATTTCTGCCCGGGCTGAAATCGACAGTGTAGATACTGTGGTCAGTACAACCAATGCCGAAGCGAGAGAGTAAGACGGCTTTTTTATTTTCATATGTCAATCTTTTGAACGCAACAGTTATTATTATTCTGTAAAATAAGTTTCTGCTTACCCTTTACACTGGATAGATGTCTCTATTTGCGAACCCCGAGCGTGAGCGACGGGCTGGCCTCCCATTTTCGCAAGCGTTTACGCCAGCCCGTCGCTTACGCTCGGGGTTCGCAAATAAAGCTTGAAGCATCGATTGAATGGATAAAAACTTAATTTACAAATTAGTTATTACTTTGCCGGTTTAGTTTGTTTTCCAACGATACCCGATGCCACCTTGTCCATTCTTGACCCACTTGACGTGCCCATCGGCAAAACCCACGTTACTGCCGTCGAGGTGGATATCTTTGAGAAAAAGCGGATCGTCTTCTGGCTTCAGATAAGATGGGGAAGCGCCGAGCCGTGTGTTGGCACGACCCCAGCCATAGTTGTCCCAACGATATAATGGAGCATCGTTACTATACATCCCTTCTGCCAAGCTCCAGGTAATGGCGGGTTCTTCAATCGACGCTAACGGCCAGCCGCCAGTGCGATAGAGTCCCCAGGTTGCCGTGCCGTTAAAACCGTATGTTGGGTACTGGACACTGTCTTGCGTCGCCCCTGATAATTTAGGTGCATTCGGGCAGCGAAATATCTGGTAACTTTTGACGTAGGGTTGGAGCTGTTCGTGATAGAATGGTGCAGAGCCACCCTTGTAATCGGGCAAACGTTCGTCAAAATCTTGGGTATATTGCATCATCCCTAAATTAATTTGCTTGAGGTTGCTCATACAGCTCGCGCGCCGTGCATTTTCACGTGCTCGCGCAAACACCGGAAAAAGAATCGCTGCAAGTATAGATATAATGGCAATGACAACCAAAAGTTCTATGAGTGTAAACGCTTCTTTGCGATACCGTTTCAATAGGTCCTCCTTCATCTGTAAAAGGGTTGAGATGTTGTTCTCTAAGGATACCCCGTAGCATGGATTTCTAAACCTTTTTCAGAGTTCTAAAAATACCGAAAAAATGATATTATTCTGATTAAAGAACGCCTTCGTATTAAAGGGCGTTACGGCGTGCTTTTCGGCGATATTGGCTGGGAGTGAGGCCGGTTTCGCGGCGGAAGATGTCGCAAAACGCTGAAGCGCGCTTGAACCCCACAAGGGCGGCGATTTCCGCGACATTCTCCGGCCCGGCTTCGAGGATTTTCTTGGCGGCGGCAATGCGCTGCTCGCGCACATAGCGCATGATGGTGACGCCGTAATATTGTTGGAACAGGCGGTTGAGATGGGCAGTCGAGAAATCGGCCTGTCTGGCGATTTGGGTTAGTGTAATCTGTTCGTGCAGGTGCATTTGAATATAAATGGCACAGTTGCGGCAAATTTCTTCCGTATCTTCCCCGGTCATGTCGGTTTTCGGCGATGGGATGGGCGAGCGGGAAGTGTTTGCGATTTTGACCTGACTCGTGGAGAGGACTTTCTGAATCCGTAGCATGAGGGTGAGTAGAATCGCTTGCGGATAGTCTTGGTTTTCGGTGGGAGTGTGAGGTGTCTCCTGCATTAGGAGATTGCTGAGCGAAACGACTGTCGGATCGCTGATTTGCAGTGAATGGGAAATATGTTTTTGGCCGTTTGCGTCCCTGATATGTGTGTGTAGTAATAATTCGCCAAGTTGCGAGTGAAGGCTTCCCCATAGGCTGCGCATTTCTGCGCGCGGCATCGTTGCGTCGTTCCAGAAATCAATTTCGCCGCCGTCGCGCGCGACTCCAGGAGGATAAATGTATATGCCAGGTGCTTCCATACGGATAGCATAGATTCCTTTATCCTGATGATGCAGTTTCGCCTGGGTTTGGGTGACTAAGGTTCGCGCCTCGATGACCCCCTCATAAATCAAGCCGAAATAAGGCAGGTAAGAAGAGTGCATGTTGGCGCGAGGCCAGCGGGTTTGCAAGGGGTAATCGACATTGTGGATCTCCTGTCGGGGAACGGTGCGGTCGATATGCCGCACCGTTATACCTGCCGGAAATTTCAGTTCCGGTGTAATGTAGCCAATGGGAAACTTTTTCTCCCACATTGCGGGGAGGATGGAGTTCTCCAAAGCGCTGAGAATTTCCTTGCGAATGGGGCCGGGGGTGGGCATTGTGTTTTACAGTTTTAACCGAGTTGGAGGTGCCTGGCAAAAACGGTTGGATGAGAGCTGCAATCTCAGTTCGTAATAAGCGGTTGCAAAGCAGCCCAGCCAGCCTTTTCATAAAAGCGATGCCCGCCATCTCCCACCACCAGGCGGCATTGTTCAGGAGCACCAGCGGCGCGGTAAATGCGTTGCAGGGCAAGAAATGACTGACGTACATCGGTAAGTGGGGAAATTTCATCGTCACGGCCACTGACGATAACGATAGGTTTGGGCGCAAACAATCCCAATACATCGGCGTATTCCGCGTATTGCAAAATGCCGGGAATGTAATGGCAAGAGCAGTGATAAATTTGCATGCTGGAACCGGCGTAGGTGCAAAAAGCACACGAGGGCATGGCAAATTGAATGCGGTCGATCAGTGCAGCGGCATAGATTGCCGTTGTTCCACCGCCACTATTGCCCATGATGCCCAATCGTTGGAGATCGACATCATCGCGCTGTTCCAGGTAGTTGATGCCTCGTGCCACATCGAAAACCCTCTCGCCCTGCAAGGTGCGGCCCAGCATGAGCGCCCGCATGGCGGCATCATGGCAACTGTTTGAAGAAGTGTGTTCCTGTAATAGCTCGCGGCGCGTGCCCAGGCTGCGCTGTTCGATACACAAAGCGGCAAAACCCCGGCGCAAGGCTCCCAGGGCAAAGTCGCGGTCTCCCTCTACTACAATGGCATGGGTTTCCGTTTCACGGTCGAGGCCAACGGAATTATGCATGCCCGTGGAGTGGCCTTGCAGGCAGATCATGACCGGGTAGGGCGGCGTTGCATTACGAGGCGTGCAAAAATAAGCGGGGATATCCGCATTCGTTTCGCCGGTGAGGATGAGTTTTTCGATATTGCCGAGTTCATGCTCTTGCCGCCACAGTGTTTGAGCGATCGTCGCAGACTCTACTTGTGGAAGCCCGATCAATTCACGAAGTTGGGAGCGTAAGGCAGTTTGCCAGGCACCGACATCTCCTCCCCGGTAAGCCATCGGAAGCGGCAGGAGGCTTGCCTGGTATCGATGATTTTCCGAAGGTGAGAGATGCATGTTTTCACGCAGGTGCTTTGACGTTTTCGTTGCTTGCTTCCGTTTTCGGCAAATATTCGGAATACACTTTGCCTAATCCGCAAGCCAGCATAAACGCTACGAACATAATCATCGCACCGACATAATAGGGCGCTCCGGCGGAGACGTGCTCAAACAACCAGCCACCCAGCAGCGGCCCGAAAATGCGGCCCAGGCTCTGGGTCGATTGAAACACGCCGATGATTTCACCCCGTTCACTTTCAGGAGCTAATAACGAAACCAAGGCGGTCAGCAGCGGTGCGGAGATACTGTTGCCGATCGCCATGATGGCGGCGACAGGAAACTGGCCGATGAATTTGGTGGGTAAAGGAACCAGTGCTAACCCGATGGCAAGCATGAGCGTGCCCACCACAATCATCGGCAACTGGCCAAAGCGCTTTTGAAGTTTGGAGATCATGGTGCCTTGCACAATGATAACCAGAAGCCCGATGGTGGCGAAAATCCAGCCTACGGCCTGGGCTGCGCGAGGCTGCACCAGTATTTTTTCAACGCGCCGCCAGCTCAAACCCTCGGGCGGAGCGCCCAGGTTTTGCGGTTCGTAATCGCCGCCCATGGCGCGGGAGAAGGGCTGGTCGAGGTCGCCGATACTGTGTGGCGCACCGTCTTCGCCGGCGGTGAGATTGACGCTTTGGTCGGTGACAAGGTGGCGCTCGGCTTCGGCGACGGCCGCGCGCGGGTTTTCCTGGATGAAGGTCTGGGTATCTTTACGCACATACTGCTTGATGATGAAAAGCGTAAAAGTGCCCTGCATGGTAGCAAAAGCTAAGATGGAGATGAAGCCGATCACCATCACGCGGTTGAGGCCGGGAATGGAGAAAGCACGCGAGTAGCCATCGGTATTAATCAGCTTCCATTTGGCGCGAGTAGTTTTTTGCTCTGCCTGTCGGGCGGCGTTGGCGGCGCGCACTTCGGGAGTGAGCGTTTCCGGGAGATACTTCATCGCCAGGCCCCAGTTGATGAAGGAGAGGGTGGCCGTGAAAATACCCACGCCCAGGTTGCCGCCCCAGATGCCGGGCAGATGCGAGAGCAGGGCACCAATGAGCGGCCCCACGGCAAAGCCGATACCGAAAATGGCACCGAAGATGCCATAGGTTTTGGCACGGTCTTTCGGATCGGTCACATCGGACAAATAGGCCTGCGCGGTGCCGATATTAGCACCGGTGATGCCATCGAGAATGCGCGAAGCAAATAGCCAGGGCAAAGCGTTGGCAAAGGCGAAAAGGATGTAGCCCAGGCCGGTGCCAAAGACACTCCATACCAACACCGGACGCCGTCCGACGCGGTCGCTCAATCGTCCCCAGAACGGTGCGAACAGGAACTGCATCGCCGAGTAGGAAGAGGCCAGCAGCCCCACGACTTCAGGACGTGCCCCGAACTGTGCGGCATAGATGCCCAACTGCGGGATGATGATGCCAAAGCCGAGAATATCGAGGAAAACCGTGAGCAACACCACGCGTTTGGCAATCTCGCGGTGGCGCAATAAATTGGGATCGGTCGTATCGAAAGAGGACGAAGAATTTTCCATGAGGCAAGAATCGCACGACAGACTTCTGCGTGGGATTCCGCGTGCATAGGAATTTTACAACAATGCCACATGCAAACAGCGCCGCTATGCGCGGATATTACATCACTTTTCTTCATTACTTTGAAATTCATGGTGTTATACCAATCCCAGAAACTATCTTCTTCTCTTGCAGGTAGACAGTAGACAGGAAACAGAAAACAGGGAGGCAACCAGTCGTTAATGGCGACGATTGGCCATTGATGCCTGCCATCCTCGCGAAAGCGGAGATACAGAACGCAGTTTTTTGTTCAGAACCAAAACAAACTGCTCATCTCAAGAGTAGGTTTCCTGTTTTCCGTATTCTGTTTTCTCTGTCACAACGAGAGGAGATTAATTCCCATAATCGGTGTTAATCGGCCTGACTAATAAGTCAAATAGAAAAAAATGTTTAATCGACTCATGGCAGGGGTATAATAAGCACACGAGAGAGCCGGTCTACCGGCAGAGTTGCTCGCAGGAAACCACTGTTACAGCAGAGGAATCGGTCGCATGTTTTCGTCTCAAGAACCCAAAGCTCTTAAATATCGGTTGCTGGTTGAGTATCTCCGCCGTGAAATCGCCAATGGCCGTCTTAAGTGTGGCAGCCGGGCACCTTCGCTTTCCGAGATGCAGATGCAGTTCCGCGTGAGCCGTGCCACTGTTGAAAAAGCCTACGACATCCTGGAGCAAGAAGGCATCCTGATACGCAGGCAGGGCAGCGGCACTTTTGTGGCCGAGGAGAAGTCTTCTTCTCTCACCGCCGGCAATCTTGGCCTCATCATGCACACCAACTTCGCCAAAGGCTTCTATATGCTGGAGGTGTTAGCCGGGGTGCGCGAAGAGGCTGCCCGCCAGGGTTTGGAGTTGGTGTGGTTGAGCGATGATGAACTGAAGAGCACCAAAGATATAGGCGCGATTTTAATGAGTTGCGATCCTACCGAAGCACTGGCCCTGAATATTTCCGAGCGCATTCCCCATGCGTTGCTCTTTCATCATTCTCCCGATTTTACTTGCATCTCAGCCGATAATTTTTCCGGTAGCAAACAGGCGACGGAGCATTTGCTGGAATTGGGGCATCGCCGTATTGCTTGTTTACCCTCTTCGGACTACGATTCCATTTCGCGTCAACGCCTGGCCGGACATCGGGCTGCACTGGCGGAGTGGGGAGTAGAAGCCGATGAAAAATTGACTCGTTACCTTTTTGAGCGTCGGCAGCACGGTTACCGGAGGTCGGGCGAACTCACCATCAAAAAATGGTTGGAAGACGGCTGGGCTGCCATGAATTGCACCGCGATTTTGGCCCATAACGATGAAACTGCCATCGGTGTCATTAAAGCGTTGCGCGAAGAGGGCTTGTTAGTGCCGGGTGATATCAGTGTGGTTGGCTTCGATGGCACGGAAGTGAGCGAACTTTGCGACCCCATACTGACCACAATTAAAGTCCCGCTTCGTGAAATAGGCATCACAGCCGTTAAAGTGCTGGCGGCGCAGATTAAAAACGACCAGATACAAGGACAGCCAGTTCAACCGTTACCGGTTCAGCTCAAAGTCGGTGATTCGACCAGGAAAATGCGCGCCGCCAATCCGTATGACGTGATCTGGAACGATAAGGAGTGATGAAGATGGCCAGGAAAGGCTTTACACTGATAGAACTGCTTGTGGTAGTTTCGATTATCGCTATCCTGGCGGCTATTTTGTTTCCGGTGTTTTCCCGGGCGCGAGAAAATGCCCGGCGTTCTGCATGTCTGAGTAACATGAAGCAATTGGGATTGGCTTTTCTGCAATATACCCAGGATTTCGACGAGCAATTGCCCATCAACGGCAGCACGACGAGCGGCGGCCCCGGAACTCGCTCCTGGGATGTATGCATTGCTCCCTATTCAGGGCAGAGAGTGGGCGGCGCATCGCCGATGATTTTTCGTTGCCCCAGCGATACTTCCTCCGAGACCCGGCGCAGTTATGCCATTCCTTGGTGGGGGATGTATGCACCTGGTGACACTGCAACTTTTGTTTTCGGCACTTTCGGCACGGCGCAGTTCGTGGGCGTGAAACAGGCTGATATTCCCCATCCGTCGGCTACAATTATGCTGGTGGAATTTCCTTCTTCCAGTCCAAGCGTAACATCGAGCACCGACCCCTTATACGTCAATAATTCATTTGGAAACTATAGTAATTCCTACGTCACCGGCCCCGGCGGTAGCGGCGCGGATAACACACAAGACCAATCGCGACCGGGAAAACAGCTTCATTTCAACGGCTGGAATTATCTCTTCTCCGACGGGCACGTGAAATGGATGCAACCCCGGCAAACCCGTATCGGGGTGACGACGAATTTGGCACAGCGAGTGCCGGGTAATCTCTGGGCGAGGATTAAGGAGTAATAGCCCTGTAGTGCTTTGTAAATTAAGTTTTTACTCATTGGTAGTTCGTCGTTCCTGGGAGCGCAGGCGTCCCGCTTGCGCTCCCAGACATGATACGAGAAAAGACTTATTTTACAGAGTAATAGAATAAGTTCATTTTTGGCTTATACGCCGGACTGATGCATTAATTTGCGAACCCCGAGCGTGAGCGACGGGCACGATTTCTTTGCTCCACTCGGCTCTTTGCCAGTGCCCGTCGCTCGCGCTCGGGGTTCGCAAATAAGACTTAAAACAACGATGTTTGGGCATGCTTAAGATGATGAGTTTGTAACCAAACCAACAGCTTTTGCATGGTAGAAGGAATTGCCAGGGTTTCAACTTCTTCCCATTGATAGAATTTCAGATGGTCGCCTTGCGATTGCAAATAGAGTGCGGAGACCTCGGTTTCATGGCAGTCCAACCGAATTGCATGCACCGTGACGGTGTGCTTGAGGGTTTTGAGTGAGTGTTTGACTTCACCTGCAATCTCCAATTCCTCTAATAGTCGCTCGCTGGCCGTGGTGGCGCTTTCTCCTGCATTTATGGTAGTGCGCGGCAACTCCCACATGCCGCGCCACCAGCTTTTTTCTGTATTCTCCGCAGTGCGTTGGCGCAGCAAGATGCCGTTTTCATTACCGATAAACAGGCAGACATCGTGCAACTGCTTATTGACTTTTTTGGGCGTGGTGTGTGGCAATTCTTCCTGACGCCCGGTTTGAAAGGCGCAGCAAAACTGTGAAACCGGGCACGCCTCGCACTTGAGTGCTTTGGGAGTGCAGATAAGCGCGCCAAGCTCCATCAAAGCAGGGTTGAATTGACCGGGTTGCTCGCAGGCTTCCACCAAGGTTTGCGCTTCGCTCCACAAGCGAGCCTGGTTTTTGGTGTTCTTCAAATCGCCTTCGATACAAAATAAGCGCGCGAAAAGCCGCACGATATTGGCATCGACAATCGGCGTTTTTTGCCCGAAGGCAATCGAGCAAACCGCACCGGCGGTGTAGCGGCCAACGCCGGGCAGGGCTAATACCTTGTCGTGGTCTTGTGGAAAAATGCCTTCGTGTTGATTGACGACGGCCTGGGCGGCAGCGTGCAGGTTGCGGGCGCGTGAATAGTAACCAAGCCCGGCCCACAATGGCAGCACTTCATCGATATCGGCTGCGGCCAATGCCGCTACATCGGGAAAGCGTTCGAGAAAACGATGGTAGAAAGGAATCACGGCAGCAACGGTAGTCTGTTGCAGCATGATTTCAGAGACCAGCACGCGATAGCCATCGTGAACATTCTGCTCTTCGCGCCACGGCAGGTCGCGCTGGGCACCGGTAAACCAGTGTGTCAACGCCTCGGCAAACGCTTCGGGTGGGAAAGAAAGTTGTGACATACAGGAACGCTAACTCAGGGTGCGGGGAATGCCCAAATTCTGGAAACGCTTGTGTGCGCGTGCGATATCTTCATGGGCATCGGCCAGTAGCGCCGGGCCGTGCCCGGCAAAGAGCTGTGTAACTTGTAAAGCGTGGACTTTCGCCATGGAGTCGCTATATTCCTGAATTGAGCTATCCCAGGTATTGAGCAGGGAGATTTTGCCGCCGGAGAAAATCAAATCGCCACTGAAGAGGGCGCTTTCTCCATCGTGTTCCAAAAGAAAGCTCAGATGGCTGCGGGCGTGGCCGGGGGTTTCGATGGCGCGCAACTTGAGTGAACCGCACGCAACCTCATCGCCATCATCGAGTCCACGAGCGACCGGGCAGGCGTGATACTGGTAATCGGGCGGGTAGATGCCGGCTTCAATGGCGGGGCGCAGGCTGTTAATTTCCTGATCGCCGGTTTCCATCCAGTTTTTACCTTCGTTGGCGCAAAGCACTTGCACGCCATAAGTATCGTGCCAGAAGCGTGCTCCGGCGCAGTGGTCGGCGTGGATGTGGGTGAGGAGTAAAGTCTTGAGGCTGTTTAAAGCGATGCCGCTTTTTTGGATTTGGGACGCAATGCGCTCTGGCTCGACACCGCCTCCGGCATCGATGAGCACGGATTCGCCGTCGCTATGGACGAGATAAACGTTACAGTCGAGAGCGTGGGTGAGGCGCAGCCCCATCTTGCCGCTGCCGACCATATAAATGTGAGGGGAGAGTTGCATACTATGACAAAAGTATAATGCAACTCTCCCTGTGAAACGGCTCTAACTTCTGGCGATTTCGACTTGTTGTTCCTTGAGAACTTTTCCGGCATCATCGAGCAAACGAGCGCGCAGGGTAAATTTGCGGCCTGCCGGTGTGGCATCGTTGCCGACACGAACGGCACCTTTCCAGGTGCCGTCGGCGGCGATGCTGATGGGAGTGCTGTCATACCAGATGTCGCCAGCCGGTTTGATGCTCAACTGCACCGTGGCACCGCCACTGGCTTTGCCCGAAACGGGAGTGCTGTTGCCGACCTGGGCGTTGTTGGCTGGAGTCTCCACCGTTAGAGCCACATCGCCCGAAACGATCACCGGGTTTTTGGGCAGGCGTGCGATCAGGTCGCGATAGCTATCGAGGTGGTGAATCGCCACGCCGTAGTAGACCGGCGAGTTAGCGTAGGCTTCGTTGATTTGAGCCACGGCGGTTTCCAGCGGGCCTTCGCCTTCTTCATAGAAGGTGATTGAGGGCGGATCGCCTTTCACAGCGCCGGTTTCCTGACCGACGACCAGCTTTACATTCGGCGTGTTGGCGGTGGCGTAGTCTATTTCGTCTTTCACGACGGCAATGGTGCCGCCGGTGCCATCGGCTTTATCGCGGTAAGCCATGAAGGCTACATAGGAATTGGGCAGCGAGTTGAGAATATGCAAGGCGTGGAAGGTGGCGGGCCGGGTTTGGCCTTTCCAGGTGACGGTCTGTTTTTCACCGTCCATCCAGAAGGGCAGGGCAAAGCCGAGCCAGAACCCGCTGGAACTGGCGATATTCGATTCGGCTTTCACCGCATCACGTGATTTCTCGATGATATCGAGGAACTCACCGACGATTTTGCCGTGTTGGGCCTCGTCTTTAAATTCCGGCATGACGTAGGGTTCGATATCCCACTGGAAGCCATCCAGGCGACGGGCGGCGGAGGCTGCTTTATTGTAGTCGATAGCACCTTGTAGGCGCTTGAGGGCATCGGCATGCTTATCGGCACGGGTGAACGACGGATCGCCGTCCAGGGCTTCAACGCGCAGGTTTTTGGTGTGGGCGGCTTCAAGGAAGTCGCCCAATGCCTGCGCCGTCACATGCTTGGGGTCGCTGGCATCGCGCTTGGTAGGGCTGAGAAAGTCGCCGAGGTGGATATAGGCGATTTCAATGTTTTTGTCCTTGCAAAAATCAAAGAACTGCTGTCTTTTAGCCGGTTGCGTCATCACACCGGCATCCCACACCCAGAGGGCGCGCGGCTGTGCTTGTTTGGTGGCGACCTGTATTTGGGGCGCGTCTGCCTGAGGGGCTTGAGCGTAGGAGAAGGGAACGGGAACCAGGCAACAGGCCATAGCCAATGTAAAGAGACGTAGTTTGGTGCAGTTCATATAAAGCTCCGGAAGATTCAGATAAGGACGGTCTCCGGCACGGTTAACCGTGCCGGAGACCCACAGGAGAGGGATGCAGATCAGTCGTCCTGGATGGTGAAGAAGGAGTAGGCACCTGTGGTGGCCCCGGTTGTGCTGGTCCGGACGAGTGCGCTGAGTTTCATGCTCTTCACATGACCGTCCACGAAGAGAAGGTTTGTCGTTTCTAAGTGACGTTCCCGCATCTTATCGAGGCGACGCGGCGTCTCTTCCGCTATGGTTGGTTGAGAAGCAACGTCTGCCCACGAAATCTCGAAGGGGAAGGCGGCGCTACCGGTCGGCGGGGGAGCGGTTTCACCAGCCCAGATCGTCGTCGAAACAGCTTCAATTGCCGCAACGCTCTTATTGACCGGGTTCCAGTCGTTGTTGTAGTAGGCAAAATTATTGCCGTAACTACCGTAACGATAGCCGTCGATATACTTGTAAGCACTGTTTTTACGTTGCGTAATCATATCGGTTACCAAAGTATCGCTGGGACAAACGAAAAGTTGTTCGCTTTTAATGTAGGGATAGATAGCATCCATCCATTTATAGCGACCTTGATCTACTCTCGATGAATCGCCAGTTCCTCCGAACCATGATCTCGGAGTCCGTTCGTCATAGTCCTGGACATATTGGAGTAATCCCAATCCAATCTGCTTCAGATTGCTCTGGCAACTGGCGCGGCGTGCATTTTCACGTGCCCGGGCAAATACCGGGAATAGAATTGCGGCGAGGATCGCTATGATAGCTATGACGACAAGCAACTCAATGAGGGTGAATCCGGTCTTTGCGCCTTTTGCGCTGTGGAGAGTGGTTTCGGGTTGTGGGTTGTAAGCGGTTTTCATTTTATTCTCCCTGGCCAACCGAAGTTGGCCAATAATCCTGTTTTTTTACGGCTTGAGCAGTGTGGCGGGAATAGTCTCCCAACAGTCTTGTGAATAATGATGAGGCGGTTCGTCCCAATGTTGTAATAAAACCTGCATCGCCCGTTCACCCACTCCGGCTTCATCGAGGAGTGCTATGTGGGAATAGGGCAGAATTGGTGCTGCCTGCCCCGGACTACTGGCAAAACAGAGCACTTTAATATCATCCGGCAGTTGCAAGCCGCGCCGTTGCGCTTCCAGGATGAAAGTGAGTCCGCGGCTGATATTGGCGGCGACAACGACTTCGGGCAACTGCTCAAGATTCTTCAACTGGGCGGCTAAATCGGCCGTCTCGAGGCAGTCGTAACTTTTGTCTTGCCATGTCAGTCCGTGTTCCATAATGAAACGGCTAAAGGCTTCATATCTCAGACGCTGATGTGGCATCTGGGTTCGCATGCCGATATATTCGAAACGTCGCAGGCCGGCATCGTAGCTCTCCTGGAGAAAACTTTCCAATTGCGGGCGGGGATCGCTGAAAATAGCCTGCAGCTTCAATTCGGAATGCGGAGCACCGACTAATACGGTGGGGATGAGGTTGGAGACGCCATAAAGAAAAGCGCTCTCCTCATGAGAATAGGGAAAATCGAGGTAACCGTGTCCCAGGAAGGCGACTGCTCCGACACCGCGCGCTCGCAACCCCTTCACATACTCCTGGGCGGTGGGCAGTGGTGGAACGTTGAGAATAGAGCGTGTGACGGTCAACTTCTTGGGCAGGTGTGCCTGCGAGGTATCACGTGAACACATGGCCCGCTCGATGCCTTCCATCAGGGCGGTGGCAATATCGAGGACGCTCTGTTGAGGGCTGGCGAACAGCGTTAGCTCGATGGCACCTGTAGATGCGATACCGTTGCCGTTGCTTCCTTTGGGGCCGTTGAGAGATGAAACACTGAAAATGCCTTTGCGCGGGACAATTTCAACAACGCCTTCTTTTTCCAGATCACGCAGAGCACGTGTTACAGTCGCGTGGTTGACTCCCAATTGGCGGCTCAGTTCGCGCAGCGGAGGCAAGGCACCTCCGGCTGGTTCCAGATACTGGGAACGGAGCTGTTCGCGGATTTTACCGTGGAGAGAACGAGATTCAATAGTTGAGGTGCTCATGATAATTAACCAGTATCAAAAATAAGAAACGTAACAACTGTTACGTCTATTATACCCTGACACGTTAGGTTCTAAACATTTTTTTTCGAAGTCTTTTTTCTGTGAGGGATATGATTATGGCAGGATTAGCATAAATTTTGATTTCCAGTCAAAATGAGTTGTCGATACAAGACGTTTGTTTCCTATTTCTCGTTCTGCGTGGCCCTGAAATTCAGGATATGCGAATTCTTTCGGAATACTCTTCTTACTCGACACAGGCACACGACGACCTTCTTGCGCAATGGGAAGCCGCGCAGGGCGAGGGCGGGCCGTTAGAACTCGACCTGACACCGGTTTCGTTCATGGACCCCTACGGCATGGTGGCATTGGTGCTGTTTCTCAACCACTTGCCGGAAACCATGCGACCAGTGCATTTGCGTATGTCGGGCTTCGACTGGCGCAATCCCGAAGCAAGCTCATCTACCAGCAGCAATGCCGCTTCCTATCTCACACGGATGAATTTTTGGGAAAGTGTCGAAGATGTCATCGACGCCCCGCCGGAGAAGATTCCGCTACGCGCCAAAGGCCTCATCGATAAAAACGTGTTGCTGGAAGTGACGATTTTCCGTACCCACGATGCCATCAGCGAGATGCTGCACCAGACCGGTGAAATATTGCAGAACCTGGGTTACACCGTAACAGCGCGCGGCCACGTGCTCGAAGTGCTTTCCGAGCTTTGTTCGAACGTTTTGTTACACGCTGAAGCGCCGTTTGGCGGTGTAGCAGCGATGCAGACATACCGTAACAGAGGTGGAACACGCTATGTCGTCATCAGTATCGGTGATGCCGGTATCGGTGTGCGTCATAGCCTGGCGCATAACAGTGCCCTGGCAGGCCGTTTGGAATCCGACGCCCAGGCGCTGGGCGTGGCAGTGCAGGCCGGAACCAGTCGCTTCGGTGTGGGCGGTCACGGCGGAGGCCTTACCCGTGTGCTGGAAATCGCCCGTCGTTACGGCGGTCAGGTCGCCATTCGTTCCGGTAGCGGTGCTTTGGCCTACAGTGGCAATAAAAATGAACGACGTGCCTTCGATGCCGCTGCCACGCAGGGCACGCAACTGCGCATCTCGCTTCCCGAAGCCAGCCTGTGTGCCAATCCCCAGGCCGATTTGCTGGCTCCTGAAGGCGAAGTCAAGGGTGAATAAGCATGAGGAACCGCGCGCGTGAGCGAGTGGATTGCGGAAGAGTCTTACTTATTAGTCTGTAAAATAATTTTTTACTCTTGCGATGTTGGGAATATCGATTAGAAGACTTGGCCTTGCAATCTGTCATTCTGAGCCAGCGAAGAATCTCATTCCACTTCTCTAAATCTTATATGACAGAGGTAGATGTTTTAGTTCATTGTTACGAGATTCCTCGTGCCTCGGAATGACACCGCGCGAAATTCATATACATGGAATACGTAAAAACATATTTTACAGAGTGCTTATTCTTATGCTCCAATGATTATCCACGCGCAGCCCTTCATTAAATAAATTTAAAAAAATAGGTTTAGAGATATGAAAAGAGGGGTATAATTAATAAAATTCATGCGATAGACCGCATGAATAACGGAAAAATTCTATGGCTTCGCTCCTGACTCAATCAAAGATTCCCAAGTATCTGCAATTAGCCGAACAACTGCGCGCTCAAATTGCCAGTGGTGAATTAGCCCCCGAAGCACGTTTGCCCACCGTAGCGCAAATCCAGGCGCAGCTTGGGGTTAGCCAGAGCACGGTTGACAAGGCCTATGCCTTGTTAGAGCAGGAAGGACTCATCGTGCGCGAGCAGGGAAGGGGCACTTTCGTGGCGCATCCTGCACCAGCGGTTGCCGTGCGTTCGTTAGGGCTGTGGATGCGCATTCCTGCGACCACCGATTTCTACATGATGGAGGTGTTGGCCGGTGTGCGGGAAGAAGCGTCGCGCCGCGATTTGCAACTGATCTGGCTCGACGATGCCAAGCCGCTCCATTCCAGTGAAGTGGGCGGGGTCATTCTTTCCTGTGAGCCAAATGAGGCGATGGCTTTAGGCGTGCCGCCTGGAATGCCGCATGTCTTGCTTTTCCACCATAGTCCCGACTTCACCTGCGTTGTCGCCGACGATTTTCAGGTGGGGAAGCTGGCGACACGTCACCTTATCGAGCAAGGGCATCGGCGCATTGCCTGTTTGCTCTCCTCGGATTTCGATTCCATTTCGCGTCGCCGCCTGGCGGGATACCAGGAAGCCATGCAAGAAGCCGGGCTTGAGGCCGAGCCGGAGGCGGTGCGGTTTCTGGGCGGACGGCTCGAACGGGGCTATCGGCACTGCGCTGCGGCAGTGATGCAAGACTGGCTGGAAACGCAGTGGCACCAGGCCGGTTTCACCGGGTTGGTCACGCAAAACGATGAAACGGCGGCTGGCGTCATAAACGCTTGCAGCGCCGTCGGATTACAGGTGCCGGGAGATGTGAGCATTGTTGGCTGCGACGGCACGGCGCTCAGCGAACTGGTGGTGCCGGCTTTAACTACCGTTAAAATTCCGCTCCGCGAATTGGGCAGTAAAGCCGTTGAAGCGCTGGATAAAGGCATGACAGGAAAAGGCTTGAGCCAGTGGCCTAAAGTCGTGCTGCCGGTGGAACTACTGCAGCGGGAATCGACACGATCATTAAAATAAAGGAGGCGATTGATATGCGGAAATATTCGGGTTGCAAAAGGGGGCATTCCAGTTGGCGAGGTGGGTTTACCCTTATTGAGTTACTTGTTGTCATAGCAATTATATCTTTGCTGGCTTCGATACTGTTTCCGGTTTTTGCTCGTGCCCGCGAGAATGCGCGCCGTGCTTCGTGCCAGAGCAACCTCAAAAGTCTTGGACTGGCGTTCGCCCAGTATTTGCAAGATTACGACAGCCGCTATGTCCCGGCGCATGACGGTGTTCGGTCGTGGGACGTCCTCATCGAACCTTATGTCGGCACTATTGTGAGGCTGGGCGCGCCCTCGTCTGTTTTCAAATGTCCCAGCGATTATTTTGTGCGCAACAGTGGCCGCACGCCGCGCAGCTACGCCATGCCGATGCCGGGCGGCGACTCCACCTCGGGTATGTCGGGCACCTATATCTCGACAGCGCCGGTACGTTACGTGGGATGGCTTGAATCGCAAATCCCCGCTCCTTCGCGCACGTTGCTTTTAGTCGAGCATATGTTTTCCGGCGCTACCGCGAGCGGGAATAACCTGGGTGATACAGCCCACGTCTATTGCTACGGCCCCAGTTGGCCAGCCTTTAGAAGCCAGGATTACGAAGCCAAAACTCCCCTTCATTTGGAAGGCTGGAATTACCTCTATGTGGATGGGCACGTGAAATGGTCGCGCCCCGAAGCGACGGTGGGCAGCGGCACCTTGAAAAATCCCAGAGGTGCGTGGACGATTGCCGAGAACGACTGATTGTTCTGTAAATTAGGTTTTATTCATTCTCTGTGTATGAACATAGCGCTGTGTCATTCCGAGGCACGAGGAATCTGGTAACAATGAGCTAAAACATATTACCCTGTCATATAAGCTTTAGGGCGGTGGAACGAGATTCTTCGCTGTCTCAGAATGACAGCTTGTGAGGGTAAATCTCCTAACCGATATTCTCAACATCGGAAAAGTAAAAACTTCATTTGCAGATTAACGAGATAAAAACTACTCATAATTGGAGAAATTAATGCCGCGTAAAACTGATATGTCGCATTGCCGCTTTGTCCTTATTGCTTGCATTGCTTCATTGGCTATTCCTGTCTTACAAAGCGTAGCCCATGCCGAGCCTGACCCAAACGAAATCGGAGCACAACCGCAAGGCGTTCCCACAGTCGCACAAGGCAGGGAAGCCTGGGCAAAAATATTAGTGGGCCAGGAACTCGCGGCGGGCAGACAGGTGCAGTTTCTGCCTCGCCCCGATTATCACCTCACGCTGGATCAAAAAGACAATCTCGATTTAACCGACGGCAAACTCGCCAGCAAAAACAACGACCGTATCTGGTTTCAAAAAGATGCCGTAGGTTGGTATCTCACACCGGGCGAAACCGTGAGCGTGTTGGTCGATTTGGAGCGCGAAGAAGAAATCGGACGGGTGGCGATTCGGGTTTTAGGCGGGCGCGAGCAGGGCAGCCTGGTATTCCCCAAGGGTTTTGAGATTCTGGTAAGTAGCGATAAGGAAACGTTTTATCGTTTAAGCGAGTTGCAAAAATTGCAACCTGCCGAGAGTGAGCTTTCGGATTTTAAAACCACCTTTTATCTGCCGGAGCCGAAAAAAGCCTACATGCATCCGTTCAGCTTCGATACCAACGTCAAGGCGCGCTACGTCGTGATCCGCATGACGCGTGAATCGGGTATCTTTGCGGATGAGATTTCGATTCAGCGCAAATGGACGCCAGATGCCGTAACGCCGCTTACGCAGTACCCAGAAGCCCGCTTCTACGCCGAAGGTGTCGCGGTGTTGCCGCGCAAAGAGTCGCAGGTTGTGATCGAAAACGTCGTGACGCCCTGCTACTTCGTCGTCCAGGATAACCGGGAAGGAAAAGCCACCGGGAAAATCGATATGCTGGTCGATGTCCCTGCAGGTATTGAATTGATAGGTGCGGCGGGATTGAATTTTGAATCGCAGGCTGCGCCTAAGCCGGGCGAGCGGCGTTACCGTGTCGATCTCCTGAAACGAGGCACCGGACGCTACGGCCCTTACTTCTTCCAGGTGAAGGACAAAACGAAAGTCCCCGCCGATGCGCGCTTCCGGGTGACGGCGCGAGTCGCTGGGGAAAACTCCCATGTGGTGGAAACGCCGCTCCGTACGGTGGTGCTTCCCGAAGTCGATACGCGGGGCGTGCTGGATGTGAGCCTGGCCTGGATGAATGAAGGCAACGCCCTTACCTGGCCTGGCTTCCAGCAAGAGTTTCGCAAGTTAGGCTTCGATTACGTATCGGCTTTTCCGCGTTGGTATCAGACGCCGGATAAAAAGATGGCGTTGGAAGCCGGCTATAGCGTAGGATTAGCTGCTGATGCAGGTCAATATAATGTTCTTCTGGAAAAAGTAAAATCAGGGTCGAGTAATGCACTCCAACTGCTGGACGAATCGAGAAAGAAAAACTTTCGTATCGTCGCTAACGATTCACCGTTTCATATTCTGGGCAAGACGTTAGATGAAGCGTTGAAAGCCGGAAAAATTCCTGAGCAAGAGCAGCGTGAAATCTTCAACGTGGTGGATGGCAAAGTCGGTAAGTATGTCCACCCCCTCTATCGGGGACGCTACTTTCAAAACGAAATCAGCCGCATCAAAATGCAAGTGGAAGTGACGCGTCCCGACGAGTTTTATCTCGATATCGAGTGGTGGTATGAATCGGTCGATGAATCGCAAAAAGATGAGCGCATGATAGCGGCATGGAAAGCTTCGGGCAAAACCTGGGAAGATTTCCGGAGCGATATCGGCACCGATGTGCTGCGCGCCGTGCGCAAAGCGGTGGACGAAGCCGCACGTAACGCGGGTATCGCTGCGCCGAAAATTGGCCTCTACAATTCCCACGCCTCAGGGCACCAGGTGCAGAAGTTTTTTGAGTTTTCCAAGCTCTATCCCGATATCATTCAGTACTCCATGCCCAGCCTGTACGTGCAGGGCCGCACGCTGGATGTCATCGCCAAAATCCGCGCTGATTACGCCAAGCTGGGCAATCGCGATATCATTCCCTGGCTGACAGCCGGGACCTACGGCGAGTTCGACCCGCAGCACATGGAAACCATGGTGCTGGAAAGCATCCTCAACGGCGCGCGGGGAGTGACCTACTATTACTTCTATGATTTCGATCCGATGGATTTTTACCATCACGCCAATGCCTTGTCGCTTTTGATGAAACATCCTCAACTTGTGAAAGCCGGTAAGCCAAAGGCGTGGACGGGCAGTAATCCCGATCTTAATTACACCGCCTTTGGCACCGACCGGGAATTATTCCTGATGGTGGGCAATTACAAGCGCAGCCGCGACGGGAAATCCCGGGTGCAAATCCCCCTGTCCAGCGTAGGAAAAATACAAAACGTCGTCACCGGCGCTGCGTTGAAAGCGGGCCGGGAACTGAGCCTGGACGTGCCGCCGGGAGGGTATGTGCTGTTGCACGTGAGTCGATAGACCAGGAATCCATCGGGAAGGGGGCTTTTTATCAGTTTTTCTTTGCGCGAAAGCCCCGGTTTCGGCAAACTGCAAGGTCTAATGATTCAAGTAACTTTTCCCGATGGCTCGGTCAGGGAAGCGGCCGAGCAAAGCACTCCGCTTCAACTCGCAGAGAGCATCTCTCCGCGTTTAGCCAAAGCAGCGCTTGGTGCGCTGGTCGATAATGCGCCGTGGGACCTCACTCGCCCGCTGCCGGGTGATTGCACCGTTAAAATCCTCACCTGGAACGATGCCGAAGGCCGCGAGATTTATCGTCACTCCAGCACCCACCTCATGGCCCAGGCCGTGAAGGCGCTGTATCCTGAAGCCAAGCTGACCGTCGGGCCGCCGCTCGAAGACCGGTTCTATTACGATATCGACATGCCGTCGGTCTCCGAAGACGACTTCGCCGCGATTGAAGCCAAGATGAAGGAATTCGCCAAAGCGAATTTCCCCATCGAACGCGAGGAAGTGACGCGCGAACAGGCTCAGGAGTTATTTGCGGACGACGAATATAAGCTGGAACTGCTGCAGGATATTCCCGAAGGCGAAACGCTTTCGATTTACCGTCAGGGCGACTGGTTCGACCTCTGCCGCGGCCCGCACGTGCCTAATACCGGTGTGCTGAAAGCCTTCAAGCTGCTTTCGGTAGCCGGAGCTTACTGGCGCGGCGATGCCAACAACAAGCAGTTGCAGCGTCTCTACGGCACCAGCTACCCCAGCCAGAAAGAGCTGGATGCCCATCTGGAACGCATCGAGCAAGCCAAACTGCGCGACCACCGCAAGCTGGGCCGCGAGTTGGGGCTGTTCATGCTCTCGCCCGAAGTGGGTCCGGGTTTGCCGCTGTGGCTACCCAAGGGCGCACAGCTTCGCCGCACGCTGGAAGACTTCATCCGCGATGAACTGGTGAAGCGCGGCTACCATCCGGTTTATACGCCGCACATCGCGCGCACCGAGCTGTTCAAGCAGTCGGGCCACATGACGGCTTATGCCGACTCGATGTTTCCCGTGATGCAGGACGGCGAAGACGGCGACGAGTTCGTGCTCAAGCCGGTGAACTGTCCGTTCCATATCCAGATCTATAAGAGCCAGTTGCGCTCTTACCGCGACCTGCCGTTGCGTTTTGCCGAGTTCGGCACCGTGTATCGCTGGGAGCAGAGCGGGGAAGTGGGCGGCCTCACCCGTGTGCGCGGCTTTACCCAGGACGATGCCCACATCTTCGTGACGCCCGACGAACTGCTGGCCGAATTCCGCCGCCAGGTGGAATTGGTGCTGCTTGTCTTTGGTAAGCTCGAACTCAACTACACCACGCGTGTTTCGCTGCGCGACCCGAATAATCCCGAAAAGTACATCGGTTCGGAAGAAGCCTGGGAACAGTCGCAAAGCGCTTTGTTGCAAGCCGTGCAGGAACTGGGCCTGGAACATACCGTGGCCGAAGGCGAAGCCGCCATCTACGGCCCCAAGCTCGACTTTTTGGTGACCGATGCCATTGGCCGCGAATGGCAGCTCGGTACGGTGCAGGTCGATTATGTGCTGCCCGAACGCTTCGAGCTGGAATACATCGGCCCCGATGGCGCAGCCCACCGTCCGGTAATGATCCACCGCGCGCCGTTCGGTTCGCTGGAACGTTTCTGCGGCGTGCTCATCGAGCACTTCGCCGGTGCCTTCCCGTTCTGGCTGGCTCCCGAGCAGGTGCGCGTGCTGCCGATTGCCGATCGCCATTTCGAATATGCCCAGAGCGTAGCCGATGAACTCAAGGCGGCTGGCTTTCGCGTCGAAGTCGATCTGGATAACGCCAAGATTGGTGCGAAGATCGCGCAAGCTGAAACGCAGAAGGTGCCTTACATGGCCATCATCGGCGATAAGGAAGTGGAAGGCAACGCCGTTTCGCTGCGTGCCCGTGGCCGCCAGGATTTGGGCAGCCTGACGCGCGAAGAGTTGCTGGCACGTTTTCGCAGCGAGCTATAAATACCTGTAACCCCAAATAATAAGGCTACAACGACTGTATTTAAGTCGTTGTAGCCTTTTTTGTTTTCAGAAAGCACTAATCCCATGAATTGTCTTGTTGTTTACCTCATGCGTGGAGCAACGACGAACTCCCCTTCCTCAGGACTTATAACTACTACATGTCTCCTATTATCGCTAAATTTCTCATCCCAGCGATTAAAATCGCGGCCGGAGGGCGCTGCGCGCCGAGTGTCCGCCTGCGCGGACACGGTGTCCACGCAGGTGGACTACTGCGCCGAAGGCTCTCCGGCCGCGAATTCATTCGCTGGAGATGTTCTCATTGCCACCGAAAAAAATGTTTAAAACCCGAAATAGATGGGTATAATACAAATGCTACAGCATGCTGTAGCATTTAAGAAGCGTTGAAGAGAAGCCAACATCAATATGAATTCTAAAGCCATTGCTCCATCCGAATCCAATACCGGCGACGCCATCTATCTGGCCATGCGCACGCAAATTATTACTGCGCAGCTTCAGCCCGGCGAGCGGTTGGTGCAGCGGCAACTGGCAAAGCAATTCGGCAGCAGCAATATTCCGATCGTCGAAGCCATCCGGCGTCTGGAAAGTGAAGGTCTGGTAGTTTCCCATCCCAATGCCGGTGCGCGGGTGAAGGTGTGGGATGAAGACGATATTCGAGGTGCGTTCCTGGCTCGCGAAGCGTTGGAAGGTGTGGCCTGCCGTATTTTCGTCGAACAGGCATCGCCTCGCGAAAAAGCACGGCTGACGGAAATGGGGCAGAAAATTGACGAGGCTTGCGTAGCCGAAGATATTGAAGAGCTTTTCCGGACCGATATTGCGTTTCATCTCTACGTAGCCGGTGAATATAATCCCAAGGCACAGGCTTCGGCGCTATTTCGCCTGGTGCAAAGCTCCTGTTTGTTGACGGCGACGATTCGGGGTGGAAGTTTTGATGGAAGGTTGGAAGTTAAACCGATGGAGTCTTACCGCAATCATAACGAGTTAATCGTTGCCTTGCAGGGTAACGATCCCGATTTGGCCGAGCAACTCGGGAAAAAGCATGTCAGAACTGTGCTGGAGGCATATAACAGAAATATAGCCGAAAATTTGGTGTGACGCAGTGCAGGGATGTGTTGATGGACTTGTCGTAAGAAAAAATAGTGGAGGTTGGTGTTATGCGAATGAAAACAGGAGTCGGTTACAAAGGCTTTACTTTAATTGAGTTACTTGTCGTCATAGCGATAATAGCTATCCTGGCGGCAATCTTGTTTCCGGTATTTGCCCGGGCGCGGGAAAATGCGCGGCGGGCGAGTTGCATGAGCAACCTCAAGCAAATCAGCATGGGCGTTATGCAATATACCCAGGATTACGATGAGCGAATGCCCTCCAACTACGTTTCACTCAATGGCGGCGCAGTCACACGCTGGTGGGCAGACCTCATTCAACCTTATGTAAAAAACTATCAGCTCTACGTTTGTCCCAGCGACAGCACTCCGGGTTCTTATCCCTGGAACCGTGGTGCGGGCGATGTGAATCCGCTGGTGCTGTCCTACGCTCCTAACGGCGTGGTCTCTTGTTCGGCTGGTGACATGGCCAGTATGGGTTTTCCGGCTGTCAATAATAACACCGCACCCATCCTGTTTGCGGGCCTCTCCCAGACGATTGCCCAAGTGCAAGATGCCAGTGGCACCATTTTGCTTGCCGAGATGAAACAGTTAACAACGACGCCGAGTTTCTACAATATCACCGATTGTAACCAAACCGATTACGGTGCGGCTGCCACAGCTCGCGTTGTGCCTCGCCATTTGGAGGGCACCAGCTTCCTCTTTGTCGATGGGCACGTGAAATGGCTCAAGAAGAGCAAACCCAATATGTGGACGACGTTGTCGGATTAAGAACGCGATTTAAAGGATTCTATTTTTATGAGGAAGCTTCTGATTTCGGCTGCCACCTGCCTGGCGTTATGCACGGTTGCCTCTGCCCAACAAGCCAATAGTATTACGCTTTCCAAAACACAACCCTTGAAGGTTGTTTTGCCGGCAACCAGTATTCCCGCCGAAGATACAGCGGCGCAGGAACTCAAGCACTATCTCGGCCAAATCACAGGTGTGCAAAGCGAGATTGTTCGCGAAGGTCAAGCCGAAGCTGTGACGGAGAACGCAATCTATGTTGGTTCGACACAGTTTGCTGCCAAACAGGTGAAAGATTACAACACGCTGGCCGATGAAGAATGGGTGATGCAAACCCAGGGTAAGGCATTGATTCTTACCGGTGGCCGCCCGCGTGGGGCGCTTTATGCGACCTATCGTTTTCTCGAAGATGTCGGCGGTGTGAGCTGGTGGAATCCGTGGGAAGAAACCGTACCGCAACGCCCGACACTCACGATTGCCAACCTCAACCGGCGCGGCAAACCGGCGTTTCGTTATCGCGATATTTACTCTTTATACGGAGTCGATAACGGGCGTTTTGCCGCCCGCAGCCGCATTAACCGGCAGGGCTATGCCCCCATCGGCATCGAGTATGGATGGAGCCGCGCTTACGGCCCACCCGCAGAAAACCACACTTTTTATCGTTACTTGCCGCCGGAGCAATATTATAAAGACCATCCCGACTGGTATATCTTTGCTCCGGGCACACCTTTAGATACCGGTAAGTTTCCGCATATTCAGGCGCAGCTGAATGTGTCGAATAAGGAGATGCGCCAGGAGTTCCTGCGTGTGCTGCGCGAAAATATCCGCACGTCGCGTAAAGATGCCATCGAGAAAAATCTGCCGCCACCCGATACCTTCGATGTTTCGCAGAACGATGGCGGCACCGTCACCTGGGTGGGCGAGGCTGACAAAGAGCTGGTCGCGCATGAAGGCTCGAATTCGGCTTCGATGGTCGATTTCCTGAACTTCCTGGCCGATGGCATTCGCGATGAGTTTCCCGATGTCTACCTGAGCACGTTGGCCTATCACAGCGGCGAAAAAGCGCCTAAAACTTTGAAGGTGCGCGATAACGTCATTATCCGATTAACCGATACGCAAAGTAATGTCATTCAGCCCGTCACCGCCGAGCGTAATCACACTTTGCGTAAGAATCTTGATGATTGGGGCAAGCTCGCGAAGAATCTACGGATATGGGATTACAATCTCACTTTCATCCACCCCGAGATGCCGGTGCCGACCCTCGATACCTATGCTCCCGATCTGCAGTATTTTCTCAAAAATAATGTGGAAGGAATGTTCATTGAACTTCAAGCCCCCGCTGCGGGTGATCTGCGTGACTTGAAAATTTGGACCTTGAGCAAGCTGCTCGAAGACCCCGCGCAAGACCCGGATGCTCTCGTGCGTCGCTTCACCAACGGTTATTACGGTGCCGGTGGGACACATGTTTACCAGTACCTTGAGGCATTAAGGCAATCCGTGCAGCGCATCACCAGCGAAAAAGGCGCACCGGAAGTGACGTGGTTCACCGGGACGGGCGATTACACCTACCTCACGCCCGAGTTCCTACAGCAATCGCAGCAGTTGTTCGATCGCGCCACGGCTGCGGCAGCCGGTGATGCGACCTTGACCCAGCGTGTGCGCAATGCGCGTGCTCCCATTGATTTTGCGACTTTAATGCTTTATCAGCGCGTTGTCGAAGCGTGGACGAAAGCCGGAAAATCGCTTGATACGTTACCGCTAAAACGCGATGTCGTCGGGCAGCGCCTGTTGCTGACCCGCAACGAGCAAATCGATCGGTGGCATCTGGAGAAAGATCGGGCCAAGGAACGCAAGAAACTGGAAGATGAAATTCAGTCTCTCACCGCTGTGCCGCTTCAAGTTGCCTTGCCTGCGCAATTGGCCGGAGTGCCGATTGAAAATATTCACGCCTACGATTTCCGCGACGCCGACCCTTCGCATGGCGGAGCCGTGACTCCTGATGCCGCTGCCCCCAGCCAGTATGTCAGTCGCTTGCCGATTGCCGATGCCTTAGCTGAAAAGTTCAAGCTGCCCACCGCCTGGGGCGTTTATAGCGGGCGAGACAAGAAAACTTTGTTGCAAAGTGCGTTCACTCCCGAAGGCATTCCGGGGCCGGGATATAACTGGTATAAGCTGGGTGAAGTCGCACCGACGCCCCACTCCTATGTCTTCTTTACCTGGTCGTGGCGACTGCAATTTTATATCAGCGATGTAGCGCAGGCGAAGAACCCCAACCAGAAATATGAAGTGTGGGCGAACGTGAAGTTCGAAGGGCCATTATTCCCACACGGCAAAGCCGGTGAAGAGAACGCCGTTTCCGTTGATCGAGTTATTTTGGTAAAGCGCTAAATGAATTAGTCTGTAAATTAAGCTTTTACCCGTCTTGGCACTTTTAGTCGATGCTTCGAGCTTTATCTGCGAACCCCGAGCGTGAGCGACGGGCTGACCTCTCAGTTTCGCAAGCGTTTACGCCAGCCCGTCGCTCACGCTCGGGGTTCGCAAATAGAGGTACCTATCCAGCGTAAAGGATAAGTAAAAACCTATTTTACAGACTATTAAGAGGCGCAAAGATTAAGTTTTTATGTGGAAAAGTGTCTTAGAGTTAAGTTCACAACGTAATATTGTCGCTGGTAGTAATGCAGCTTTAAGCGATGCCATCCGGCGTGGAGCCGATCTCCGGATTTACACCGAGTTCATTCACAATGAGCATATCGATGTTCATTCCGATAATAACGAGTTGGTGCGCGAAGTCTCCGAATTCCCGGTGACCTATCTGCTGGAAGACCGTTGGGTGGCGGCTGTCATGAGCCGCAGGCAGCCGATTTCGCCGCCCGATTCATTCGGGCCGCGTCCTTCAATGTCGTTTTTCCTCTACAACCAGGACGGCCAGCAAGCGATTGCCCGGCCGTATCTGGATGGGGAAGCCACCACTGGCTCTGCCCACGAAGTCCCGGCAGAGATGAGCAAATATCACCTTCAGCAAAGCTTTGACGACAACACCAACGCGCCCAGCCAAAATTTCATTTATGACTTTGAGCTGTATCGTTTTTACGTGAACGATGGCTGGCGCGAAGTGTTTGCGGGCGATGCGCAGGGCAACCCGCAAAGCGGCAGCCTGGAAGAATTGGAAGCGGCGTTCGCCAATGGCTGCGAAGTGAAGGTGGCGGTGAGGGGCCTGTGCGGCGACTTGGGAAGCTCGTTAGAGCATGAACTTTTCGTGCAGTTGAATGCCTGCTACTACAATACCCGGCAACGTCTTTTTTCGGCAGGCACCCATCCGCTGGTGCGTGTTGCTCCGCAAATTCCGATGCTGTATGATAGCCATAATTGGGATTTCGGCTGGCTGCTGGTGCGTTCGGATGGCTATGTAGAATATCGCTGTTGCGACCCCTATACGCTCAAATTTCAGGATTTTCAAAAACGCCACGCTTTGCGCTGGTTTGTTCGATAAATTATTGTGATTACAATCAAAGAAACTCATCGCATCGCAAAGAGTGATGAAACCGGCTCGCCGCTTTGCGGCATGATTTCGTACATTCATCCCATCCAGCCCACATTGTTGCGTCGCCTGGGGCGGGAAATCGGTAGCGACGTGCACGACGATTTTGCTGATAGCCTCAGCACCGATAACGGAGCGACCTGGAACACGCCTCGCCCGGCGCTTTCGCGGGTGGAAGAGCAGGGTGGCTATACGATTTTCGTGGAGAATTCGCTCTACTATTGCGGGCAAAGAAACCTGCTGGTGCATCTGGTCGATCAGATTTTCCAGGACCAGTTGGAAGAGGCTGATTTAAACCAGTCTGCATTATTGCGCATTACTGTGGCTTCGCCCGAAGAGTTTCTCGCCGGGCCAGTCAAACCGTCGCTCGTAAGTAACTTCGGTTTAAAGCAGGGCATCTGTGTCAGCTTTGCTCACCCTCTTGAAACCGTCTCCGGAAAGCTGTTGATACCGGTGCAATGGCAAGCGAATATCGCCGAACATGAAGCCGATTGGAACGGTTTTACCATGCGCGACGATATGAGCGATGTCTTTGCCGATGTGTGGGAAAGCGCGCTACTGATCGGCACCTGGAACGAGCAGGGTAGTTTAGATTGGATGCTGGGCAACCCCGTGCCCTACGACTTCGGCGGCAGTTCGCGGGGCATGTGTGAAGGCACGGTCACAGAACTCGCCGACGGCAGGCTGGCGATGATTCTGCGCGGCTCCAACGCCGCCTGGCTGGATAAGCCCAGTTATAAATGGCTGTCGTTTTCACAAGATGGCGGCCTAAACTGGAGCAAGGCCCAGCCGCTTGCCTGTGACGACGGCACTCTCTTGCAATCGAGCGCAACCGGTTCGGCGTTGTTCCGCTCTCTCAAAGATGGGCAGCTCTACTGGCTGGGTAATCTCTGCGAGGAAGGCCAGCAGGCGCAAGGCAACTGGCCGCGTTCGCCTCTCCACATAGCCCGGGTCTGCGAAGAGCCTTTTTCGTTGGTGCGCGAAAGCATCACCGCCGTTGCTACCCACACGTCCGAAGAAGGCGAGTTCGTGCAGCATTCCAACTTCCGCTTCTATCAGGACAGGGAAACTGGCGAAGTTGTGGTCTATCTCACACGTTTTGGCGAGCGCGGCATGGAAGGAACGCAGTGGATGGATGCCGATTTGTATGAGTATCGTGTGGAATTGTAATTATTTCGTAACTTTAGTTTTATCCTTCTCGTTGTCCAGCGATTAAAATCGCGGCCGAAGGCTCTCCGGCCGCGAATTCAACGCTTGTTGTGCATTAACGGGTTGTCTAACGGCGAAAGGTGTAGGTATCCTGCTGTCAAAATCCCTCTCACAGGAGCTTGTCATGCTGGATACCAACACCTTTCTCACAGAACTTTACGTCATGGCCGATGATTTTTGTAAGACCCTCCCCGCCCCAGCGCCTACACCCGGAGCCAACCCCTCGCTTTCGCGCAGTGAGGTTTTGACCTTGTGCGTCTTTGGACAATGGCGCCA
>Ga0209369_1000629_pt1 | contig 33179 bp, 31 predicted proteins | sample EBPBio142010_DNA_FD_185865 | JGI IMG/M metagenome (GOLD analysis project Ga0209369, IMG submission 185865) | Wastewater treatment Type I Accumulibacter community from EBPR Bioreactor in Madison, WI, USA - Reactor 1_10/4/2010_ DNA (SPAdes)... | ecosystem: Engineered > Bioreactor > EBPR >... | reverse complement strand
ATAACCGACCTGACGACATATCCGTTCCAGGGTCTGCACCACATCCTCACCACGATAACTGAAGCGGGCATCAACTGCTGGCGAGAAGCGTGAGAATGTATCAACCACCGTCAGGATACGGATCTTCGTAAGCGGTCAGCCGATGGCGTTAGACTTGACGTTCCAAGGCATAAGGGCTTCGATTTCAGTTACAGGCCAGCCTTGAGCAATGCGGCTTAGTGTTTGGGATAGCCAGTCAAGCGGATCGACGCTGTTCATTTTGCATGTCTGGAGAAGCGTGGCCAGTGTAGCCCAGGTCCGTCCGCCGCCTTCGCTTCCGGCAAACAGGCTGTTTTTCCTCGTGATTGTCTGTGGTCTGATCGCACGCTCGACAATGTTGCTATCGATTTCGACCCGGCCATCGGTGAGGAAGCGCTCCAGGGCCTCGCGCCGGGTGAACGCGTAGCGGATCGCCTCGGCGGTTTTGGACTTGCCCGAGACTTTACCCAGTTCCTTTTCCCACCGGTCGAAGAGGCGGGCGACAATGGTTTCAGACTGTTCCTGACGGAACGCGGCGCGGATGTCGGCATTCTTGCCGCGAACCTCATCCTCGATCTTCCACAATTTGGTCATGGCGGTGACCGTATCTGTTGCAGCCTGCGAGATCCCGCTGACGTGCAGATCGTAAAATTTGCGGCGCAGATGTGCCCAGCAGCCTGCGAGCTGTATCTGTTCATTGCGCCCAGCCTTGGCTTGCGCCTTGATCATGCTCGTATAGGCGCCATATCCGTCCACCTGCAGGATTCCGTTGAACCCGGCAAGATGCCGCGCCACGCATTCTGCGCCCCGACTGTCTTCAAAACGATAGGCCACCATTGGTGGACTGCTCCCACCATAGGGACGATCATCGCGTGCATAGGCCCAAAGCCATGCCTTGGTGGCTTTTCCCGAACCGGGAGCCAGAGTGGGCAAGGTCGTCTCATCGGCGAAGACCCTTTCACCTTCCTTGACCCGCTCCAGGATATAATCGGCGCATATCTGAAGCTCGAAGCCCAGATGCCCCATCCATTGCGCCATCAAACTCCGGCTGATCTCGACGCCATCGCGCAAATAGATTGCCTCCTGACGGTAAAGTGGAAGGCCATCGGCATACTTGGAAACGGCTATATAGGCGAGCAGGCGCTCTGTCGGCAAACCGCTCTCGATAATATGTGCAGGCGCGAGCGCCTGAACCACACCATCATGGTTCCGGAATGCATATTTGGGGCGGCGTGTCACGACAACCCGGAACTTCGGGGGCACGACGTCCAGGCGTTCCGAGCGATCCTCGCCGATCAGGACCTTTTCCAGACCCTCGCAACGAGCCGGAATCTCCGGTTCGATGACTTCCTCAATGCGTTCGAGATGAGCGGCAAAGCCCTTGCGCGGACGTGATGCCCGTTTCGGCTTGCCCCTGGCCGCATCGTCAAGTTCGCTCTGGATCGCCGAGAGACCGGTTTCCACTTCCTCGAAAGCAAACGATACCTGTTCATCGCTAACACCAAGGTGTAATCGTTCGGAGCGCCGGCCGTGCTGGGCGCGCTGCAAAACCTTCATGATGGATGTCAGGTTGGCAATCCGTTCGTTGGCGCTCTTCTCCACTGCCTCCAGCCGGGCAATCTCAGCTTCAGCAGCCTTCAACCGGGCTTCCTTTTCAGCCTGCTCACGTGCCATTGCGAGCACCATAGCTTTCAGTGCGTCAACGTCATCCGGCAGATCGTGAAGCGGTAAATCCATGAGGCTGAGTAGAGCATAAAAGCGGCCGTTTTCCCAACCATTACAGCATCATGAATCATCTTGCCGCAGGCGTTGTCATCCTGTCAGCAAAGGGCGTCTTGTCCTGTTCGGGCGGATCTTTTTCCAGTCCATTCCAGCCAACAAAGCCATGAGCTGGGAATGATCCAGACGTATCCTCGCAACTGACAGGCCCGGCCAGCAAAAGCCACGGTCCTCAAGCGTTTTCGAATAAAGGCAAACGCCACTGCCATCCCACCACACAATCCGGACCCGGTCGGCACGTTTTGACCGGAAGACATAAAGCGCACCATTGAACGGGTCGAGACCGCCATCACGGACAACTGCCATCAGGGAAGCGGCTCCCTTGCGGAAGTCGACGGGCTGACAGGACACATAAACCACCACACCGCTGGAAATCATGCCTTGCGAGCCGCCCTCAGAACCTTCACCAGGTGATCCGGATCGAAGGCTGAACCGACGCGAACTACCATGTCGGCGACAACAATATCGATCGAAGCGCTACACGTCGTTTCAACACGTGCAAATCTGGCCGGACTGGCCGGTCCCGCTGTTACTGGTGAAACAACACCAGACGCAAGCGCCTTACGACGCCATCCATAAAGCTGCGAGGGATCCAGACCTTCAGACCGTGCAACCGCCGAGACGTTGGCCCCGGGCTGCAACGACGCAGCCACAATCCGCGCCTTCTCGTCATCCGACCAGTCTCGCGGCCGCCGTCGGCTTCGCACAGGCTCCGCCGTCAAAACCTCGAATGTCCGGGTCTGATTCACACCGTCGCTCATAGGATTCTCCGCATGATTCATGCAGAAAATCGCCCATCTCACCGACGAAAGATACGTGGGATAGCCTACCCGCTTACGGATCTTCCGTCCTGTCGCCAATTGATCATGGACAAAATCCATTGCCCAAACATGGTTGGAATGGGTCGCATCTGTGCGATCAGCGCGAAGCTTCGCCTTCACGCGTCGTTTGGGAACCTTGTTCCGCAGCTGAAGTCCCATCTCCTTGTAAAGACGATAGATTCGCTTCGGATTAACGGGCCAGCCGTCACGCTTGAGAAGCACATGCACGCGCCGATACCCATAACGAACCCGTGTCTGACAGATGTCCTTGATCCTGAGCTTCAGTTCAGCCTGCTCGCCGCGCTTTGACTTGTAGACATAAAGTGACCGGTCAATCTTGAGCACCGAACAGGCGCGTCGTACCGAGACTTTCCAATCCGACTTAATAGTGTCGACAAGCGCTCGCCTGCGTGCAGGCTTCAGAGCTTTTTTGCCAAAACATCCTGAAGCATGGCCTTGTCCAGAGACAGATCAGCAACGATCCGCTTCAGCTTGGCATTCTCCTCCTCGAGCTGCCGTAACCGCTTCATCTCGGATGGCATCAGACCCGCAAATTTCTTGCGCCAGTTATAAAACGTGGCGTCTGAAATACCTGCCTTCCGACAAACCTCACCAATCGGCGTGCCATCCTCTGCCTGCTTCAAAACGAATGCAATCTGCGCTTCTGAAAACTTCGATGCCTTCATGGAACTCTCCTTCTCCCAGATAAGGGATCATAAGTGGAAAATTCCAGTTCTGAATGGCCTAATTTATTGGGAGCACGTCAACTATTAAACCACTGCAGCTTCGGTTAACAAAGCGCTAGTTTTGACTAAGCTTGGGCACGCACCTTGACTTGGCACATCAAGAATCGTCGTTACCAGGAAAAACCAATCTTCCCTGCATTCGCTGAAGTACAACGTCTGTGACAATTTCAAGAACGTTGTCGACCAAAAAGTCGTGTCCATGCTCGATATTAAACTCCTTGAGACTAAGGAACCGGTAACCGTCTGACACGGCATCATAATGTGTGTGCCATCCTAGATCGTTCTTTTCTTGATGACTGAATCGCGGCTTCCTATCTTTGAGAACTTTCTTCAGACCGTGCTGCGTTGACCGTATGGGAAAATGATTAAGAATGAACCTGTACGGAAAGACACGCTTTCCAGGGAATTGTGCATGATGCCCTCCGGTGGACGAGAGGTCAATCAAATGCCCCCCTTGTAGCCACGCCTTTGTCTGCAAAAAATGCGATGGTTGTTTGGAAAAATAACAGTGAGTGAAATGCACAGCAGGATCTATTCCAGCACCGAAATCATCATCCAATGGTGGATACTCGACAACGCCGAATTCAACAGCGTTGCTGCCGTATTCTTGGGCGATTGCCAACCCATGTTTCAATGAGATTTCTGTCCATGGTGACGTGCGTAACTCATCGCTATCGATATGAATTATCCAGCGACCAGCAAAACCAAAGCCGATTTCCGCTTTACGCCGCAATATGGCCCTCCAGACATATTCCGTTGTGGGCTCAGAAGGAAACCTCTCGACAGTTATTCTGTCAGGATACTCAAGTTGTAAATTTTGAAGTATCTCGAACGTGCCATCATTTGACCAATTATCGAGAAAATGCAGGTCTATTCCGCTATCTAGATGTTTTCTAGAAAGCTGCTCCACAATATCCGAATCGTTAAAGCACGATACTATCCCCAACGGATTTATAGAAATTTCCTTGCAATCTTTATTGATGGCACCATCAAGTATAAGAACACTGTTGTACTTCTTCCGTTTCATGTTATCGCTGATCGAATAGCCCGCGAATGCGGGCTTCATACCATGTGTGGTGAAGAACGAAGATAGTTCCGACAGCGTCCATTCGCGAACATGCGCTGGATTGACAGGCGGCCCCTCATGCAAATATCCATGAATTTTTTGACGATCGGGCGTCGATAAAACAATAATGCCACCGGAATCGTGTATATGTTTCAAACAATCCACGAGTCCGAGTGGAGACCGAAGGTGCTCAATCACATCAGCACAGATAACGACTGACGCCTTCCAATCAATTTTTGGCAATTGATCACGGTTTGAATTCTCCAAATCAAGATCTAGAGTTTTGCACTCCGGATACTTTTCTTTAAAGAATTCTACGTTTACACCAAAGTCTATTGCATATTTCTGTTTTGCAGTAGAACCTATAGAAGCGAGCTTCTTACCATTGCCCGACCCTATATCGACAACTATACTACGCCCTGTCTGACGAAGAATAAAATCGGCCGCGTAATAAATTTCAGGCTGATGAACAACTATCTTACTCAGGAATGAGCGGTCATCAAAATAGTCATTTTGGAGCCGCTCCTGATATGAAGTCGGCATATGAAATTTAGTAAACTCTACGTTTCTCATTAGCGACTCCATTCATATAATCTTATTTATGGCGTTCATCAAAAAGCGCTCTACGGATATGTCATCTAAGCATTTCTCGAGGTAATCTCGATCGGATAACACACCGGAACTCTTCACGTCGTTTACGTTAGACATCACCAGATCGATCGATAACTCATCCATGTTGACGGTACGCACCAATCTGGAAAATGGGAAATCTGCGTCACCGGTCGGATCAGTCAACACTGGAACACCGCAAGCAGCCGCTAGATAAACCCTGGGGGCCAGCGCTTGAATGTCGTCTGCATGGATATTGAGGATACAACGAGAACGTTTGAACAATTTCCCGAGCTCACTTCCGCTGACCCCATGCTCAATCCAGAGAAATGACACGTTATGGTTTTTCAGCCTAGATAGGATTCTCGACCTTCGCTCAGTAGCTTTACCTAGGAAAAGAATATCCCACTTCGGCTTCGGAATACGGCTGGGATTAAAATAATTGGTGTTGACCGGTATTACAGCGTAATCATCAATCGGAAGCCCTTTCAGCTCTATGAAAGATTTTGACCCCTTATCGTAGTGATAAATTCGATTATAGCCAGCCTTCTCCAGCTGCGAAATCATTGCCAACCTTCGATCCGTTTCGGAGGATGTCTTGATCGTCCCATCGATTGCCATTTTAGGTAGAGGCTCGGTCGAGAAGCCAATTTTGTATCCCGAAATGGATACGAGATCGGTAGCCTTATGCAACTCAGGACGATAGATTAGCGTAACATCGGGTCTATATGCTCTGATGTCCCTGTAAACAGTATTGGAAAAATGATCATAATCAAACCAAGCAACGTCGAAGAAGCGGGACTTCAACTCGCAAAAATGGTTTTCAAAGTAAACTCTATGTCCAAGACAAGCAACGCGCGCCTTCATCGAGTTGCCTCTTCGAGCCTGCGTAAGCCGCCTATCCGTCGCAGGAACGGCGCCAACAATTTCCATGCACGACTTTGCTGGAAGAAGAGATCTGCGCGCTCAGCAATATAGTGATCTCTCGTGGGCTGAGAATGGTTTGCTACGGAATCGGGACTGCGCTTTAGTCGCTCCTGCATGACTCCGCCGTTGTACTCACACATCGATTTGAACAGCGCTGCAAAATATTCATTGTTCGCTAAGTTGCCCATCAACTCCCGAATTAATGGCTTCTGTTCTGATCCGAGAAAAAGAATACCTAATCCGAACTGGTGAAGCATTTCAAACGACGGATAACTGTTTTTGACTGCTTGCCAGTACAACCGTACTGGATCATCTGGGTTTGGATGATTAATCGTAGTTATAATAACTATGCCATCCACCGACAATTTTGGCAACCATTTGCTGAAAACAGACGAAATCTCCTCCCTGTCACGCAGATGAGAAATAATCAGCACATCAATTGACTCATCATCAAATAAGTTATGCGTGACGCCCAGCTCGCCAATAGTTACAGTTGACTGAGGGTAATTACGAGAAATACTTTTTACTGCATGTTCTACGCTAGAGTTATCCTCAGCATTTTTACCATCAAATACTCCATAGCAGGATGTATCCATTTTAAAATGACGGACAGCGGAGCTGACAGCCTCCAGAGCAGAGCTATTGGCAACACCAAGGTCCACAACAACGTTGGGAGTTGAAAGTCTCGTGATCAATGTGATTGCTGGTATATGGCCAAGTAGGGTGTTGGGCGTATAGCTTGCAGGTAGCGCATAAAGGCATTCCGTTAAAGCCCAGCCAAAAATCTCAGAATGATTGACCAATGGTCTCTCCTTATATCGGTAGGTTTGCACTTTATGGACGATTAAATGTTGAAAGGCTTACGCGACTGCGATTTGATCTCATATCTTCTTACTATCCAAACACTCAAGTCCGTTTTGATTAACTTAGGTTCCCCACTTTAAATGAAGAGTACTCTCACCTGCGTAGCGCGTGTAGCCATTTCTCTGTTTAAATAGTGATCATGGCAAATCATTTTTGCGCGTCCGTTTGGATTACAAGCCCAACTGCTAATTACCAACAGCAGTTCAAATCCACTTTTTAGCGTTTCGGCCACGCGCTTTAATGCGCTACCACAGGCGCCAGCCCAGTCGGCATTGGCCGCGAGGTTACCCATATAGCCATATCACTTCGAAGACTCATTAATTGGCACCGTATATTTCTTCTTGAGGTGGAAAAATGGCTTCTCTATGAGAAAGAATGTACAAATAGCCAACGCAATTGACGCTGGAAAGGCGACAACAAAAGACGTTACAAGCGCATCAGTTCTTTCCGTATCAAAAATATTCACGCGCGGCATAAATTTGTACATAAATGATATTGCCACCATATGCATAATATAGATCGAATAACTTGTTTCACCTAGGAAGCGAATAATTTTATCTGGTATACTTGGGAGAATCATCAAGCAACGCATATAAGAGCAAGCAAAGTAGGCCCACATCATCGCCTCTATAGCAGGCCAAACCACCCACATACTGAGATGCGGCGTTCCGAAATATCCGCCAGCTAGATTGAATGCGAACATTATTGATAAGACAGCGCTGATCGATAAGAGTAGATGAAAAGGGCTTTTGAGCGCGTCTTTATTCTTATTCATAAAGTGAGCGAAAATCATGCCTATCACAAATTGATCCAAACGTCCCGCAAGGGTCATATAGGAAACTTCGCGGACTGTCCCTTTCATAAGAAATATCCACAGCTTCAGAAAGATCATTAGCGCAAGTAACAGAAACGCGTAACGTATACCCTTACGATTAACGGCCATCATGACAAATGGGAAAATCAAATAGAACTGAAACTCAACAGAAATAGTCCAAAGCTGACCAAACATTGGTAATTTCGATAATTCGGATAGGCTAAATATTGGTAATGTTAGTAGCAAAGTTTGCACTGACGAATATTCAGTATAACTCATCGACAAAGCGATTATTACAGCAAATATATAATGCGGATATATACGCGTTATGCGATTAAAAAGGTATTTTCCATATTGAATTTCCCTTCCCTCGCCAATGCTTGCAAATAAGAAGCCGCTCAATACGAGAAAAAGACCAACACCGGTATGCCCCTGCATGAAAAGCCCTTTTATCGGATTCGAACTGACTTCACCAAAATGCCCCATACTCTCCACAAATCCGTGATATACGACTACAAGTGCCGCTGCGTAGAAGCGCAGATGGTCCATCCGGCCAATGTAAGCGATATTCTTACTCGAAGTGATAGTCACAGTCGGACCGCTCCTTTTTCTGCAACCTTTGGGTTATTTCAATTGGGGTTGCCAAACTTGCTATTACAACAAACGGTATAATTAGCAAAAGGCGCCATTGCTAAAATAGGGACTATTCAACAACGTCGTCGTTTAGTCACATTGTGCTTGCGAATTTAGAATGGCTTTTGCTCTGCTCCCTTAAAACTGGACCGTTTATAATGAGAGTTTTCCGCGCTATTTTCCTGGCTGGGAGAAGGATTGGAAGGCATGAAAGCATCGAAGTTTTCGGACGCTCAGAAGGTGTTTATTCTCAAGCAGGGAGATGACGGCGTTCCGGTCGCGGAAATCTGTCGCAAGAGCGGGATCAGCCAGGCAACTTATTTCAACTGGAAGAAAAAGTATGCAGGTCTGCTGCCTGATGAGATACGGCGGCTGCGCGCCTTGGAAGAGGAAAATACGCGGCTGAAGAGGATTGTTGCAGACCTCACGCTTGATCGGGAGATGTTGCAGGATGTGATCCGCCGAAAACTTTAAGGCCTGCGCGGAAACGTGATCTGGTGGCGGGAATGCTTGTTGATTGGGGAATATCGATCCGACGGGCTTGTGCAGCACTAAGCTTCGAAAGATCGACTATCAATTACAAGTCCCGCCGCACCGTGCAGGCCGCTGTTGAGAAGCGGATCAAAGAGATTTGTGAGACCCGTGTGCGATACGGTTACCGTCGCGTACACGTCCTGCTTCGTCGCGAAGGCTGGACTATCAACATGAAGAAAACACGTCGAATATACAATGAGTTAGGACTTCAGCTCAGGAATAAACATCCGAAACGTCGTGTCAAGGCCAAGCTGCGTGAGGATCGTAAACAAGCGATCGGGCCGAATGATGTTTGGGCGATGGACTTTGTGCATGATCAGCTGGCAACAGGAAAGAAACTCCGGATTCTGACTATTGTCGATACGCATTCACGCTACTCGCCGGCAACCGATCCGCGCTTCAGTTATCGTGGTGAGGATGTCGTTCAGACACTTGAGAAAGTGTGTCGTCGTGCTGGCTATCCGAAGACAATAAGGGTTGATAATGGAAGTGAGTTTGTTTCGCGTGACCTCGATCTGTGGGCCTATGCCAACAAGGTCACACTGGACTTCTCCCGACCCGGAAAGCCGACGGATAACGGGTTCATCGAAGCCTTCAACAGTAAGCTTCGCGCCGAGTGCCTGAACGCACACTGGTTCTTAACGCTTGAAGATGCGCGCGAAAAGTTGGAGAATTGGCGTCGACACTATAATGAGGATCGTCCTCACTCGGCAATCGGATATAACGTGCCGATTGCCTTGCATAATCCCGATGGCGTCATCAGCCCGCCATTGGCATAAGAGCCGGAAAATTCTAATTCCCGGCGGTCCAATCTTGGGGCTCAGTGCAAAACCCGGAAAATTCCAGCTCTCTGTGGCCCAAAATCGGGGTGCACCTCAGGACGATTAAGAGGAGCCGGTCACGGTTAGCTAGATGGTTCCACTGTACGAGCCACAGGATGCACCCACCTAATCCAAATCATGCGGGTACACCTTCCCAGCGGCGTGCAAAAGCTTATATGATATATTTGGCCCCACATCTAACGAAATGCGACTACTATTCACTCTGACGAAGTCGCCAATCTCGAACCAGCGTTTCAATTTTCTGCTGAGCCTCTACAATCATTGGGGTGTAGCGCTCGTTCTCAAAGCCCCATAAAGTCGATGTTGCATCTTCCTTGTGGCCAGCAATAAAGGGCAGAGCCACAACAACCCGAAGTCCTTCTCGGCGCTCTAGATATCTGTCAATAGTATTCGTGATTGCATCCGTATCATCCGAATCCCAATTCGACATGATTTCTAGGGCGCTTTTATTATAAATGTTAAACACAGTACTGGTCATCTTGTCGATCGTGACATAGGTACGGCTACCGACCTCATCGACCGAGAGAATTTTCGCAGACGGGTGAACATCAGCCATTAATCCCGAGAAAATATCCCAACTGGATTTTCGTGAATCGAGATACTCATTAACTTCAGTAAAAATGCTATTGAAGTCACCCGGAAGATCTACATCATCTTCTATAACCGTTAGCCTATCAATATCATTTTCTAGAGCATAACGTGATAAGGCTTTGAAGCTAGCGCCGCAACCAATCCAACCTAACACATGTCGAATACCATCGAACAAAGCACAACCATCAGGTAAAAACTGACTTAATCCTTTACGTCTTTCTATCGTTTCCGGTAAAGAAAGGGCATAGAAATTACTTTTTTGAGATACGTATACTGATTTATCGAGAACAATTGATGCTGACACAACTCCAATTGCCACCAGAAATCGATCCATCATAAAATTAAAACGTGCAGAGCTATTCAAAACTGCACCCTCAATGGAGTATTTCATAATTTCTATATTACTAATCATACTTGATGCGCAAGACATCATACTATCTATCGAGTTCTGATTAAAGAATTGTACTGCGCCTTTAAGTTCAGGATATTCCTCTTGATCCGCTGTCCCTTCAGAAAGGACTGGTATACCCAAAGAAATGCACTCACAAATACGGGGCATTTCCAACAAAGCATCTTCATAATAGTGAATGTTAATAACAGCTTTGGCTTCACGAATAGCGGCGTAAAGCTCTGAACCAAACAAATTATTACAAACCTTCACTCTGTAATTTTCTTGTAATTTTCTAATAAATTTCCGCCTTCTTTCGCTACTTAAACTGTCGCCATAAAAAATAAAGTCATATTTTTTATGTACTTCAACACCTGAAAAAATCTGATCCAATGACGCCCCGATAGGCAAGTAGTGCACCTTTGGATATTCTATTCCATTTTTTGCAAGAAACTCGATATTCGTCAGGGAATATTCGAGAACACCAAACGAATCGTTGAGAATTCTAATATATTCAGGCGTAAACCACCGCGAACTTACCGACTGCTCCAGTTGAAATATCACTCTTTTACTTGCTGGAGGAAGGCGCTTAAACATCTGAGCACATAAGACGATATAGAAATCGTGGGTGAAGCTCTTCGTGGAGCCTGCTAAGATTTCACTGTCTATTCCGTGATGGGCTAAGCGCTTTGATATTGCTTGCGCGATGAAAACTGTATGTGGCGTGCAAAGAATTCCCCATACAATGCCATTTCCATTCACCAACTGTTTACGTAATTGGGTACGAGAATATTCACGTCCATACCATTTCAATCGGCCAACTAGCCCGGAAAAATCTCCTCGCGTAAGATAGCGCAATGCATTCTTCAACTGCCTAAGTCGACTTGAGAGTTTTGACATAATGGAGAAATTCCAATCGCTAATTCCATATGGATAGGAAACTGACCGAGAAAGTCATGGTTAAGAAGTGTAAAACCCAAAGGCAGTCAGCTTTAAACTGGCTTCCTAATAGACACACATATTTGCAAACACTTATAAGGAAGCCAAGAATGTTTTAGCCCAATGTTGACCATCGAACATTGCAAACTCTGCAAAAGACATGTAACCATATGACGTCGTTCAAAAGTTCACCTTGTAGGCGCCGAGGCGCCGCATTGTTGTTGAAAGCCCACTAATTTCCAAAATACGCAGGCAGGACCTTCTGGGGAGCGCCGTCCATTTTAACCCGGCCATGCTCAAGCCAAATCACCCTGTTACAATTTTTTTCCATTAGCTCTTTTGAATGACTTGCCAGGATTAAGATTTTTGTCGAGTCAACTAGGTCGCGCATGCGCCCGTTGGCGCGTTCTTTAAAATCCTCATCACCAGTTGAAAGCCATTCATCCATTATCAGTATCTCAGGTCGAATAGCCGTTGAAGTTGCGAATGCTAGTCTTAGCTGCATGCCGGACGAATAAGTACGGAAGGGGACATCTAAAAATTCGCCCAGCCCAGAAAATTCAGCAATCTGGTCAAACTTTTCGGCAATCTCTTCCGGCGACATTCCCATCATCGCTGAGCGAAGACGAATATTCTCTCGACCAGTCGCGTCGGGATCAATTCCCAAATTGATATTGATCAATGAAATGCAATTGCCATTAATCACCGAACTTCCGTGCGTCGGGGTATAGATACCCGACAAAACACGGAGCAGCGTGGTCTTCCCCGATCCATTGTGGCCGATCAGCCCAACCCGATCTCCATCCTTGAAGGTCATAGTAACATCGTCAAGTCCACGCACAATCACCAAGCGATCACTGCGCCTCTCAATTTTCCCGCCTGTAGCGATACTGAGAACTCTGTTTTTGAGTGAACGACTGGTCGAATTGTAGATGGGAAATTCGACGCTCACATTTTTAAGTTGAATTAAACTCATTTTTCTACAACCAGTATGCTACACGCCAGCGATATCTTCCAAAGAATAATATCGCGGCCAACCATCCAATTATTGCGCAGGCAATAGCGAAGGTCCAATCGAGCAAGGACGGCGGAGAACCAAATAATGGAGCCCGAACAAGTTCGATAAAGTGATAAAATGGGTTCCACTCAATAAATGCTCGCGAAACATGGTCAGGCAATATCTTAACCATCCACATAATAGGAGTGGCATAAAACAAAACCTGCAGAATATTTGCGATCACCTGAGTCATATCGCGAAATCTAGCGCAAACAACCGCAAGAATTAACATCATCCAAGACATGTTAATACACAACAGTACGAACCCAGGGATCGCCCAAAGTGCATTCAGAGTGACCATTCTTCCCATTATAAAAAGAAGAATGGGGAAAATAACAATATTGTGAGAAAATATTATTATATTTCTCCACACAGCACGCAATATATGAGTAAATAGCGGCATTCTAACTTGTAAAATTATGCCGTCTGAAGACGTAAATGTTGTGCAACCCTCATTGAGACAAGTCGAGATAAAACCCCACGTAATAACGCCGGCACAAAGATAGGGAAGAAATTCCCGCATTTCGCTTTGGAAAAGCGTACCAAAAATCAAACCTAACGCGCCGATAAATACCGCCATATTCAAGGTCAACCAGAACGCACCGACGCGAGAGCGCCGATAACGTTGTGCGACGTCCTGCCATCCGAAAATCAAGGCCAGCCGATATTTCGCTAAAGCTTCCGAAATATCAACGATGGCAACTTTGGCACCTTTGGTCGGCTCGGCCACTAGAACGTCTGGCGACCCACCTCCCCTGGACATTTCGATACTCATGTTTTTTGCCAGGCCAATTTGCTATTTCTCACGGCTGCAACCTTCTCGAACACATTTATCAATCGGTTGGAGCTAATTGAAGAAATGTAGTCTCTGAGTCAACTCCGACGTTACCTGCGAATACGGCGCATTTAGGGCTCGTGCAATAAAGTCGTATAGCCCAACTTCGTTTGTCAGATATCACAGAAATAAATCAATGCATCGTGATATAGTACGTCAGATTATGTGACTTTAGCCGATCTAAACGTCAAAAGCTTGCTGCGCATGGTCGCAGATCGTGAATCCGGTGCCTGCTTAGAATGAAGGTGGAATACCCTCTAATTGCCCGAACAGTTTCTGCCACTTTGTTAAGCGATAGGACTACTGTTCACATTATGACTGGTAATAGCATTAGGATGGAAATTCTTTCCGGCCTGGGCGGCGTCGACGCCGGAGTACAGCGAAGAAGCTTGCGATTGTCCACGAAACCAACGAGACGGACGCGACGGTCAGTCTGGTCGCCCGTCGTCATGGCATTGCGCCCAGCCAGCTGTTCGCGTGGTGCAAGCTTACGTCAGAGGTCGCGACGGCAGCCGAAGAGGAGGTTGTCCCTGCCTCGGAATACCGGGCGCTTCAGGCTCAAGTGAAGGAATTACTGCGCCTGCTGGGCAGGAAGCCAATGGAAGGAGAAATTCTCAAGGAGGCCCTCGAAATCGCCAGCCGTCCAAGAAAAACGCATGCTGCACTCACTTTCCTGCTGACAACATCCCAGGCCGCTTCGACGAACTTCTCCTTCGTCTGCGTCGTGATGCTCGATGGTGTGGGGAAGGCATCGAGGAACGCGAAGAACCAGTCGCTGCGACTATTACCCCAGAACGCTCTAGGCGAATCAGCATGTGTCATGGCTCTGCGCCACAATTAAGTGCACATCCGACGAATTTGAGGAAAAATGAGGATTCCTATCTTGAGGACCTCAAGTGAAATCACTTGCGTCTCTTGGCTGGGGCGCCTGGATTCGAACCAGGGAATGGCGGTACCAAAAACCGCTGCCTTACCGCTTGGCTACGCCCCAACAAATCAAACCGAAGCAATCGGATGCGCGGCCTTATAGCCGCTTCGAAACCCAAGCGCAATCGCCTAATCGCGAAATCTCGTTCAAGATTACAGCCCCTGTGAAGAACGTTTTCAACCGCATATCGTTGCCACTTGTTCTCCAAAATGAAACCGCCGATTTGCGTCAGACGTTAAAGCTGCTAATTCCAACGTACGAGTATATTTTTGGTATTCACTATGCTGTTTTTGTTGATTTCGTTTCTGGTCAGCGCTGCCTTGTGCGGCATCGGTCTCTATCTGCTCAACCGGCTCTTGCCCGAGCGCTTTCTCGCGGCTCGTATGAGTTCTCGTTCCAACCATACGACGGTAGCGCGGCAGATTGGCGGGCTGGCGCTTGTTCCCGCCATCATCACGACACTGCTCGTCTTTGCGCCGGACCTAGAAATCAATGCCCAATTGGCGCTTTGTCTATCCGGGGCGTCGCTGTTGCTCTGGATCGTCGGTGGACTGGATGACCGTTATGAGCTTTCAGAAATCATCCGATTGGGATCGCAGTTCATTGCTGCCGGACTGATTGTCTACGGTCTGGGACCGGATTTCCGGTTATTGCCGGACCTCCTGCCCTACTGGCTGGAGGCAGTTCTCATTGTTTTTGCACTGGTGGTGTCAATCAATGTGACCAACTTCATGGACGGCCTTGATCTCATGACCGCAGCAGGGATAGGGATTCCGTTAGCTGGAATTGGCATTCTCAGTGCTATTGGTCTTGCCGGACTGGAAAGCGGTGGTATCGGCATCATCGCAGCAGGTGGAGTATTCGGTTTTGCCCTGTTCAACCGTCCACCGGCAACCATTTTTCTGGGCGATTCGGGAAGCCTCCCGCTTGGCCTAATCGCTGGCACAGCGCTGATCCTGCTCGCACGGGAAACGCATATCGCCGTGGCGCTGATCCTGCCGCTCTATTATATTCTCGATGCAGGCACGACCATCGTGATGCGGTTAAGTCAGGGTGAGAACATCCTGAAAGCGCATTCCAAACACGCCTATCAGACAGCGAAGCGCTCCGGCTGGAGCGTACTCACGGTGATCGGCCATGTAGCGCTTTTGAATGTGATCCTTATTGCCTGCGCCGTGGCGCTGCTTGCTCTGGACCGCACAATCACACAAATCGCTTTCCTGCTCGTAGCAATCGTCGCGACGCTGGTATTGCTGCTGGATTTTCGCGGGCGCTTCAGGAAGTTATAACGTCGAACAGAACTTTGCGGACCGCATCGAGATCGCCGCTTTCCATCGCGATACGAAGTGCAGTGAGGCTGGCCGGAACATCCACCTCAGCCTTCTTGCCCCGAGGAGCGCGCATTATCTTGGGATGGCGCGTCGGCTTCGCCTGCGCAGGATCGTAGAAGAGTTCTTCATACATCTTCTCGCCTTCGCGAATCCCCGTCGTCTCAATGGTAATATCGCCGTGCGGGTTTTCGTCGTTTCGAACGGTCAGCCCTGCCAGTAGGATCATGTTCTCTGCCAGGTCACGGATCTTCACCGGCTCGCCCATCTCTAGAAGAACCGTATCGCCGGACGCGGCGATGCCGCCAGACTGTACAATAAGCTCGGCGGCTTCTTTGATCGACATGAAGTAGCGAGTCATGTCCTCATGTGTCAGCGTAATCGGACCGCCATTGGCGATCTGTTCGCGGAAGAGCGGAACGACCGAACCGTTCGATCCCAGCACATTGCCGAAACGGACAGAATAGAATGCCTTCTTCTTTCCGGATTGTTCAGCCAGCATACCGCAATAATAGACGACCAACTCGGCCCAGCGCTTGGTTGCACCCATCACATTCGTTGGTCGCACCGCCTTGTCGGACGAGATGAGCACCATGCGCTCGACATCGGTGTTGAGAGCGGCCTGAGCCACTTCCAGCGTGCCGAACACATTGTTGAAAATACCGACCAACGGGTTTTTCTCGACAAGGGGCACATGCTTATAGGCCGCACAATGATAGACCGTATCGACATTATTGTCGCGAATGGCATTCTCGACGCAGTCCCGGTTGCTGACGGTCCCAAGGATCGGCACGATCTCGCAACTTGCTAGCTGCCGGAGTTGCCTTTCAATATTGTAAAGTGCGAATTCACTCGACTCGAGCAAAACGATGCAGGCAGGGTTCCACTGGGCGATGGTACGGCAGAGTTGGCTGCCGATAGAGCCGCCAGCGCCCGTCACCATGATGCGTCGACCCTCGACCACCTCTCGCAACAAAGCAGCATCCGGCGGCACAGGCGAACGTCCGAGCAGATCGTCAATCTCCACATTGCGTAACGAGCTGACCAGGTATTTCCCGGCCGTCAGGTCGGCGATTGGCGGAAGAATACGAGTACTGACAGGAAGCCGCCCTAGAAGCCGCGCAAAATCCTGACGCTGTTTTTGTTCCAGCGCCGGTTCCGATACCACCACCTGCTTGATACCGTAGTTTTCGATTATGGCGGGAATGTCTTCCACGCCATAGACCCGCAGCCCGATTATATCCATGCCATTTAGCTGGCCATCAGGATCGACGAAGCCGACAACCAACGTGTCGCTGTGGCTGCGGAGCGCCGTTGCGAGCTGGCGGGCGGGCTCTCCCACGCCGATAATCAAGGCAGAACTCGTATATCGTTTGTCCGTCTCGGAGCTACGCAAAAGCCATTTCGCACCGAAACGGCTGGCCGATATGAACACCGTGCTCAAAAGCCAGTAGAGTAACGGAACCGAACGCGGCAGACCGGTACTACCGTAAAGTTCCATCAGGAAAACGAGCGCAACCCAGAAAAGCGCGGCGATGGCGGTAGCCTGGAAAATCGGCCAGATCGCGCGTTCAGCCAGATAACGGATGATGGCGCGGTAAAGTCCAAACCGAATGAAAACCGGAATTGCCAGAACGGGCGCTATGAAAATCAGGAACGTCTGCCCTTCGTTTGGTACAAAAACGAAGCCAAGACGGATGACAAACGCCAGATAGGCACTCAGCAACAGCAGAACACAATCGCTCAGCATCAGAATGATCTGTTTACTGGCGCGGGGCAAAAGCGCCAGTCTCTGCCATGGATATTTCAAACTCATACGCGTGTTATCCCGCTCTCCCACGGAGAGAAATACCGGAACGATTCCAGCGCCATAAGGCTATTCTTACTACTAATGGGCACTAGAGCTTAGTCAATCCCTCCGCCGCTTACTGCACGCTGTAGCTGCGAAGCATTCTATTTTCTCGGCACCGTTAACATGAGTCCTCCGGCAGGACTATATCAATTGCTGTTTCAGAGGCTTAACAAACATCTTTTGGCTAAATTACGGCCCGTTGACTGTATCCTGGTAACAGTGTGGGCGAATCCGCCGCAATCTATCTATCTGTTTGCGCGTACCTTTATCCCGAAACCGGTTCCCACGTTCGGGAGACAAGCTTTAAGCAATGACAGTGCCGCTGCGACTACTGCGCCAGGTCGCGCCATCAGAATATGCCATTTCAGCACCGGATGGAGCGTTGGTCACGAATACCATTGCGCCCGCACCGTGACTTCCGGCAGAGGTAACTCCGCGACGGCATAAGATGCCAGGCGGATGGAGCCATCGACATGAAGCCAGGCCTGTGGCCAGATTGAGCCTACTGCAACATTGCCGGTCGCGTGATCGATCTTTATCGCCTCACGCCATTGCCCGGTATCGCTGCTTACCTTGACGCTGAAATCATTGCTGCCGTTCAACCCCATCTCGGCAAAGCCGGTCCAGTTGGTCTGATACAGAAGGCTTGCGGTGTCGCTAACCGCCTGCTTGTTCACCTTCACCTGATGACCTGCACCGGCATTGTTGGATAAGCTGGTATCCGACGAGATCGCAAGCCGGTTGACCGCATCGGCAGTGGCATGAACACCGAGCATCGACAGGGACAGGTTGTCCGGAACCTATGAAACATCCTTCCAGAGAGGGCCATCAAAAACGATCAAGTGCGCTTCGTCCTCGACATAGGCCTGCCAGTCGATAGCAGGCGTCACGAATAACCATCCGCCATCAATGAAAGATGCTATTGCGCCGCCTTTTCCTGCCCATGCCCCCGGCAGCAGCCGCAGCCACGAGATAGCGATCTCCACTGACAGGTGTTCCGGCGCTTCGGCTCGATTCCGCGACTTGACGCTCAGATGCACGACGGCATCGAGCAGCCGCAACGCCTCATGAGTGACATGTTTCTGCACCTGACCGGGCAGAATATAGGGCATTTTCAGATTTGGGTTGGCCATGAACAGCTCCTCGCAATGGATAATGCGAGGAGCCTAGTTCGTCGCCCGAAAAGAGGATAAGTCTGGATCAGCTTCCACGATACGTTGAATAGGACCACGGGCTGACAAGCAACGGCACGTGGTAGTTTCCATCGACATCGGCGATTGCGAAGCGGATCGGAATAAGATCGAGAAACGGCGGATTGGCTTGTTCTGCACCGCGCCCCTCAAAATATTCGGCAACATGGAATTGCAACTCGTAAATGCCAGTGCGCAATTCATCGCCGGAAAGCAAAGCAGCATCCGTACGTCCGTCGAGATTGGTCACCGTCCGCTTGATGAGTTCGGGAGCGCCGTTTACGCCAATACGATAAAGTTCGACGCGCATCGCCGCCGCAGGGCTGCCATGGGCAGTGTCGAGAACATGCGTGGAAAGTTTACCCATATTACCCCTCGATAAAGCTCAGGCAGGTTTTGTTGTTTCAATGCGGTATGTGGTGCCGGAGAAGAAAAATTCCTCCAGATTGTCTTCCTTGCCTGCACGGTCAACAATCAGAAAATCGGACTTCTGCTCAAGCGCCAAGAGTGGATGGTGCCACACATTTCGCAGATAATTGACGCCCTGATTACCGTTCGCAAAGAAAACACGGAGACGGGCTGGCTTGCCACCGTCATCCTCGGCGACTACCACGAGGAACGGCCTGCCATTCAACGGAATGAATGCCTGTGAACCGAATGGATGACGTTCCATCATGACAATGTCGATTGGCGCTTCGAACGACTCCCCCCGGAAAATATTGACGAGAACCCTTGCTTCGGTGCCAGCGGCTTCGACGCGCGCGAGATCGTGGTATCGCTCGGTCGTGCCATTGTTGATCAGGCGAAGCTCGGCCCCTTCAGTCTCGATGACATCGCCAAACGGCGCAAAAGCTTCTTTTGTCAGCGGTTCAATCACCAGAGTTTTGACGTACAAATCATCCTCCCCGTAAAAGCAGATTTCTTATAGTGACAAAGCTTGGTGATGTGGCTTCTGTCAATTGCGAAGCAGTTTCAACCGAAACAAGAAAAAGCCGGGCCAAAGACCCGGCTTTCAACATTCAAAACTGATAAAAATTCAGCGCTTCAGAAACGACATCATCGCAGGCACGCCACATGCGGCGAGTGCAAGCTTCACGAGATCACCGACGATAAAAGCGCCGAAGCCGAAGGCAATGGCCTTTTCCAGACCGAAGAGATAAGCCATCCAGCCTGCCCCCATCATCAGAATAACAGCTTCTGCAAGCAACATTGCACCGCCGAGAGCGAGTGGGTTGCGCGCCAGTCCCTTGTCGGCAGCGCGCCCAACGATCCAGGCCGCAGCAAGATAGGAGAGCAGATATCCGCCCGTCGGGCCAACCATATAGGCAAGGCCGATACCCTTCTCCGGCGTTCCAGTGAAGACTGGCATACCAAGCGCGCCTTCAAGCAGATAAAGAGCAACTGTCGCCACGGCGAGCCGCGAACCGTAAAAAGCTGAAATTGCAAAGAGAGCGAAGGTCTGCATCGTCACATTGACGTAGACCAGATCGACTTTGATCTTGGCAGAAATGGTGAGAATAGCCGTTCCGATCAGCGCAAGCCCGACAAACCAGAAAGCACGGGCCAGTTGTCTGGTCGGCAGATATTCTGCTGCGAGAGAGGCGGTGGCGACGTGAGACTTTGCTCTATGAGGCATATCCAACTCCACTTTTGACGCGGCGACAAACACCGGGATGCGAAACTTTCCGGAAACTGCCCGCTGACGTGATTGTCAGCCCGCGTGACTGTTCACGTTTGCAACCCGACTATATAAGGCCTATGCCGTTTCATCAATCAAACCAAAGAAGAATGGAAGCCGCTTCAATGGCGCTTGTTTTCGACAGCAGTTTCACGCCCCAATATGGGAAGCCGGTTGAACTGAGTAAAGGCATTTTGCGCCTCACCGTCAATAATCCGAGCGCTTTCACGTTTCACGGCACCAACAGCTATCTTATCGGCACGGATACGCTGGCGATCATCGATCCCGGCCCTGAAGATGAGGCGCATTACAACGCCTTGATCGCAGCCATTGCCGGTCGCCCGGTCAGCCATATCTTCGTCAGCCATACCCATCGCGATCATTCACCTTTGGCCCAGCGTCTGAAGGAAAGCCTTGGCGCTCGCACCGTTGCCGAGGGATCGCATCGCCCTGCCCGCCCCTATTATGCGGGCGAAACAAACATGCTTGAGGCGAGCGCCGATACGCAGTTCGTTCCGGATATTGCACTGACCGACGGAAGCACGATCGAAGGTGATGGCTGGGCTCTGGAAGGAATTCATACTCCCGGACATGCCGCCAATCACATGGCGTTCGGTCTGAAAGGAACCGGCATTCTTTTCTCCGCAGACCATGTCATGGCCTGGGCGACGTCCATCGTCGCACCGCCGGACGGCTCGATGAATGACTATATGGTTTCGCTCGAAAAACTGCTGGCACGCGACGACAAGGTCTATCTGCCGGGCCATGGCGGCGCCGTGACCAAGCCTGCCGCCTTTGTTCGTGGCCTGCGTGCCCATCGCAAGATGCGCGAACGTGCCATTTTAGAGCGTGTTCTACAGGGGGACCGGACAATCGGCGACATGGTGAAAGTCATTTATCGCGAGGCTGATCCGCGATTGCACGGTGCGGCTGCACTGTCCGTGCTCGCGCACCTGGAAGATCTGGTTGGACGTGGCGAGGTCACGACCGATGGCCACCCATCGCTCGACAGTATCTATCTTCCCGGCTGATTATTCCACGTCCGCTGGAGCCTTGTTGACCTCGCCTTCCAACGCCCCCAGAAAATCGGTAATGAAACCGGCATTCTGCCCCATATCGCGCTTGCCATAGCGTGACAGCGAGCGCACATCGACATAGGTGGTTTCGCCTTCGTCGAGCAGACGAATGACAATATCACTTTTCAGACCCAGTATGAAACTATGCGCGGTCACGGCAAATCGCGTCGCGTTCTGTTCCGGCGAAGACGCATTGCGCGCGATCTCCTGCCACCCGAAAGTCCTCAGAACCGTCTCGACCCCCTGCGCAACGCGGTCCGGTGCGGCTTCATAGCGGCGTCCGACCACATCGGGATAGGCGGTCAACTGGGTCAGCGCATCGCCACTCACGGCCACTGTCAGCGGATTCATCCATTGCAGGCGTGGCGGCATATTGGACGGGAATTGCGGCGGCGTCTCGAAATCCGTAGAGATGTCGTAGAGGGGTGGAGAGAGATACCACAGTGCCGTGACCAGTCCGACTGGAAGCAGCACGGCAAAAGCGAATATGCCGCCCCAGAAGGAGCGTGCGCCGCCCTTGTCGCCATTGACCCAGAGATTGCGAAAACCTTTAGCCGAGCAGAGAAGAGCCAGAGCGGCAAGACCAGTGCTCAATCCGGCAAGCAGCACCAGATCCGGTGTTTCCAGTGTCCAGAAGCGATGCAGAAGAAACGCCATCGCAAGCAGCACGAGCGCAAAAATGCCAAGCCGAAGCGCCCACACTGCAGAGCGCGACTGACGCCGCTGGTAGCGAAGTTTTCTCATGCAGTCTCCGAGAGCATTTCCAACTTATACTGAATCATTGGAGCCGCTCTGTCTCTCTGTTTTCACGCAGTATGAATAGCAGAGAGATTTTCACTCGGCAAAACTTCGGCGTAGAAATTCAAATGCCCCACCTGGCTTGAACATGGCGGGGCACTTTTCTTGGCGATGTCATTTAGAGCGGTTCCGGTCAAAACGGAGTTGCCGGAACCGCTCTAACTAATTGTTTCGTCGCATTATCCCACGCAAAACCGCTTCGCACTTTTGCTGGAAATGCTCTAATAACGCGCATCTTTCGGCTTCTTCATGTTGGGCCAGTCCTTCACCTTGCCTGCGAAGTCGGGACGCGGCATGTGGGTGAAATATTCTGACACATCGATGGCTTCCTGATCGGTCAGAACACCACCCTGCCCGATGGGCAGATTGTAGTTCTGGGCTGGCGGCATCGCATATTTGACGAACTGCGCCGCCTTGTAAGTCCGGGCCAGTCCGGCCCCGATGTTGAAGCTTTCATCCCCCCATAGCGGCGGAAAGATATAGTCGCCAGCCTGATCCTTCATGCCTTCGCCATCGGTGCCGTGACAGGTCGAACATTGGGCCGCATAGATTCTCGCACCGTTGACCGGATCGGGAACAAGACTTTCATCAATGGGACCGGCATTGCGGATCGCCACTTTCGTGCCCTTTTTCACATCCTGCCGCAGCCAGTCCATATAGGCGATCATTGCCTTCATGTCGGCCCCCTCAGGCGGCAGCGGCTTGCCGTTCATCGAACGCTGGAAGCAACCATTGATGCGCATCACCAGATCGACTTCCTTGCCTGCGCGGGGCATGACTGCAGGATAGAAATTGCTGGTGTTGATATAGGAAGCAACGTTATCCATCTTGCCCTGCCCCATGTGACAGGAATTGCAGTTCAGACCGTTACCGACATTGTCGGGCAGGAGCCGCGCGGTTTCGTTGAGCAGCCGCTTGCCATGCATGATCTCGGGCGCGTTCGGCTGCTTGAGAATGTCACGGTCCGGCGGGATTAAATAGGTTCCAACCTGCTTCTTGTCCTTGTCCAGAACCGCATAGGCTTGGGGAGCCAGGGCATCCAGCGAGGGCCGCAGGTGATTGAAGAGGAAGGCGCCGCCCGTTACCGCCACGGCAAAACCGGCACCGAGAACGACAATTGTACTGGTTTTCATTGCTTGTTCTCCGGAACGTAATGGACGGGCTTGTGAGCGATTTCACGCCGCATACGCGCGATATCCTGCTCCGTTATGGCAGCGCCGTGATTGCCCCAGCCGTTGCGAATGAAGTTCAGGATTTCAGCGACCTGCCAGTTTGGAAGGTTGGCAAAACCCGGCATGGTGAAAGCCATCTTGTCCGCCGGCGTATCAGGCGTCCTTCCCCCGGTCAGCGTGACCTGAATGAGCGAGCTTGGATCGTCGGCAAAGACAATCGAGTTGCCGGCAAGCGCCGGATAAATGCGTGGCGCACCCTTTCCGTCCATACGATGGCAGACCGAACATTGTTCGACATAAGACAAAGCGCCCGGCGCACTAAAATCTCCCGCCTTGAGTGCCGCTGTCGTTACGTCTTCCTTAGGCTGCCATTCACGCTCACGTCCCTCGCTTGGCTGCAGTGACTTCAGGTAGCGGGCAATCGCACGCAGATCATCTTCCGCAAGATATTGGGTCGAGTGCTGCACGACATCGGCCATCGAGCCGAACGCCGCCGTGCGATCGGTGCGCCCCGTCTTGAGGAAGGTGACGATCTCGTCTTCGGCCCATGTCGAAAGGCCTGTATCCTGATCGCGCAGGTTTTTCGCATACCAGCCTTCCAGAACCGAGCCGGACAGGAACTTGCCCTTCGGATCGTCCTTCACCGCTTTTTCTTCATAGGCGAGACCGCGTGGGGTATGACACGCGCCGCAATGACCAAGACCCTCGACCAGATAAGCGCCGCGTGCGATCACCGGATCAGTGTCCGCTGCAATTTCGAACGGACGAGAATTTCCAAAGAACAGCTGCCAGTAAGCGAGCGGCCAGCGCATGTTGGTCGGCCATGGCAAGGTGCTGGGCTGGTTATCCTGTTGTACCGGCTCCACCTTCGACATGAAGAACGCATAAAGCGCCTTCATGTCCTCGTCATTCACGACTGTATAGGACACAAATGGCATTGCCGGATAAAGATGGACATTATCCCGACGCACACCCTGCCGCACCGCACGTTCGAAGTCGGCATAGCTGTAGCCGCCAATACCGGTTTCGCTGTCTGGCGTGATGTTCGTGGAATAAATCGTGCCAAGCGGTGTCTGCATACCGAGCCCACCCGCAAACGCTTTGCCTCCCGCTGCCGTATGGCACGCAGCGCAGTCGCCCGCATGGGCGATATATTCGCCTTTTTCGACCAAAGCCTTGTCGGTGACATCGACAGCGGCTTCGTGTTTCGCCGTCAGCCAATGGGGTGTTGAAAGCGCAAAGAGCCAGGCTGCGGCTAGCGCACCCGCGCCGCCGACCGCCGCTTTCCATATCAGTTTCATGTGCCCTCCGACACCAATTCCCTTGTGACGAGGAGAACGTCGAAGATTCGGGATGAAAGAGCATTGACCGCGATCAAAACCTATCGGGATCAATGTTTAGTGATCTACAAAAGCAATAGCTAATACACGTTTGGCGTGCTTGATAGATTAGGCAAATCGCATTAGGGGCAGCACCCTCCAGGAGCGCAATACGGTCTGATTACGTCAGATCAGCGCTCCAATTGTTTGTTCAACACGCATCTGATCCGAAAATCGTTTCACACTTTTCGAGATGCGTTCTTAGCCTGCAAAGATCACCAGCTTTAAGAATAAGTGAGAAAAAGCTAGGTAAATCAAATAAAAAGACATTGCAGCAACCGCTAACAGAAGGCATGATTGCGTGTGTGGGGGCTTATATTGCAATCGTCGGAGAGGACGGAATGGATCGCGCCCTTCAAAATGGCAACCAGTCATCGGACGGCACAACCGCAGACGACACGATGACGCTTGAGGCTGTCGAACTGGAGTTCGCACTCGGAGCCATCGACGTCCTTATCGAAGGTTTCGATTCCGCGCTCGCCAAGGCCGCAGAACGTGTGGGCGGCGAAGTACTGTTCAATATGCCTGCTCTCGATACCAGCGAAGCACAACGCATCGGTGCAATTGCCATTGCCGGGCAACCGGAGGATCAGGTCATATTCGTCACATTGCGCAACGACGGCACGACCCTGTCCGTCGAGCCACCAACGGGCGAAAATGCCGTCTTTGAAAGCCTTGGCCGCAACTATGCCGCGGTCATGAAAAGTCTTTCCCCGAAGGAAAAAGTCAACGGCGCCTGAACGGGATTATTTCGGCGCTGCAGGCTTCGGAACCCCCGCATGAAGATTGTGTGGAGCGACCGGGTTGAGCGTCATCGTCGTCTCGATATCCTTAAGACGCACGAATTTCATTCCCTTTGCTTTCAAGGCCAGAACGCCTTTGGCCACCCCCTCGCCCGCTGAGCGCGTTGGCTGGTTGATATGCGAGATGATGACATCGCCATCACGCGCGGCGGCGATGCGGCGCTCAACCGTCGGCGCCAGCAACGAGGCCCCCTGATCACCATTCAGCGAATAACCGCCGATCTTGTAGCCCATGCTTGTCGCAAGCTTGATCGCATCGGTCGAATAACGGGCCGTCGCATCACGATACCAAACGGGCTTCGACACTCCGGCATCAGTGATCGCCGTCGCGCCGCCATCGATTTCCAGATGGACCGCCTCAAGTGACCCTGCCGTCGTGATACCATACATTTTCGGCTCGTTTGTGATAGCCGGAATATGCATTGCGCCATGGTTCTCGATATCGAACAGATCGGCATTGGCTTTTAGAACCGCCATGGCTGCAGGATTCTGCTTTATCCATCGTCCGGTCACGAAGATCGTCGCTGGAATACGGTTTTGCACCAGCATATCGAGTATCCGGTGATCGGTCTTGCCCATGCAGGCATCAAGCGTCAGCGCCACCTGGGGCGATGCAGCGCCACCACGTGCAATATGCAATTGTGGCTCAACGATTTTGATCGTGTCGTGACTGGGCTTGTTCTCCGCACGCTCCTGCGGCGAGATATCATAGGCACTGGCAATGCTGGTCGTGACGAGAATGACGGCTCCTGCCGCAGCAATACAACGAAGCATGACAATATCTTCTAAAAATGGCTTAACTACCGGGAACTACTCCGGTAGCTAAGCCAAATTGTGGCGTGCTGTCAAACCTTGCGTATAGCCGATTGTGCCGCGGCCAGACGGGCAATCGGCACGCGGAACGGCGAACAGGAAACATAGTCGAGACCTGTCTTTTCGCAGAATGCGATCGACGCCGGATCACCACCATGCTCGCCGCAAATGCCGAGCTTCAGTTTCTCGCGGGTCTTTCGTCCGCGTTCGGCGGCGATTTCCACTAATTCGCCAACGCCTTCGAGATCAAGCGACACGAACGGGTCCTGTTCGATCACGCCACGCTGCTGATAGGAGGTCAGGAACGACGACGCATCGTCGCGTGAAATGCCGAATGTCGTTTGCGTCAAATCATTGGTTCCAAACGAAAAGAACTCAGCCGTTTCGGCAATTTCGGCAGCGCGCAAGGCCGCGCGCGGCAGTTCGATCATCGTGCCGACCATATAGTCGATCTTGACGCCTGCCTCGGCCATGACTTCCTTGGCAACGGCATCGATGCGTGCCTTAACGAAATCCAGTTCGGCTTTCAGTCCGACCAGCGGCACCATCACTTCCGGCACCACATGCTCACCGGTTTTCTTGCCTGCTTCAACAGCAGCTTCGAAAATCGCCCGCGCCTGCATTTCCGCAATTTCCGGATAGGATACAGCCAGACGGCAGCCGCGATGGCCCAGCATCGGGTTGAATTCATGCAAGGCATCAGCGCGCTCGCGCAGCTTTGCCGCATCGACACCCATCGATCGGGCAACCTCTGAGACTTCCTCGTCCGTATGTGGCAGGAACTCGTGCAATGGCGGGTCGAGCAGGCGGATCGTGACGGGAAGTCCCTTCATGATCTCGAAAAGCTCGACGAAATCCGAACGCTGCATCGGCAGAAGCTTTGCCAGAGCCGTGCGGCGGCCTTCTTCATTTTCGGAAAGGATCATCTCGCGCATGGCGACAATGCGGCTTCCGTCGAAGAACATGTGTTCGGTGCGGCAAAGACCGATGCCTTCCGCACCGAACGAACGCGCCGTGCGGGCATCTGCCGGAGTTTCAGCATTGGCGCGAACCTTCATTCGACGGGTGCGGTCAGCCCATTCCATCAGCTTGCCGAAATCGCCGGAAAGCTCGGGCTGAAGCATGGCGACAGCGCCTTTCAGGACCTGCCCTGTGCCACCATCGACGGTGACGACATCGCCCTTCTTGAAGGTCTGCCCTGCTGCAAGCATGATGCCATTGCGATAATCGACGCGAAGCGATCCCGCGCCGGAAACGCACGGCTTGCCCATGCCGCGTGCTACAACAGCCGCATGACTGGTCATGCCGCCACGTGTCGTCAGAATACCTTCTGCCGCATGCATGCCGTGAATATCTTCCGGGCTGGTCTCGATGCGCACGAGAATGACCTTGCGGCCTTCCGACTTTGCCTGTTCGGCATCTTCCGACGAAAAGACGATTTCGCCCGTTGCAGCGCCCGGCGATGCAGGGAGCCCCTGACCGATAACCTGACGCTCAGCGCGCGGGTCAATGGTCGGGTGCAGAAGCTGGTCGAGTGCTGCCGGATCGACGCGCAGAACCGCTTCTTCTTCCGTGATCAGCCCTTCGCCGGCCATTTCGACGGCCATTTTCAGCGCAGCCTTTGCGGTGCGTTTACCCGATCGGGTCTGAAGCATCCACAGCTTGCCACGTTCAATGGTGAATTCGAGGTCCTGCATGTCGCGATAATGCTGTTCCAGCCGATCAGCGACCTTGAGGAATTCGGCGAAGGCTTCCGGCATTACCTTTTCAAGCGACGGCTTGTCGGAACCGGCCGCAATACGCGCTTCTTCGGTGATGTTCTGCGGCGTGCGGATACCGGCAACGACGTCTTCACCCTGCGCATTGACGAGAAACTCGCCGTAAAGCTTCTTCTCCCCTGTCGAAGGATTGCGTGTGAAGGCAACGCCAGTCGCAGAGGTTTCACCCATATTGCCGAACACCATGGCCTGCACATTGACCGCCGTGCCCCAGGCCGCCGGGATATTATGCAGCCGCCGATAGGTGATGGCGCGCGCATTCATCCAGCTTGAGAAGACGGCGCCGATAGCGCCCCATAACTGTTCACGCGGGTCCTGCGGGAAAGGCTGGCCGAGTTCTTCCTCGACCTTGGCCTTGTAGGATCCGATGACGTGCTTCCAGTCTTCTGCCGTCAACGCCGTATCGACCTCAACCCCAATATCCGCCTTCTTGTCTTCGAGAATTTCCTCGAAGAAACCATGATCGACACCCAGCACGACATCCGAATACATCTGGATGAAGCGGCGGTAGCTGTCATAGGCAAACCGCTCATCGCCCGCCTCACGGGCAATGGCCTGCACAGTCTCGTCATTGAGGCCGAGATTGAGCACCGTATCCATCATGCCCGGCATGGAAGCACGAGCGCCGGAACGCACCGACACCAGAAGCGGCTTTTCGGCGTCGCCGAAATTGCGCCCCGTCACTTTCGCGATATGGGCCAGGGCCGCCTGAACCTGATCGTTCAGTTCGGTCGGATAGTTACGCTCATGATCATAATAATAGGTGCAGACTTCGGTCGTAATCGTAAAGCCTGGAGGCACCGGGAGACCAAGGCTGCTCATTTCAGCCAGGTTCGCTCCCTTGCCGCCGAGAAGATTACGGTCGCTTGCCGCACCTTCTGCCTTGCCGTCGCCGAACGTGTACACCCACTTCGCCATCATGGCCTCCTTGATGCAGGATCGGCTGATAAAAGGCTTGCAACAATTGCAAGCACTCCCAGAACCTGCTTCCCGTTGCTTATGCGATCCGTAAGGCTGCTGCCAACCAAAAAAGATGAGCCGCGACAATAGAATCGATTAAAGCAGCGCTCAGCTGGAGAACGAAGTATTTAATCCGAAGCTGTATGAATTTAGAACAAACCGATCGTCCAACTACCAGATCATACACAAACACTGAGTTAGGCATGAATTATCATTGAGAACCGTGCCAGCTTGTTACCACCTGTGGCTCCTTTATTCGCTCGACCACATTCCGCGATCGTATGAAGCAATCTAACTTACCGCCTAGATTGTTAAAGAGAGCAACCAATGCCTGTGATGTGATAGGAACCGTTTCAATCCTGACTATCTGCACATCGCGCAACGGTTCCGTCCTACCTGGTTCGCCGATCAGCTTCTCGCGAAAGGCGACAATGTCCTCACGAGCTAAAGTCCGTGTTTCGTAGAATCGTTGGCTCGAAACCGTCAAATCGTCGCCATAGACGTAGGTGTAGAAACAATAACTGACTGCGTTTTGATTTCCCGACATGAGAATCCCCTTGCGAAAAATGGAGGGGTCGCGAAAATCAGGGCACCAAAGTCGCTATTACAATTGGTTTCCCAAAAATCAATTGCGGTACGCCCCCGCTTTCAAACTCATTGACCCCTTGGTGATCGGGGGATTGGAAAACCGAATGGATTCGGTCCCCGTGGCCTTTAGTTCGGTGAACCTGTTGCATACGCCACAGGTCCCCCGACCCTAAGGTCAAGGAGACGTGCCATTGAGGTCGGCACTGATACCTATCCATTCGGGGTTTCCACGCCCCAAGGCAGCTGCGTATCTGCCTCATCCGAAATCGTAAACGAAAACAGTCCTTTGGCGCAAGCTGTTTCCTGTTTCCTCATTCACTACGGCACAGTCCGCTACTTCCCGCTTATCTAACTGACTTAAATACGCTACGCTCCATTGTTGATCCGAATTAGATCAGACAAAACGATCTGTAACGGCGAATTTGAAACATCGTCAATATCCAGAACGGCATCATCCATTACCAAAATACAATGTACTTTAGCTGCCACTCCAGCTATCGATCGCGCGGACGTAGTCAGAAGCTTGCTAGCGAGCGTGCACTCCGCTTCTTGCAACGCAATTTCGGCCTCGAACGCCCGCTTATAACCGAGCTGCTCACCGAACTCGTCCCATGCCTTCTGGCGCGCAGCCAGCTCAATCTTCTTACTAGTTCTAATCCCGGCTCTGTCATCTCCGGGAAGAGAAAGGTCTATTTCCTTCATCGTGTGTGCGCTGAATGACTCGTCAGATCCCGGGGTCTGAATCTGAACCAAAGGAAATGATCCGACGGCATGCAACAGTTTCGTTTCAAGCTCCTGTTGTTGGCAACACAACTCCTGCCGTCGCGTCTGAACCGTATTCCATTCTTGCCAAATTAAAATGGCTGGATCGCCGCAATCATTTTCTTTTTTTAAGCTACCAGAAACGTTCTGTGCTTGTGTGTTTGCTATTGGTATTGCCGCCAGAAGCGCAGCAGTATTCGAAAGAATTTTCCGCCGCGTTATTCTGGACAAAGTTATGCTATCGTCGGAATCAGCCATGATCCGAGCTCCTGTAAGCTTGGGTTCGGTTACGTTGACCAAGGTGCTACAACACCTTGGTCAACGGATGCATGTGCAATGCACGTGCATAAATACAATGCAATCAAGATACTCACACGTCAAGCCAAGAGTAGAAATGTCAAAAAAACCGTTCACTACCCGTCTAGATCCCAAACTGTTGGAATTGGCAAAAAAGATTGCCAAGGCTGAACGACGTTCAGTAACCGCAATTATCGAATTGGCTATTATAGAATATGCAGCGAAGAGAAATTACGAATATTCAGATAGGAACAACAACTAGGCGAAAGCATAGTTTTCTTTTTTCATGGCTACACATTTTAGCATGCATACATGTTTAATTTACTTGAATTTATATTTTATTTTAAATAATCTAAGAAAATATACGCTTATCTATAGAGCCCACGATCCCGATTTAATCTACGTTGCCGACATTCAGCCGCGATCTGCTGACTTTCGTGTGTACGAACTGTTTGCTGAACGATCTTCAACGTGTTCTGAAGCTCCCCGAAGACGGAACGTTGTGCCGGAGGCACGCGATTGACGTTGTCACTGTCGCCGCGCATGATTGCGTTGCGCCCGAATCTGAGATCAAGGGCGCGGCTGACGCTGATAAACTCCCGACGAATATGCGGTTCGAGCGAACCGGCGAGGGCATCAGGCCGTGCGCCCTTCTCTTGCATCGCGGCTGTGATGCGACGGAGTTCCTGGCCAGCCTCTTCTGACAATCCGGGAATGGCGGTCGCCATCTGCTGACGCTCTGCGGCGATTGCTGTTGTTGCAGCCTTCAGGGCTGACGCCCAGCTCGATCCCAGCGAGCGGACACTTGCCTGCACATCCGGCACGGCTTCCAGTGCTGTCTTTCGCTCGCGGCCAACGGCCAGAAGCCTGTCCCTCAGCCGACTGGAGCCGCGCAGGGCACCATAGGCCGCAGGATCATTGGCAATGGCTGCCGCAATCCGATCACCGGCAATGCCTTTCCGGATCAGTGCCTCGATTGTATCGACGGCACTGGCGGGTTCCCGCCAGAGATGAGAGGCCGTTTTGGCAAGTGCTGTTCGGTTATGGCGGTAGTGGGCTGCCGCGGATGCCCTCTCGCGCGCCTCAACCTCGACCGGGGTTGTAAACTGTGTCACGGCGGCAAGCAGCGGCGGTATGGAACGGGCTTCCGGGTCCTGCTCGATATGGCTGGTCGGCCGGGCTCGGGGCGAATTCTGGGTGTTTCGATCCACGGACATCCGGGCTGTCGGATTCTGCACGGGGAATCTTTCGGATTGCCTCTCATGATAAGAAACCTTGCGTTCCCGATCGATTGCCAAACCGAGCGCCGCACCTGCCCGCTCCCACAGCATTGCCACCTGCTGGCGCTTTTGTGCCAGCCACGCCAGCTGGCGTCTTGCCCTCGCCCCTGTTTCGGCCATCACTTCGGCAAGTGTGTCGATGCCACGCCTGCGGGCAAAGTCCCGGACATGTGCCTGGTAGCCAGCCTCGCCAGCAAAATCCAGCGTCGTGGTTTTGGCGCCCGAACGCCCGAGGCGCTTGGCCAGTTGCCGGAACAATTCCGGTGTGTGGCTTTCCCCTTCAATGCTTTTGCGGCGGACACCTGCGGTTTCATGCAGCTTGGCCGTCCAGACATTGCGTTCGACCGTGCGCTCCTCAAAGTGCCTTTCACCGCCTTGCGCATCAGGAACTGCAACCTTTACCTTCACGGTCTCGACGCCATCCTTGCGAAGCGTGACCGTATCCCCTTTTGAAGCTCCCGCCGCAGACAGGGCTGCCGGCAGACCGACACCCCGAAGGCGATGGACCTTCCCGCCATCAACCTTCAGATCAGCATAAGGCGTATCATTCGTATCCTCATCCCCCGACCGGAATTTTGTCACCCCGGTTTCGACCAGTTCGCCGGTGATCCCCTTCGCGTGGTCAACAGGGGCCCTGTCCTCCCGTCCGGGCCCGGGCCTGAAGTCCTCGCGCGCAGCATAAAGATCAGCCCTGTGACGATGACGGGTCATGGACACATAGGTCAGGTGCCTGTCCATCATGCCGCTGGCAAGCACAAAGGTCCGGTCGACAGTCGCGCCCTGCGACTTGTGGATTGTCACCGCATAGCCGTGATCGATGTTGCGGTAGCTGTCCTCGCTCAGGACAATCTCGCTGCCGCTGTCGAGCCGGACAGAAAGCAGCGGCGCGCGGAATGCGTTGCCGGTGGAGACCACCGTGCCGAACATGCCGTTCCTGACGTATTGCGGATTGTTTCCCCCTGCACGCGGTTCAAGGAAACGGGCGTTCTCAAGAAAGATGATCCGGTCGCCAGCAGCAAACTCCCGCATGCCCC
>Ga0209369_1000627_pt1 | contig 33254 bp, 28 predicted proteins | sample EBPBio142010_DNA_FD_185865 | JGI IMG/M metagenome (GOLD analysis project Ga0209369, IMG submission 185865) | Wastewater treatment Type I Accumulibacter community from EBPR Bioreactor in Madison, WI, USA - Reactor 1_10/4/2010_ DNA (SPAdes)... | ecosystem: Engineered > Bioreactor > EBPR >... | reverse complement strand
TCGGCCTTTTCGAAGGTCGTGGCATCGGTGAACGTTTCAGCCTGCAGACCGGCGAAGGCCCCAACCGCATCACGCTCTACCGCCGTGCGATCCTTGACTATTGGTCCGAACATGAAGAAACGCTGGGCGATATCATCACCCATGTTCTGATCCACGAGATCGGCCATCATTTTGGCTTGTCCGATGACGATATGGAAAATATCGAGGCGCAGGCAGAGTAAAGCCGCACAGCCGAGATGGCTGTCTGAATTTGTCGTTTTCGACGAAACCATCGGCAGTTCTGGCAGTTCTTCCTCGGATTCTGGCACAATCGCATACAGATATTGCATGGAGAGAATGCTATGGATTCTCTTGATGCAACTAATGGTCTGATTCCGACATTTGCATCCTTGGGATATGAGCGCCGAGCAAATGTCGAAATCAAAAAGACCACTAGTAACCTTATGAATCTAGTGGATTTTTCGAGTTTGATGTTTGAAACGAGATCTATATTGGACGGGTATCAAACGTCAAATTCAATCCACTAGAGTAGCGATATGAGCATTTCCCCCGCCATCTACCAGCTCCTCCTCGTATATGTGACTTACATCATTGCAGCTGGCAGCCCTGGTCCGAGTACGATGCGGATCATGGGCGTAGCCATGGACCAGGGCCGCAAATCAGGGCTTGTCTTTGCTGCCGGTGTCGTTACAGGCTCCATTTTTTTGGGGCGTGATGGCTGCGACTGGCGTCTCGGCCATCCTCACACGATTTGCCGAAGCTCTGTTCATCCTGAAAATCTTCGGCGGACTTTATCTGCTTTATCTTGCCTTCAAGGCCGGACGCGCGGCCATGACATCAGACAAAGCATTGGCTATGCGAGCTTCCAGCAGCAAAGCAATTCTGTCCCATGGCGAGCTTTATCGCCGTGGACTTCTGATGCATCTGTCAAACCCGAAGTCCATCCTGTCCTGGATCGCATTGGTTACGCTGGGACTCGGCACCAACTCTTCATGGCCACATCTGGCGGCGTTTCTGGGTGGCTGCATCGTGCTCAGCATCACCATTTTCTGCGGCTATGCCATCATATTTTCCACTATGCCAATGGTGCGCCTCTATCGTCGTGCGCGTCGCTGGATCGAAGGCGTCCTCGCGGCTGTCTTTGGCCTTGCCGGTATCCGCCTGCTTCTGTCGCGCTAACCTGATTGAGAAAGAGCACCATGAAACTCTTCAAAGGTCTTTCAGCCTTTCCGCTGACACCAAACGACACCGATGGCAAACTCATTGAGGATACGCTCTGCGTTTTTCTTGAGCGCATTCACGAGGCGGGAGCGGATTCTATCGGTCTTCTGGGAAGTACTGGCGGCTATGCCTTTGTCACGCGGGAACAGCGGTTGCATACGATCAATACCGCCGTCAGATTTATCGGCGGCAGAACACCGATCATCGTCGGCGTCGGCGTGTTGCGGACGGATGATGCGCAGACGCTGGCCCGGGACGCAGCAGATGCCGGTGCAGACGGGCTGTTGCTGGCGCCTGTTTCCTATACGCCGCTGACGCAAGACGAGGTTTTCCAGCACTTCAAGACCGTTGCCGAGACGACCGATCTTCCCCTTTGCATCTACAATAATCCCGGCACGACAAAGTTCATCTTCAACGACGAACTGATTGCACGGCTTGCCAGTGTGAAGAATATCAGCGCGATCAAGATGCCTCTGCCCGCAAATGGCGATTACGAAGGCGCAATGTCAAAGCTGCGTGCCGAAACTCCGCCAAGCTTCGCGATCGGCTATAGCGGCGACTGGGGGGCTGCGGATGCACTGCTGGCTGGTGCCGATGCCTGGTACAGCGTGGTTGCAGGACTTCTTCCCGACCCCGCTCTGGCGTTGACGCGCGCTGCGCAAAGCGGAAACAATACTGAGGCAGAACGCATAAATGCAGCTTTCACACCGCTTTGGGACCTGTTCAAAACCCACAGCAGTTTCCGCGTCATGTATGTCATTGCCGACCTTCTCGGTCTCGCGAAAATCGAGCCACCACGTCCGATCCTGCCGTTGGGAACCGAAGCATACGGGCAGGTTGAGGCTGCACTTGAGCACCTGAGGGAAATAGAGAGCTGACTTAAAGCGCCGCATCCTCACTCAAGAATTTGATCGCCATAAGCGCGGCACAACGACTGAGCAAGATGTCTCGTTCGACTGTAAGGTCCGCAGCAAAACGATCAGCAAGTCGACGATACGAGGCGTCTATAGTCGGATTTATAAGGTAGCGCTCCTCCATTTGCTCGCAAGTGGAACGAAGCTCACGAATATCAGGCATTATAGTCATCGTATGGCTTCCTACTAAAATTCGGAAGATATCATAAAACAAAGGCGCCCTCATCGGGCGCCTTTTGCATTTCTTTGTTAAGCGACGCTCAGACGAACATCGATATTGCCGCGTGTCGCATGCGAGTACGGGCAGACAATATGCGCAGCCTGAACCAGTTCTTCGGCCTTCGCCTTGTCCACGCCCGGAAGTGCCACTTGCAGCGCCACATCAAGCCCGAAGCCAGTGCCATCTTCACGCGGACCAATGCCGACCGTCGCAGTCACGGTGCTGTCTGCGGAAATGGCAACTTTCTCCTTGGCGGCAACGAATTTCAACGCGCCCAGGAAGCAGGCCGCATAGCCAGAAGCGAAAAGCTGCTCAGGATTGGTGCCTTCGCCGCCCGAACCGCCGAGTTCCTTCGGCGTATCGAGAACGACACTGAGCCGTCCGTCGGCAGTCTTGGCGCTGCCGGTGCGGCCGCCGGTTGCTGTGGATTGGGTTGTGTACAGAATTGGCATTTGGGCTTCTCCTTTGGTTTGTCTCCGCAGCCAAACTTGCAGATAGTTAAATTGTGCACAATCTAATTTTGCAAAACTTAACTTCACAATTATGTGATGCGCAATCCAATTGCGCATGATGTATGTATTTGCCAAGGAGTTATCACTATGAAGCGCGACGATCAGGATTCCAATCTCGGTCTTTCCAACATGGTCTGCTTTGCGATCTACTCGACCGCGAATGCGCTGACGCGCGCCTACCAGCCAATTCTGAGCAAGCTTGATCTGACCTATCCGCAGTTTCTGGTGATGATAGTGCTCTGGGAACAAGACGACCGGACGGTCTCTGAGATCGGCGCAAAGCTCAATCTGGATTCTGGAACCCTGACCCCGCTGCTGAAACGTCTTGAAGCCGCCGGACGCATTACGCGGCGACGCGACCCGCAGGACGAGCGACAGGTCCGCATCACATTGACTGAAGAAGGACAGGCACTGCGCAGGGAAGCCGAGAGCATTCCTGAACAGGTGTTCTGCGCGCTTGGTCAACCCATCGATGAGTTGCAGGATTTGCGCACAAGGTTGCTCGATATACGCGGCAATCTCGCGGAGAGCATTTCCCGCTAACAAAAAAGCGCCGGGTGACCGGCGCTTTTTAATATCAGTACTGAGTACTGTAGATCAGGCAGCAAGCGCCTTTGGCTTGATAAGGCCGCGCGCGACCAGCAATTCAGCGATCTGGATCGTGTTGAGAGCAGCGCCCTTGCGCAGATTGTCGGAAACAACCCACAGAGCCAGACCGTTCTCGACGGTGATGTCTTCGCGGATACGGCTGATATAAGTCGCATCTTCGCCAGCGGATTCGTAAGGCGTGATGTAGCCACCGTTCTCATGCTTGTCGACAACCTGGCAGCCTGGAGCTTCGCGCAGAATCTCGCGTGCTTCTTCCGGCGTGATCGGGTTTTCGAACTCGATATTGACCGCTTCGGAGTGACCAATGAAGACCGGAACGCGAACGGCCGTCGCCGTCAGCTTGATCTTCGGATCGAGCATCTTCTTGGTTTCGGCCACCATCTTCCATTCTTCCTTGGTGTAGCCGTCTTCCATGAAGACATCGATATGCGGGATCACGTTGAACGCGATGCGCTTGGTGAACTTCTTCGCAGAGACAGGGTCGGCGACGAAAACAGCGCGCGACTGTTCGAACAGCTCATCCATACCTTCCTTGCCTGCACCCGAAACCGACTGATAGGTCGAGACGACGACGCGCTTGATCTTGGCAACATCGTGCAAAGGCTTCAGAGCCACGACGAGCTGAGCCGTCGAGCAGTTCGGATTGGCAATGATGTTCTTCTTGCGGAAGCCTTCGACTGCATCCGGGTTCACTTCCGGCACGATCAGCGGCACTTCCGAGTCATAACGCCAGGCCGAGGAATTATCGATGACGACGCAGCCCTGCTTGCCGATCTTCGGCGACCATTCCTTGGAAATCTCGCCGCCAGCAGACATCAGGCAGATGTCCGTATCGGAGAAATCATACGTGTCGAGCGCCTTGACCTTCAGCGTCCGGTCGCCATAGGACACTTCCGTGCCCTGGCTGCGGCGCGATGCAAGCGCTACAACTTCGTCAGCCGGAAAGCCGCGTTCTTCGAGGATATTGAGCATTTCGCGCCCGACATTTCCGGTGGCGCCGACAACTGCAACCTTGAAACCCATTTTTCGTCTCCTGTCCCTCTCCGCTTCCAGATTCGGAACCCCGCAGGCCACGCGGGACTTCCGCCCCCGGGCCAGACCCGGGGAGAGGGCGAGCAGGCCAAGGGAATCAGACCGTTTTCGTGGTCGTTTTAGTAATGGCCGTGAGTGTTTTGGAAATCGAAGGCATGCGCGCTGCCCCGGCAAAAATGCCGGCAGTTCCAAGCGAAACTGACGCTACGTTGACGCGATCCACGCGGGTTCTCCTTCGTTCGCCACTGCTTTTACGCGGTTTAAAGATGGAGTCAATTCTCTACCTCTTCAAGAAGCGCATTTTTTAAGGCTCTCGCTCTCTACGACAGTATTTCAAGCTGGCAATTCTGTCTCATACTAAAGACTACTGCACGAATCCCCTTTTTCGGTTCATCATGCAAGTGTGAGGAGAGTGCCCGGACAGTTGAGAGGAACTGTTCCCGGCGCATCAGGCGAACTTCATTTACCCGGTGAAGAAAGATCGTCTTACATTTGCCCGTCAGGGGCTCTGTTTGGGAGGACAGATTAATGGCAGTCTCGTCAAGTGCCGACGTCGGCACGCAGAAAATGACGAGCGAAGAACGCAAGGTGATCTTTGCGTCGTCGCTTGGTACCGTCTTCGAATGGTACGACTTCTATCTTTACGGAACACTCGCAGCCTTCATCGGCGCGGCCTTCTTCAATGAATACCCGGAAGCAACCCGAAACATCTTCGTCCTGCTTGCTTTCGCGGCAGGCTTCCTCGTCCGTCCGTTCGGCGCTCTCGTCTTCGGACGCATCGGCGATCTCGTCGGTCGTAAATACACATTCCTTGTCACCATCGTCATCATGGGCGCATCCACGTTCCTCGTGGGTATCCTGCCCGGCTCGGCCACGCTCGGCATTTTCGCACCGATCATCCTGATCGCCCTGCGCATGCTGCAGGGTCTCGCACTCGGTGGTGAATATGGCGGCGCTGCAACCTATGTTGCGGAACATGCTCCGAACAACCGTCGCGGCTTCTTCACGTCATGGATCCAGACCACGGCGACACTCGGCCTGTTCCTGTCGCTGCTGGTCATTCTCGGCATTCAGGCCGTGATGAGCAAGGAAGCATTCGCGGCCTGGGGCTGGCGTATTCCATTCCTCGTCTCCATCGTCCTGCTCGGCATTTCCGTCTGGATCCGCATGCAGATGAGCGAGTCGCCCGCATTCAAGCGCATGAAGGAAGAAGGCAAGACCTCCAAGGCTCCGCTTTCCGAAGCATTCGGTCAGTGGAAGAACGCGAAGATCGCACTCATCGCCCTCTTCGGCCTTACCGCCGGTCAGGCCGTGGTGTGGTATTGCGGTCAGTTCTATGCGCTGTTCTTCCTCCAGAACGTTCTGAAGGTCGAAAACCAGTCGGCAAACATCATGGTTGCTATCGCGCTCCTGATCGGCACCGGCGGCTTCGTCTTCTTCGGCTGGCTGTCGGACAAGATCGGTCGCAAGCCGATCATCATGGCAGGCCTTCTGCTCGCTGCCCTGACCTACTTCCCGTTGTTCAAAGCACTAACCGGTGCTGCGAATCCGGCTCTGGCTCAGGCTGAACAGACCATCAAGGCAACTGTTACTGCAGCGCCTGGCGATTGTAACTTCCAGTTCAACGCCACCGGCACGTCGAAGTTCACCACGTCTTGCGATGTGGCGACGAGCTTCCTCGCCAAGAGTTCGGTGCCTTATGAAATCGTCCAGACGGCAGCAGCTGGCACCCCTGCAACCGTTACGATCGGTGACAGCACGATCACGTCCTACGACGCTGTTCAGGCTGGAGCAGATGCTGCAGCCAAGCAGTCGGCACTGTCTCACGACGTGAACCTCGCCCTGCAGAAAGCCGGTTTCCCGCTCGTTCGCGATGCTGCGAAAGTGCCGGACAGCAAGCTTGATGCATTCGTCGCCGCCAATCCGGAACTTCAGCTGAATGCCGAAGCAATCCGTGGTGGAGACAAGGCCATGGTTCCGGCTGCCGATCTGGTAAAGCAGAAGCTTCTGACCCAGACCGAAGCTGACGGCCTTGGCGTCAGCACCGATCAGGCCGTCTACACCATCCCGAATGCCGGTGCATTCAAGATGGTTGCCGACCCTGCACAGGTGAACTGGTTCCTGACAATCGCCATCCTGACTATCCTCGTCATCTATGTGACGATGGTGTACGGCCCGATTGCCGCGATCCTTGTCGAGATGTTCCCGACCCGCATTCGCTATACCGGCATGTCGCTGCCATATCACATCGGCAATGGCTGGTTCGGCGGTCTGCTTCCGGCTGGCGTGTTCGCACTGAGCGCTGCCAAGGGGGACATCTATTACGGCCTCTGGTACCCGATCATCATCGCTTCTATCACCTTCGTAATCGGCATGATCTTCGTCAAGGAAACCAAGGGCGTCGACCTGCATAAACTCGACTAATCATCGCAGCTGCACAAAGCAAAACGCCGCCCATCGGGCGGCGTTTTCATGTTTCTCCGAGTTTCATCGGCGATATTGCGCTTCAATCTCGATCAGCTTCTGCTTGCGCCACAGACCGCCGCCATAGCCGGTCAGTGACCCGTCCGCGCCGATCACACGATGACATGGAATGATGATGGCAATCTGGTTCGCCCCATTGGCCCGCGCGACCGCACGCACGGCAAGCGGCTTTTCCATGGCCTGCGCCAGTTCACTGTAACTGCGCGTTTCCCCTGCCCCGATATTCTGAAGCGCGCGCCAGACACCTTGCGTAAATGCGCTGCCATGCAGCACCAGCGGTAAATCGAACCTCGGAGAATTGCCGTCAAAGAAGGCATTCAACTGCTGCTCGACGTGATCATGCGTATCGAAACGACCGATCCCCAGATCACCGCGACAGGTAGCATAAAGCTTCTTCAGTTCCGCAGATAGCGCCTTGCGATCAGCGAATTCGAGAAGATGCAGGCTTCGTGCATCGCAGATCGCAATCATCGTGCCAAGTGGCGTCTTGATCCAGTCGGCGCGCAACAAGCCATCACCCCGCAATTTGCCGGGTGGAAGCCCCAGAATACGTGCAAAGGCACTACGAAAAGCTTCGGGAGATTCAAAACCCGCATCAATCTGGGCATCAATCACGCGCCCACCATCGGCAAGCGCCTGAAACCCATGTCGCAGGCGTTCCTGCCGCGCCATTTCCAGAAATGTCATTCCGAAATGACGGCGGAAACTGCGACGGACGGTCGAGACATCAAGCCCCATCCGGGCAACATCCTCTTCGCTCCAGCGTCGTTCCGGATCGGCCTCAAGCGCGTCGAGAAGCTTCTTGACGGAAGGCTCCGCCTCCGCAGCGGGCTGTAGCGGATGGCATCTTTTGCAAGGCCGGAAACCGTCGGCCATGCATTCGGCAACCGATGCGAAGAAGCGGCAGTTTTCCTGTTTCGGTTTCCGCGCCGGACAAGTCAGGCGGCAGAAAATTCCGGTTGAGACAACACCGACATAGGCCCTGCCCTCATAAGCGGCATCGCGGGCGACAAGTGCATCGTAGAGTTTGTTTTGATCTGGGAGCGTGAAAAACATGCCGCTATTCTTATGCAGCACAGCATGAATTTACAGCCTCAAATCGGGCACTTATTCAAAAAAGAAAAGCCCGCCATGCGAAGTGCATGGCGGGCTTTCAGCAAGCGGTCTTGTCACGCTTATTGAGCGGAAAGCTTCGAAAACTTGTCGAGGATGGCATCGCCCATTTCGACGGTGCCAATCTTGGTCTTGCCTTCCGACCAGATGTCGGCAGTGCGCAGACCATCATCCAGAACCTGTGCGATCGCCGCTTCCAGGCGATCCGCTTCTTCAACGAGGTTGAACGAATAACGCAGGCACATGGCAAGCGAAGCAATCATTGCAATCGGATTGGCAACGCCCTTGCCAGCGATGTCCGGCGCGGAACCGTGTACCGGCTCATAAAGCGCCTTGCGCTTGCCGGTTTTGGAATCAACCGCACCAAGCGAAGCCGACGGCAGCATTCCAAGCGAACCGGTCAGCATTGCGGCAACGTCAGACAGCATGTCGCCGAAAAGATTGTCTGTCACAATAACGTCGAACTGCTTCGGCCAACGCACAAGCTGCATGCCGCCAGCGTCAGCCAGCATATGCTCCAGTTCAACGTCGGCGTGCTTGTCCTTGTGACGCGCGGTAACAACCTGATTCCACAGGACGCCCGACTTCATCACATTGCGCTTTTCCATCGACGTAACCTTGTTGCGGCGCGTGCGCGCCAGCTCGAAGGCGACATCGGCGATGCGCTCAATTTCGTAGGTGTCATAGACCTGCGTATCGATACCGCGCTTCTGGCCATTGCCGAGGTCGATGATTTCCTTCGGTTCACCGAAGTAAACGCCGCCGGTCAGCTCACGCAGGATAAGGATGTCGAGACCCTCGATCACTTCCGGCTTCAGCGACGAAGAATGAGCCAGCGCCGGGTAGCAGATGGCCGGACGCAGATTTGCATAAAGCTGCATGTCCTTGCGCAGACGCAGAAGACCGGCTTCCGGGCGGACTTCATAAGGCACGCTATCCCACTTCGGACCGCCGACAGCGCCGAACAGCGTGGCATCGGCAGCCAGCGCCTTCTCCATATCCGCATCCGAAATCGCCTGACCGTGCGCGTCGTAAGCGCAGCCGCCAACCAGACCTTCTTCGGTTTCAAAGCCGAGATTGAGGCCCGAGTTGAGGAAAGCGATGATCTTGCGGACTTCCGCCATCGCCTCTGGGCCGATGCCGTCGCCGGGCAGGAGAAGGAGTTTTCTGGATGCCATAATGCCAAGCCTCTGTTTTGTTTCGCATATTCGGGAGAATGGGGACCCGTTTCGCCGAGAATATTGCGTTCAAATTCACGACAGTAACGAATGGCATGACGCCGTCCGAAACCATCTTTATCTAGTTCCGCGAGGGTTATAGAGCCCTGTTGTCCGACAAGCAATAATGCGCATGGCTGAAACTTATGAAAAAGATAGAGGCTTATACAGAAATTATATAACAGCCGATAAAGCAGACACAGTTCGACGTTTCAGAGTTCCCGCAATCTGCAAATCGGCCTGCGGTCACTCCGTCAAACTGCGCGCTTCGGATGGCAGCATGATCGGGATTCCGCCCCGGACCGGATAGGCAAGCTTTGCCTTGCGCGAGATCAACTCGCCATGTTCCGCATCATATTCCAACGGCCCTTTGGTAAGCGGGCATACGAGAAGTTCCAGCAGACGTACGTCGATATTGCCGGTTTGCGTCTTGTCGTCCATTGTCTTATTCCCGAAGTTTATTGCAGCCGCGATCCGAAATCGTCGTCCTTTACTCTGGCCAATACCATTTCGGTAATGGCAATCAAAGTTGCTGCACGCGTCTTCAAATCGGGCGCTTCCAGAAGGGCCTGTTTTTCTGCAGGGCCAAAAGGCGACATGATGGAGAGCGCATTGACGAGGGTTTCATTGTTTGCCCGTGCAATACTGTCCCAGTCGGCTTCCAGATTGTGCGCTTCAAGATAATCGCGGAAAGCACCCAGCAAAGCATCCCGGTCGATTTCCGACGAATCCCGCGCCTCCTCCAGATCGGCCAGAAACGGCATGATCCGGCATTGCCGGTAAGGCTGACGGCAATGCATTTCTTCACGCACGCGAAATCGGCAGATACCCTGCAGGGTAATCAGCAGGCGACCGTCGCCCGTTTCGGCAAAGGTCGTGATACGGCCAAGACAGCCGACATTACTCAATTGCGGACGGAGGCTTTCATCAAGCTCATCGATCATTTCGTCATCGTCGCCATCGATTTTCGGCTGGATCATGCCGATGATGCGCTTGCCCGCCAAGGCATTTTCGATCATCGCCAGATAGCGCGGTTCGAAAATATTGAGCGGAAGCTGGCCACCGGGCAGAAGCAGCGCCCCCTTCAACGGGAAAACCGGCACCGTCTCGGGTATATCGGCGCCCGTTCTGTAACGGGCATTGCCCACCTGCATTACAACCTCCTCAAAAGCATATCGCTTTTTATCGTACTCTTACGACACGCTTTAAGCTTTTGTTTTCATGCATGTCTTTACCCCAAAACCGGTTCCCACTTTTGGGAGACATGCATTAGGGCTCACGAAACATGCGCCCTAACAGTTGGAATCCGCATGGCGCACAAAACATAATTTGCCCGCCATGCTCCCGACCGCTCGCGATCAGGAGAACAGAAGCGACGACAGCTTGCGCCGCGCGCCGAGCGTCGCCGGATCGGCATTGCCCCATGCCTCGAAAAACTGGAGCAGCTGCTTGCGTGCGCCGTCTTCATTCCATTCGCGGTCGGACTTCATGATGAAAAGCAGCTCACTAGCCGCATCTTCACGCCGCCCCTGTGCATTACGCACCTGCGCAAGATCAAACCGGGCCTGATAATCCTTCGGATCAGCCTGAATTCGCTTCTCAAGCGCAATCGGATCACCGATGAGCTTGACCTGATCAGCCAGCGCAAGGCGCGCTTCCAGCGCTCGAACGGCAGGCGCATTCTGTTTGTCAGCCGGAAGCTGGGCCAGAATTTCCCGCGCCTTTTCCGCATCGCCGGATTCCAGAAGGCAGGTCGCAAGACCGACAATCGCATCGACATTATCTGGAACGGCATGAAGGATGGACGAGAAAATCTCCGACGCCTGAACGAAATCACCGGCTTCGATCAGCTCATTCGCGGCCGTGATGGCTTCGGCAAGCGCCGCTTCCGCGTCGCTCGGCCCACCGATTTTGGCGATGAATTCCTTCACCTTCGATTCAGGGACGGCCCCCATGAAACCATCGACCGGCTGGCCATTGACGAAAGCGATGACCGCCGGAATGGACTGAATACCAAGCTGACCGGCAATGGCCGGATGATCGTCGATATTCATCTTGACCAGTTTGACGGCACCACCAGCGTCCCGCACGGCCTTTTCAATGATCGGTGTCAGCTGCTTGCAAGGTCCGCACCATGGCGCCCAGAAATCCACCAGCACGGGCTGATTGCGGGATTCGGTAATTACATCCGCCTGGAAACCTGCCGTCGTCGTGTCCTTGACGAGATCAGTTCCTCCGGCAGCGGCTGGTGCCGAACCGAAAGAAACATTTGCCGTCATCTGGCCACCTGCACCGGCATAAGGATTGTTCTGGCTGGTCATAAGAAATTCCTTCGTATTTTCCGACCGATGCGACGGTCCGCATACAAGCCGGTGTCGTTCTTTCAGTTCGTATCTTCAAAAGCCAATTTCAAGACGGTCGATTCAGCAAGTTGCGCTGTAACTTAGCGCTCCCGCCTCTCACTTCAATTGCCAATTGCCGTGTGCAAGAAAGCCGCCCGTTTTGAAAATCAGTTTATACCGAAGTGTCCGCTTTCGCACCTTCGGAAACGGCGAGAATGCGCGGTTCATGTCCGGTGGAAGTGAGGAAAGCGACGAGGTCTTCGCGCTTGATGGAAGTCGTGGCTTCGTTGGTCAGCGGATGGCCGTTGATGACGTCATATTTCATCAGATCAGCATCAAGAATGACCTGCACATTATGTGCTGTATCGTTGACCGCGCCAAACACCGTAACTGCACCCGGAATCACACCCAGGTATTCCAGCAGCTTTTCCGGCTTGCCGAACGAAACGCGGCTTGCCGCACCAATCAGCTGATGGATCGACTTCAGATCGACCACCGCGTCCTCCTCGACTGTCACGAGAAAGAAATTGTCTTTCTTGTCCTTCAGGAAGAGATTTTTCGTATGGCCGCCCGGGATTTCACCACGCAGGCTTTGGGAATCCGCGACCGTGAACAAGGGAGGATGTTCGACAGTTTTCACTTCGATACCGAGTTTCTGAAGATAATCGTGAAGTTCGCTCGGCGACAAAGGCATGATTCCACCCCATTCTGTTCGGCATTGAATATGTTGAGCATGTCATCACGCTCCTCACGCTTCGACGACTTGCAACAGCGCTTATAGACCATGGATAGAGGCTTAGAAACCATGCAAAGCAAATTGGATTGTTCGCACAAAACGCACCAGCCTCGCTCACGCCTCTGACAGCCGATTCCATTATCCGTGGAGGCTCATTTTTCTTGCTTTGACGAGAAAACGCAGCAGAGAACACGACACGCATTCTGGAAAGAATAATATTTACAGATACTTATCAATTAACCGGCAGCTAATTTCGTTGAAACGACATTTTCCTGTAATTTCCCTGTTGCAATCTCCGGGGCGTTAGTTCATATAGCGCCTGCCTGACGGAAACGACTGGCGCGAGCGGGTGTAGCTCAGGGGTAGAGCACAACCTTGCCAAGGTTGGGGTCGAGGGTTCGAATCCCTTCGCCCGCTCCAGTTTTCCGATCAGATAAGCAACAAAATCCCGGCTTTGTCCGGGATTTTTGCTTTTAAGGCGTATTTTGCGTCAGCTAAGTTCCACGGTTTGCCAGTGCGGATTACCGCAGGATCACGAGTTCAGCCGACTTGGAACCAATCGCCGACTGAACCCTTAACTTGCTAAAAGTGCAGCGTGTCAGGTCACCACGTTTTCTTCGTAAGTCTTTTTCACCCCCGGCACACAAAGACAGGCTGGCACGATCAGAACGGCGATAAGCATCATCGCTACAAAAGTTGCGTGCAGGGCATGTTGAAGCGCTAGCCGAAGCTCCTGCTGATCTATCAACATCTCCGCGCCATTCAACAGATCCCGAAGTTGGTCTGACGTAATCGCTTCGCCATGATTGGCGTTGGCAAGACCATAGGTCAGCACCGCACCGAGAATGGCTGCTCCGAGCGTACTGCCCAAATTGCGCGAGAAGACGTTTGATGCCGTGGCGCTGCCGCGCTCCGACCAACTCACACTATCCTGTGTCAGGATGAGCGCCCCAATGTTGAGCAGCCCCATGCCGAAACCCATGATCAGAGAACCGGTTCCAGCCAGTGTGGCTGAACTTGATGGAGTCAGCATGACAAGCAGGGAGGTGCCAATCGGAATGCAGATGCTTCCGGCGATCATGATCGGGCGTAATCCGAACCGCGTGAACTGCCGTGATGCGATCGTGGCACCGCATGGCCAGCCCAGCAACAACATGGTCAGGGCAAAGCCCGCGACCACAGGAGAACGGTCGAGAACTGTCTGTACATACATCGGCAGGAATGTCGTCAGCCCCATGATCGACATGCTGGCCAGAAAAACCGCCAGATTGGAGAAAGCGATAGGACGTTTCAGCCACAGGTCCGGTGCGACCATAGGCTCCTTCGCGCGACGTTCCTGCCAGATGAAGGCAATCAGCGAAAGAGCAAAGAGAATGAACGCCAGAATTCCTTCAAGCGAAACCGCGCTCTCCATCAGGGTGAGCGCAATCATCAGCGAGGAGATGGAGACGGCGAAAAGTGCTGCGCCAAGCACATCGATCGATACCGGCTTTGTCCGCTTCTCCTCATGAAGAAAGAGAAGAAAGCCCGATGCCGCCAGAATACCGACCGGCACATTAATCCAGAATACCCAGGCCCAGCTCAAGTTGTGAATGATGAGACTGCCAAGCAACGGACCGACAACGGCTGACAATGCCCAGACACTTGCAAGGTATCCCTGAACCTTGCTGCGCTGCGCTCCAGGGAAAAGATCGGCCACCACGGTCATGGCCGCAGGCTGGATTGCCCCCGCCCCGACGCCCTGCAACAGCCGGAAAACAATCATTGAAGGCATCGACCACGCAAAACCAGCCAGCACCGAAGCGGTCAAGAACAGCGCAATACCAAAAACAAGCACCGGCTTGCGCCCGTAAATGTCGGCCAGTTTGCCAAACACGACTGTCGTTGCTGTCTGTGTCAAAAGAAATGACGAGAAAACCCAGGAGTAGAGATTGAGCTGGCCCAGCTGCGCCGCGATCTGCGGCATTGCCGTCGACACAATCGTTGCCTCGACGGCGATCATGGCCATGCTTGCCATAATCGCGGCAACTACAAGCCCGCGATGAGAATGTTTTTCTGTCATGGATTGCCTTCAGACCAGAACCGGTCGTCGTTGATGGAAGCCTCCTCGCCTCCGACCTGTTTCTTAGACCTGCCCGATCACCACCGCAATAGGATGCCCGTCCCGACCAGTACACATTGTTGCTACCTCACTTGGATCGGGTTCGCTCAATCGACGGAAATGTTCTACCTGCTTGTTTTAGCGCACAACTTATCGGAAAACCGCTTCACACTTTGTAGAAACGCCTAACCTCTTGGAGAATGACCATGACAAACAGCACACCGCCCTATTTTCTGGAGGATACGGACGAAAGCGAAATCTCTTCCGATGTCGCAGGCATCGGCAATTTTCTGGTGACCACCCATATCCCCATACGGGCAGACGGTTCCATGGAAACCGGCGACATAACAGTCCAAAGCGAATGCACGCTGAACAGCCTCAAAGCATCGCTCGAAAAGGCTGGCAGCAGTCTGGCGAATGTTATTCACCTGACGATCTATCTGACTGACATCAATGAACGCCCCGCCTTCAACGAAGTTTATCTGCGCTTTTTCAAAAAGCCTTTTCCGGTTCGTTGCGCGGTCGGCGTCGCCGGGCTCGCCACGCCTGAAATGCGGGTCGAAGTCACGGCAATGGCCGTGCGCAATCAATAAGTTACGGAGCGGACGATCAGACGGTTTCGTTCAGCATATCCGGGCGTCGCGCACGAGCGACCCCGAGCTCAAGCAGGCTTCAGCGCACATTCTGCAAGAATTGCATATCATCATGCACTAATTTCATAACCTACTTCTTTGGGCTGCCTAGCCGTTGCTTCCGGGTTTATGCAATGCTCATGCATCAAACCAGAGGAGGGGTTCGATAAAATGAAAAAAATCATAACAATAATGGGTATCGCAGGCGCTATTCTGGCTACCGGATTCTCTGCCTATGCGGGAGAGACGCTGGATCGCGTCATGGAAAAAAAGGCCATGGTTGTCGCGACCAATGCTGGCTGGCCGCCCCAGAGCTTTCTGGATGATTCCAACAAGTTGGTAGGCTTCGACGTGGACGTGGCCAACGAGATCGGCAAGCGTCTTGGCGTCACCGTTTCCTTCGAAACACCAGACTGGGCAACATTGACAGGTGGTCGTTGGCAGGGTCGTTATGACGTTGGCGTCGGATCGGTCACGCCAACCAAAGCCCGCGCTAACGTCATCGATTTTGCTGGCATCTACTACTACAGTCCCTATGTCTATGTCGTTCATAAGGACAGCGCGGCAAAATCTGTCGCCGACCTGAAAGGCAAAATCATCGGTGTCGAGACCGCAACGACTTCAGAAGATTACGCTCGTCGGCAGTTGGAAATCGATGCCCCCGGCCTTCCCCCGATTGAGTACAAGCTCGAACCAGGCGAAATTCGCACTTTCGCAGATTCCATGCTGCCATTCGACGATCTGAGACTGGGTGATGGCGTCCGCATCGATGCAATCATCGCTCCAGAGCAAACGGCACAGAACGCCATCAAGAATGGCTACCCCGTAAAGATTATCGAAGGTGAATACGCTTTCCGTGAGCCGTTGGTGGTTATTGCCGAAAAAAACGATCCAGACTGGACAGCCAAGATTGGCGAAATCATCAAGCAGATGAAGTCTGACGGTACTTTGGCGACACTCACTGCAAAGTGGTACGGCAAAGACTACAGCGCCGACTGATATTACCCTTACATCAATATTGAAATGAGCCATCGTGACGATGGCTCATCCGATATGCTTTTCCTGGTGTTGCGATGACTTATCCGGCCACTTATTACAGCCAAACAAAGGCGGACGATTTCGCGCGTCCAACGCTTGAACGCGAAACAACAGCAGATGTCGCAGTGATTGGCGGCGGACTTGCAGGTTTGTCGGCCGCGTTGCAGATGTCGCGAGCTGGCAAGAAAGTCGTTGTCCTGGAAGCTGAAAGCATCGGCTTTGGCGCATCCGGACGCAATGGTGGATTTGTCAGCCCCGGCTTCGCGTCCGGTGGCGATGACATTGCTGCCCGCACGGGCAAGACGATTGCCAAAACACTTCATGAATTATCGATTGAAGGCGTCGAATTTGTTCGACAGAACATTGACACGCTGAAGATTGAAGAAGCCCAACTCATTCCCGGCATTATGAGCGTGCGCCGGTATGACGACGGTGAAAGCCTGAAACATTATGCCGAAGCGCTTCAACGCGATTATGGCTACAGAATAGATTTTCACCCGACAGCTGAAACGCGCAATATTCTGAATTCCAAACGCTATTTTCAATCCGTCTACGACCCTAATGCATTTCATATCCATCCGCTGAACTACTTGCGGGCGCTCGGTTGCGAGATAGAGCGGCTCGGCGGACGGATATTCGAGAACAGCCGCGTACTCCAATTGCTCGACCACAATGATGGCAAGCTTATAAAAACAGCCCGCGGGCAGGTCAAAGCGGGCAAAATACTGATCACCACAGGTGGCTACACCGATGGGCTCGTCAGCCAGATCAGACGGGCCTATCTGCCCATTGCCACCTATGTGATGGTGAGCGAAGAAGCGCCCGAACTGATCGCGTCGGCGATCCGCACCACGGCCGCGATTGGTGATAACCGTCGTGCCGGTGACTACTACCGTGTAATCGATGGTGGTCGCAGGCTTTTATGGGGCGGACGCATCACGACGAGAGCAGCCGATACGCCCGGCGTAGTCCGTGAATTGCGCAACGAAATGGTTGGAACCTACCCTCAGCTTGCTTCACTGAAGACAGAGTTGGCATGGTCGGGCCTGATGTCCTACGCCAGACACTTGATGCCCCAGATCGGTCAATTGGACCGCGCTACATGGTACTGCACAGCCTTCGGGGGGCACGGGCTGAACACAACCGCGATCGGCGGAAAGATCGTGGCCGAAGCCATTTGCGGACAGAGTGACCGCTACAAACTCTTCGAAAAATTCGGGCTGGTCTGGGCCGGAGGCGCCGCAGGTCTCGCAGCCGCCCAGCTAACCTATTGGAAACTGCAGATGCAGGATTGGCTTGCGGAGCGAAAGGCAAGCTGACAGGGGAGAGAACATGCTCGGGAGGTTTTTTCTGACGCGGCCCGAGGCCGCTAAACGTACTGTCCAGATAGCGTTCTTTGTTATCCTGACAGCACTCTTCTGTTTCATGAATATCCGGTTCTCCGGCATAACAAACTGGCTTGGCATCGACCCGAAAGTCGCAAAAGCCGGCTTCACCAAGGCGACGCTAATCTCCTCGATACTGCTTAGCATCGTCATCTTCGCGAATTGGAGTTTCCTGAGACTTTTTCCGCGTTGGGCGCAGATCACGGCAATATGGCTGGAACTGTTCCTGCTGCTGATGATCTTCTTCTATTCATTCGATCTCTCATTTGATTTTATCGCAAGAAAGATCGGATTTCTGATCAGCCAGGGTGTCGTCACGACGCTTTATATTTCCGCAGCCTCGATATTCTTCGCAACCATTCTGGCTCTGATCGGTGCGGTGGCCAAGCTTTCTAAGAATGGCCTCATCTACGGCCTGGCGACGTTCTACACTTCGCTTTTTCGTGGCCTGCCATTGTTGATGCAGATCTACATTATCTACCTTGGACTGCCGCAGGTGGGCTATGTCATCGGACCTATTCCCGCCGGTATTCTGGCGCTGTCCCTATGCTACGGCGCCTATATGACGGAAATCTTCCGCGCAGGCATTGAGAGCATTCCCCGCGGGCAGCAGGAGGGCGCATATGCGTTGGGTCTAGGGCCCTCGCAAACCATGTGGCTGGTCACGCTTCCTCAAGCGATGCGCATCATAATTCCGCCAACCGGCAACCAGTTCATCGCGATGCTCAAGGACTCGTCTCTAGTCTCCGTCATCGGCGTTTGGGAACTCATGTATCTTGCCCGTACCCAAGGTCAGACCGAATTCCGGCACATCGAAATGCTCATCACCGCATCGATGATCTATTGGGCCCTGTCCATCGTTCTGGAATATGGTCAGGCCAAACTCGAAGCTCGCTTCAAGCGTTCCATCGCGCGTTAAGCGCGATGGAAATCCACTTCTCATTCGGTCGCCCCGACAAGGGGGACATGCTGATAAATGACAAGCAGAGCGATCATGGACAAGCGTCACGAAATTCTGTTCGAGCCGATCAAGATTGGCCCTGTTACGACGAAGAACCGCTTTTATCAGGTTCCGCATTGTAGCGGCATGGGTCATCGTTATCCCGAGCACGATCTGCGGCTGCGTGAAATGAAAGCGGAGGGCGGCTGGGGTGTCGTTTCCACACAGGAAACCGAAATCCATCCGACGTCAGATATCACGCCATCCAATCAGGGCCGCATATGGGACGAGAAAGACGCCGACCGTCTCCAGAAGCTGACTGAGGCCGTCCACCAGCATGGTAGTCTCGCTGCAATCCAGCTTGTGCATAATGGTATCCACGTCTCCAACCGTTTGACCAGACTGGCGCCGCTCGGTCCCATGGACATGATTGTCGATGTGGAGGACCCAGTTCAGGCAAGAGCCATGGACAAAGCTGACATCGCCCGGTTTCGCAAATGGCATCGCGATGCCGCACTTCGCGCCAAACGGGCCGGTTTCGATATTATCTATGTCTATGCGGGTCACGACATGACCTTACTGCAGCATTTTCTGCTGCAACGCTACAATACCCGCACGGATGAATATGGCGGGTCGTTCGAAAACCGCTTGCGATTGTTCCGCGAGGTTCTGGCCGATACGCGCGACGCTGTCGGCGACAAATGCGCAATCGCAGTCCGCTTTGCGGTTGAGGAGTTTCTGGGCGACCAGGGCATCCAGCACAATGGTGAAGGTCGGGACGTCATTGCCGCTCTCGCCGATGAACCCGATCTTTGGGATGTAAACCTGTCCGGCTGGTCCAACGACAGCCAGACGTCGCGCTTTTCGCAGGAAGGCTTTCAGGAGCCTTACATCTCATTTGTGAAATCACTCACCAGCAAACCAGTTGTGGGTGTTGGTCGCTATACCTCACCGGATACCATGGTACAGGCCATCCGCTCCGGTGTTCTGGACCTCATCGGCGCAGCCCGTCCGTCAATCGCCGATCCATTTCTGCCCGAGAAAATCCGGAGCGGTCGCATCGACGACATTCGCGAATGCATTGGCTGCAATATATGCACGGCCAGCGACAACACCGTTGCACCATTGCGATGCACGCAAAACCCGACGATTGGCGAAGAAGCGCGCAAGGACTGGCATCCGGAGAAAATCAGCAGGTTGCAGGCCACCGAGAAAGTTTTGGTGGTCGGCGGAGGACCAGCCGGTCTGGAAGCCGCTCGCGCCATGGCCGAGCGCGGTGCAGAAGTCATCATAGCCGAAAAGCATACCCATTGGGGTGGGCGCGTCACGGAGGAAGCGGCCCTCCCCGGGCTGGCAAGCTGGGCGCGTGTTCGCGATTGGCGCATGATGCAATTGCAGCGCGCGACCAATGTGGAGATGTATCTCGACAGCCAACTCGATGCCGACGAGATTCTGACTTACGGAATCCCGCATGTGGTGCTGGCCACCGGAGCGCACTGGCGCGCGGATGCAGTCGGTCGCTCGCATCGGCAACCTCCGGAAACACTGGAAGGACGCACGCTGAGCGTCAACGCTATCCTGAAAGACAAAACATCACTCGATGCGTGCCACGGACCTCTGGTGATATTTGATGATGATCGTTACTATCTCGGATCGGTTCTGGCCGAGCTGGCCGTGAGCCGCGGTATTGATACGACATTGGTCACGCCAGCGCCGATCGTGGCTCCCTGGACGGAACACACGCTTGAACAATCAAAAATTCAAACAAGATTGATAGAACTGGGTGTCAGGATAATCCCGCTGCATAAGCTCGCAAGACAAACATCGGACAGTCTGTCGGTCGCATGTGTCTATTCCGGCAGGGAAACCGAGGTTCCATGCAGCACACTGGTACCAGTGACCAGCCGCCATCCCAACAACACGCTGCAAGCTGCTTTGGAAGCCCGCAAAAATGACTGGCAAGATGCGGGCGTGATATCCGTCACGGCGATTGGCGACTGTTACGCACCATCTATCATCGCAGCTGCGGTCTATAGCGGCCATTATTACGCCCGTAATTTTGGCGCACAGGCCCCGGAAAATATGGATATGTATCGATAAAGACCCATCCGGTCGGCCAGCGTTCTGTTGATAGGCGAGGCTCGAACAGGTGTAACGGCGCAGGCGTTCGGACCGTCAAACAGCAGCTATCAACGGGTGGCTCCTGTGACCTTTAGTCTGGACGAACCAAGAGCTTGAATCTGACTCACCATGGCATGCGATTGGTCTCGCATCGCCGATGGTGTCATGCCGAAGTGCTGGCGAAACACCCGATTGAAATAGGAAAGATCGCCAAAGCCAACCTCGTAAGCAATTGAACTGATCGAGCGATTGTTATGTCGTGAAACACGCAGTCGGGCCATATCCAGTCGACGCTCAAGCACGTAACGGGAGAACGTCGTATTCTCAGCCTGAAAAAGCTTTTGGACCTGACGGGCAGTAACGCCAAACCTTGCGGTAACCGTACCAAGATCGAAGGTTGCATCCGACAGACCAGTCTCGATGAAAGCTTTGATCTGCGAAAGGTTCAGACCTGAGCGATGTTTACGGTGATCGTCCCGGAGAAACTCCAGAACCATTGGCAACACCTGTCGGAAGTGCGCCGCGATCATCTCGGCTTCGCCGGGCGCGTGCGTGCCTCGCATAAGCAGATAGGCACCATGCGTAATAAGGAGCTTTAATGGTGGATAGGCCTTCGGTATTGGGCGCATCAAAAAGTTTTTCACGGCCTGTTTTGAGACCGGAAAATAGCTCACAGGCAAACGTCCACAATCGACACGTCCGCCTTCAGGGAGCCACCATTCATACGCCTTGTCCGGCGACAGAAAAACTACGTCACCCGGCAACAGGTTCAATGTCTCACCGGATTGTCGGATGCGAAGCGCTCCTTCCATGCTTCGCACCATAAGCAATTGATCGGCCGAGCATCCGCCTTTACCCCGGATCAATATCTCGCAACTCGGAAAATAGCAGGTCATGATCCGGAGCGGATCTACCGAGCAGTAAATACCCCGGACAGCACCCTGTGCAGTTGCGCCCACGACCAGCGAGACATCTCCCACAATCTCAGTGAGCGCCGAAGCACAGAGTTTGCAGTCGGTTTCATTCCCGATATCGGCAATATGAAAGTGCTGCGGAACTATCGTTTCGATCTGCTTAGACGGAATCATGATGCATCCTTGCAACACGGGTAAATGACCAACGGTCAGTTCGTCCTGGTCCTATCAATTTTCGCCAGGAACCAAGCCGAACGCACAGGCCACCCTATAAAGTTGACAATAATAATCTAGTTTAAACGACTTTCGCGGAGACGGCCAGTCCTGTCTCCGTCGAATGAAGGCGGGACGACAAAAGGAGACCTTCATGGATCACCCTCATGACCAGGCACCATGTCCTTTGCGTCCAGGGGCGACTGTAACAGATTGATGGAAAACCGACGCCACGGATTGGCCATCCATCGGATTCCATTGACTATTCTCACTTGGGGAAAAACATGAACAGGCAATTCATAGTCCTGCTGCTCTCAGGCTGCGGATTTACGACGGCAGCGTTTGCACAGGAAACTGCAGGCAACGACGCAGGGGTTACGCGGCTGGACCAGATTATCATCACCGCCGGACGCAATGAGAGCTCAATTGCCGCTGTTGCTCAATCCGTTCAGGTGATTGATCGGGAACAAGTCGAAGAAGCGATGCGAATCTCGCCGAATGCCAGCGACTTGATTTCGCGCCTGGTTCCCGGTTTCGCACCAAGCAACCAGACCATATCCGGCGCGTCGGAAACATTTCGTGGTCGCAGCGTTCTGATCATGGTGGACGGTGTGCCCCGCAACACGCCACTGCGCGACCTGTCACGCATCCTGTCGATGATCGATCTCAATTCTGTTGAACGCATTGAGGTCGTGAACGGAGCTTCAAGCCTCTACGGTGCCGGCGGGACAGGCGGAACGATCAATTTCATCACCAAGCGGGGCACCAGCGACAAGCCGACCGTCACGGTACGCACCGGCCTTTCCGGCTACACGGAAAACCTTGGCAAATCGACCGCGCCGGAAACGAGCATCTCCATTGAGGGTCGAAAAGACAAGCTCGACTATTACTTCTCCGGAACCGGCGATTGGACCCGCCGCACCTATGACGGACATGGCAATGAAATGCCATCCGACGCCATGCTTGGACAAGGTGGCGGCGACAGGACGGTCAACGGCAATTTCTTCGGTGTCGTAGGCTATGAAAGCGGTCCGCGCCGGTTTGAAGTCAGCTTTGACTGGACCTACGCCAAGCAGAAGCCGGAATGGTTCACCAACTACACGACGAACCCGGTTTCACCGAGATTCGGTTCAGCCTACACCGGCGAACCACTTCGCGAGGATTCCAAGTATCTGACTGCAAAATATACCGATCAGGATTTTGCACTCGGCAATCTCGAAGTGAAGGCTTTCTATAACAAGATCTTCAAACAGTCCCCGTTCACCGAACTTTCGGCTGTGAACACTCAGGTCTATTATTCGGGAAATCCCCGACAGCCGACCGCATGGTTCAACCAGTCGAAATATGACTTCGACCGGACAGGCGTGAACATGACCATCACGACACCGATGGATTTCATCACCAATGGCAGCAAGCTGACCTGGGGTGTGGATTACGCTTACGACAAGGTGGCGCAGACCCTGCTGAACGACGAAGATGCTATCGCCCCGATGACGCAGAATTCCATCGCAGCTTTTGCGCAGGCCGAAGTTCCAGTCACGGAACGGTTCCGTTTGCAGGGCGGCGCGCGTTTCGATCAGTTCTACCTCGATGTGAATGATTTCACGCGGCCTACAGCAGTTGCCTGGCCTGCGCGGTCACTGGCGAATATCTATCCGGCGATCAGCGTTCTTGGTGGTTCGTTTGACTACAACGCATGGACCTTCAACGCTGGAGCGGTGTACGACGTCACGGAAGAGGTGCAGGCCTTCGGTAATTTCTCGCAAGGCTACAGCCTTACGGATATCGGCGCATTTACACGCCGCGCGGGTGTCAATTCACTTGCCGAAATCTGTGATGCCTACGGCTCGATAGCTGCCATCTATGGCTGCCGCGGCACGCCTGACTACACGATCAGCTATGCCGACATCGCGCCAAAGCCTCAGCTGGTCAACACTTATGAAGTGGGTCTGCGCGGCGATTGGGGCGATCTTCGCAGCACGGTGAGCAGCTATATTTCCACCTCCAAGGATGGTGTGAACTATGATATCGCGGCAAACCGCGTAAGCCAGCAGAAGGAACGTATCTGGGGCGTGGAGGCACGAGCCGACTACGACATCAATTCGATGTTCACCATCGGCGGTCTGGTTGCCTATCAGGAAGGCAAATATGACGCCAACCGGGATGGCAGCATCGGTTCGGACGAATACCTTCCCAATAACCGTATTCCAACCACATGGAAGGGGCTTGCCTATACCACAGTGTCGTTCGAAGGCGGGTACAAGGTCCGGGGGGAAGTTGAATATTTCTCGGGTCGCGACCGTATCAAGGGTCAGCAGATAGACGACGCTACATTGGTGAATATGGCGTTCTCGAAAACCTTCGAGAACGGCAGCGAAGCAAGCCTCGCCGTCCGCAACGTCTTCGACACCTATTATATCAACCCCACGGCAACAGCCACGCGTAACGCACCTGTAGCAGGGCTGGGGCGCAGCGTTTTCCTTTCCTATAAAGTGACGTTCTAAGGCAGAGCCGGGCGATGAAGATGCTTTTCAGCACCACGGCCTGCCTGGCAGGCCCGCACTCTCACAAGGGCAATCGATGATGACGATTGCCCCCTCTTCCATCGCCCGTCCCTCATCACGGAAACGGTTGTTCTGTGTCCTTGCAGGGCTCTATCTGGCTCAGGGCATTCCGACCTATCTGTTTGCTGCCGCCCTGCCTCCCATCTTGCGGGAACAGGATGTGTCACGCACCGCTATCGGCATGTTTTCCATTCTGCTTCTGCCCATGGTCCTGAAGTTTGCATGGGCACCTTTGGTCGACCGCTTCAGACCATGGGCACGTTCTCACCGGGCTGGCTGGGTCGTGCTTACGCAAAGCGGGATCATCGCGGCCATAGTGTGCCTCATCCCGCTGGGTCCGGATAATGTCACCGGAATTTTCATTGTCGGCTTCATTGCCTCTCTTTTGCTTGCCACTCAGGACATAGCGACCGATGGCTATGCTGCAAAATATCTCGACGAGGCAGACAGACCTCTCGGCAACGCCATCCAGGGCGGTGCGGTCGCTTTCGGCGTTCTGATCGGCGGAACGCTGGGACTGGTTCTTTATCACCACGCAGGCTGGGCGATCATGCTTGGCACGATTGCATTTCTTTCGCTCATTCCTTTGATCGCCGCCTTATCGATGCGGGAAAACGACCCCGCACCTTTGCTCGACGGGCGGGCTCTTTCACGTCCCTCGATCATGCATTTCCTACGCCGCGCCGAAGCACGGCAGATTCTGTGGATTGCACTGATCTATCGGGCAAGCGAAGGGCTGATGAAAGCCATGGAGGGACCCTATCTGGTGGATGCGGGCGTTCCGCTCGACGTGATCGGCTATCTGTCAGGTGCCGCCGCCGCAACCGCAGGCATTGCCGGTTCTGCCATCGCCGCCGTTCTTCTTCGTCGCAATGGTGTCGCCGCAGTGCTTGGGCTTCTGGGGAGCTTGAGAACAATCTGCTTCCTACTGTTCACCCTGCATGCTTTCGGCGCACTGGGTGGAATCTGGCCGCTTTACGGGGCATCGGCATTTCAGACGATCATCCGGTACATGGAGATCGTTGCGCTCTACAGCCTTTTCATGAGCGTCACATCGCCCGATCAGCCTGGAACTGATTTTACGATCCTCGCCTGCGCACAGATTGTTGTCTATCTGGCTGGTTCTATGGTTTCAGGCATCCTTGCAGATCGTCTGGGCTACGGCCCTCTCTTCGCTCTGGCCGCAGTGCTTTCGGGGCTGGCCGTTCTCGCCACAATTAGGATGCTCAAGACACTACCGAGGACAGGCGTTGATGCCATTGGCAGGCGGCCGTCATGATCCAGCATCCCTCTTGTTCTTCATGTATCTCGGGCCTTCATCGAGAAGGCGAGAAGCGCTGCCATGCCAGCAAGGATCGCGCTGACAAAAAGCGGTGCCTGCGCAGAGACTGTAAAAAGATAGCCGCCGGAGATCGCGCCCGCTCCTTGGCCAAGTACGTGAGCACTTGCAAGCCAACCAGCCGCAGCCCCCTGTTCTCCCTGTTCCATCCGTCCGGTGAGCCATCCAAGATAGTTGGGCGTGGCAATCGCCATTCCTACTCCGGCCATCACCAGTCCGCAGAGATTCACATATGCGAGGGGTACCGCCACGAGCAGGACACCAGCAGCCAGCAGAACTGTACCGAGGATAACGCAGGTTCCATTGTCGAGCCGCAACCGGGGAATGACCAGTATCTGCGTTGCGATCATCGCAAGCGCCACAACAATCAGCGTGATCCCCGCAGCAGCGGTTGCCTCGGCCGGACCAACGGCAAGATGCAGTTGCAGCAGCGGTCCGAGGATCATCTGAACATGTCCGAAGGACATCGTGACCAGAAATCCAAGTCCGAGGAATGGCAGCAGGCGTCCGTCGAGTGGAGAAAGATATGCCCGACTATCGGAACGCGGACCAGCTTTGCCGACAGTGTCGTTTGCAGCAGGCGCCAGCAGGAGACTGAGCGGACTTGCAACGAGCAGCATAAGTGGCAGAAGCGGCATGACACTGGCGGTCACTGCCGCAGCGGAACCCAGAATGCGGCCAATGCTGAGCCCGGCGCTGAGCCGTGCCAAGGCAACGGTGCGCTCCTTTTGCGGCAACAATCCGGAAATCCAGGCTTGAGCAATCGGCATAATTCCAGCGGATGCTGCCCCATAGACGAGGCGCGATACTACGAGCAAACCGAGAGCCGGCACATAGGGCAGCGGGCCCACCACCATCAGCGCCAGAAAGATGAGTTGTGCCAGCAGAAGTACGAGCCCCAGCCAATACAGCGCGCGCCGCGCTCCAATTCGAGCGCCGAGCATTCCACACAAGGGAGCGCTGGCAACGAAGGCCACGGCACCAAGCCCCGCTGTAAGACCGATCTCACCTGTTTGCAGACCCGTCGCAGTCGCGATGAGAGGGACAAGAGCAATGAATGCTGTCTGATTAAAACCGATAGTCGAAACGGCAATCGAAAGACGAGAGGACATTTTAAGCGCCGTATCATCGAAACCCATGGAAATCACCGCATGTTTAATTTTCTATATCGGTAGCAATGTCTGCATAGTATGTAAATAAAAAATCATAACTATTTCGGAGAAGCGAAATGAATATAGTAATTAATACAAATTACCTCGCTGTATCGGAAAGTATATTTATAAATTCTCTGAAACGAGAATGGAAAAATTGGGAAATAGTGGATGGACCCCCATCACCTGCTGGAGGTACAACAAAAAAATACTTACTTCTGAAGCTTCCGGCATCAGATATCGAGGTCAGGGTGCCTGTGACTTTCTGGTCGCTCGCCGGATATCATTGCTTCGGCGCGCCTATGTGGAAATCCAATGGCGACCGGTTGGAACCTATAAGTTTGCCAGAACTCGCGCTCCTGCTTCTCAAAGAAAATGAGATCGGCGGCAGCGTTTCACCCAATGCGAAACTACTCTTCCAGCAAAGAGTGCTGGACAGCACGCGCTCAATTACCGACCTCCTCCGGGAAACCGCCGATGAACGACCTTTTGTTGAATCAGACCCTGATTTCATCACGGCCGAAAAAGCGTTGCGGTTCGGTCATGCGGTACATCCGTTTCCACGCAGCCGGGATGAATTCACCGATGAAGACAACCGCCGGTTTGGCCCGGAATATGGCAATGCCTTTGCTTTGCGGTGGTGGGCTGTCGAACCAGAACTGCTGGCACAGGGAGCGGCTGATGGCTTCGACGTTGCCGAAGCTATAGTATCCATTGCGTCGGATTCTCGACTGATTGAAAAAGCGGCCGGGCGACCGCTCATTCCGTTGCACCCATGGCAGGCGTCTCGCCTGTCGCTACGCCCGGATATCCAGCAACTGGAACGTCAGGGCAAGTTGATCGATCTCGGCAGCAGCGGCCCTGACTGGCGCGCGACAAGCTCGTTGCGCGCGATATATTCTCGCGAGAGCGACTGGATGCTCAAATTTTCGCTCAGCCTCCGGCTTACCAATTCGCGCCGCATCGTAGAACCAAGCGAATGCCTGCGGGGCATTAACGTCCATCGGCTCGTAACGGGAACAATCGGCAAGGCCCTGAAAGAACGTTTTCCGGATTTTCACATTATGGGTGAACCCGGCTGGATATCTCTGCGTTTGCCGGACGGCTCCATCAACAATGAAACGATTACAGTTTTCCGGGAAAACCCGTTTCGCGGTGAGCAGCAACCGCACGCGGCCGTTCTTGCAGCGCTTTGCGAACGTCACCCGGATGGGAATGGAAGCCATGTCGCAGACCTCATACGCCGGATCGCCGCGTCGGAGGGAGCCCCAGAGACTGATGTAGCGAAGCGCTGGTTCGAACGCTTTCTGGATGTTGCCATTGCGCCTTTCATGATTGCCCAAGGCGATTACGGCCTGCTTTTTGGCGCTCATCAGCAGAATCTCGTTCTTGGCCTCCAGGACGGTTGGCCGAATGCGCTCTATTTCCGTGATTGCCAGGGTACAGGTTACGTCCGCTCTTTCTTGCCGTTTCTGCGCGAACATCTGCCTGAGGCAGGTGCTGCTACCGACCATGTCTTCGGCAGTGACGAAGCTGCTCAACTGATTGGATACTATCTGTTCATCAACGGCGTTTTCGCACTTATCGCCGCGCTGGGCTCGGCGCGTTTCATTGATGAAAATGAACTTTTTGCGGCCCTGCAACGCTTTCTGGAACGGCTACACAAGCGGCCTGTGCGGGACAAGACCGCGCTGGATTATCTCCTTCACAGCCCCACGCTGGTTGCCAAGGGAAATTTCATGATCTCGGCTGGAAACGTCAATGAAAACACCGACGTGACCGATCCCCTCGCCTCCTACATCCAGTTTCCCAACCCCATTTCGACACGGTGAAGCCATGAATGTTCAAACGAAGAGTAGTGACTATCAACGCCTTTCGCCACACGCGGAAATAGGTGGTGAATTATCCTGGCATTATTGCGCGACGAATTCCGAGCGGCTTGCGGCAAGGCTGGACAAGAGTGGACGTATATTCCTGTTCGGAGAAGCCGGAGCGTTTCGCGCCGAAGCAAGCCTCACCTTCGACCGGCAGACAATCGCACTGCAAGATGTGAGGCTCGATCCTTTGCATAGCGATGCGACCATGCTGCTTGCAGCCCTGTTGGATGCCGTCTTTCTGCGTTTTCCCGACATTGCGGCTTTGACGCTACCACCAGCCAGCGAACTTGCTCCAGTCAGCGCCTTGGCTCTGCGGGAAGTCGAAGGTTTGGCCGTAGTGGATCGCTGTGTGTTACACCAGTTGCCGTTGCTGTGGCGCAAACAGGCTGCCCATATGCCTTATCCCAGCATCCGATCGGCACTCGGTCCCGCCGACCGGCTGCCATTGCTTCGTCCTCCCCGTCCATCCGGCATATTTTACGAACGCTGGATACCTGATCTGAACAAGACAGTTTCCTTCCGCCCCATCGATCGTCGTACGGATCTAGACTTGTTCTACGGCTGGATGAATCAGGGACGCGTCTCCTTTTTCTGGGAGCTGGCGCAAAGTCCAGAGGCACTTGAGACCTACCTCGCAGATCAGGAGCGGGACCCGCATATCTTTGGTGTCATCGCGAATTTTGATAACGAGCCGACCGGCTATTTCGAATTCTATTGGGCACGTGAAGACCGTCTCGGTCCACATTATGAGAGCGAAGATTTCGATCGCGGCTGGCATGGCCTGATTGGCAATCCTCGGCACCTCGGCCGCCCCAAGACGCTCGCGCTTTTCCGCTCGGTCACCCACTATCTTTTCCTTGACGAGCCTCGAACGCAACGCATCGTTGGCGAGCCACGGGCATCCCACCAGAAGATGCTCAGCTATTGCGCAGACGTAGCCTATGACAAGGTGAAGGAATTCGATTTTCCTCACAAGCGCGCCGCTCTGGTGTGTTGTGAACGGGACCGCTTCTTCAAGGAGGTGCCGTTATGAACCGTCAACCAGTCTCCGGGGCTCTTCTTGGCCCGCTTCCGGGCCGCAAAGCGGTTGACGACGAGATATGGGGAATAGTGAACCGAACAGCTATTGCCAAAGCCATCTCGGAACTGTCGTATGAGGAAGGCTTTGCGCCTGTCGCCTTGAACAAGGCTGAAACGATGTGGACGCTGACGCTTGGCGATGCTGTTTCCTATCGTTTTGAAGCACGCCGTCGCATCTGGGGACAGCTGCATATCGATCCGAAAAGCCTCGTGCGGGCGACATCGACAGAAGAAGCTGTGGCAAATGACGCGGTCGGCTTCCTCGCCGAGGCGCGTGATGTTCTGGACATTTCACCAGCCACTTTCTGCACGTATGCAAAGGAGCTTTACAACACGCTGATGGCGGACGCCCGTATCGTGGCACGCCGTGCCGCTTTCGATGCAAGCGAGCTGGCTGGCCTGTCCGACACGGAACTGCAAACACTCCTCGACGGTCATCCCAAGGCGCCGGCAAACAAGGGACGGCTGGGTTGGGGATTGCAGGATAGCGAAACCTACGCACCGGAATTCGATGCACCGATCCAGCTTTTCTGGCTCGCCGCCGCGCGCAACCATTGTCAGCTTGCACTTGCACATGATCTTACAGAGCCTGCGTTGCTAGCCGAATGCCTCGGCACAGGAGAACGACACAATCTGCTTGCTGCGATGAGTGACGTGGGCATTAGCCTTGACACGCATATGCTGCTGCCCGTCCATCCCTGGCAATGGCAATCGATGATTGTCAGCCAATATGCCAGCGAGATTGCTGCCGGGCGACTGGTACCGCTTGGTTGTTTCGGCGATACCTACATTGCGCAACAGTCCCTGCGAACACTTGCCAATCAGGTTCGCGGGCGCGCGCTTCATGTCAAATTGCCGCTTACCGTCCTGAATACGTCTGCCTGGCGTGGCGTTCCCGGAAAATATATGCGGATCGGACCGGCGCTGTCTCACTGGCTCGCGGAAACAGCCAAGAGGGATTCGGCGCTGAAAAACGTCCGGATTCTGCAGGAAGTCGCCGGTGCGTTTTACCCTCATCCGCACTTCGCAACACTGAAAGGCGCGCCCTATCAGTTTTGCGAGATGCTGGGGGCCATCTGGCGGGAGAGTCCGGAAAAGCACTTGCCGCACGGTTGGCGCCCCATGATGATGGGAGCACTGGCGCAGTCTGATAATGCGGGGCGTCCTGTTATAAGCGCCCTGATCGAACGATCCGGCCTGTCCCATGATCAATGGCTCGAACGTCTCTTCGAGGCAATCGCGGTCCCGCTCTACCATTTCTTATGCTGCTATGGAGTTGGCTTCATTGCGCATGGCCAGAATATCACGCTTCTTCTGGACGGCGACATTCCTGCCGGTGTGGCGATCAAGGATTTTCAAGGTGACACCGATCTGATTGACCAAGAGTTTCCGGAGCTGGCAACACTCCCCGCAGATGTAAAGGCGACGTTGAAACGTCGACCGGCTCCCCATCTGCAGCAACATCTCCAGACAGGACATTTTGCGAGCGTACTACGGTTTCTTTCCGAAGCACTGGTCGCTCACGATAGCTATCCCGAATTATCGTTCTACACAAGCCTCTCAGCCCGGTTGAGGTTTTATCAGCAAAGCCATCCGGAACTGGCCGAGCGATATAAAATTTTTGATCTGTTTCTTCCGAAAATACCGCGCATAGCGATTAATCGCGTTCGTCTTGCGATCGGCTATGGCGACACCAATGAGCGGCCTGTTCCCGCTCTTGGTACCGAGTTGAACAATCCTCTTTACCTCGCGGAAATGGCGTCTTTCTCCTCCCAGAGGGCGCAAACTTATATCAATGAAGGAGTTTCAGTATGACACATTCCATTCTTGATCTGTGCGGAATTGGCGTTGGTCCATTCAATCTCAGTCTGGCGGCGCAGCTGGATTCAATCAACGGCGTAAATGTCCAATTTTTTGATCGCAAACCCAAATTCGACTGGCACCCGGGCATGATGCTGCCCGGTGCCGAACTCCAGACCTCCTTCATGAAGGATCTGGTTACAGCCACTAATCCGACGAGCCCGTGGACATTTGCAGCCTATCTGGTCGCCCATAAGCGGTTCTATGAGTTTCTCAACGCTGACTACGACGCCATCCCCCGCAAGGAGTTTGCGCGGTATCTGTCTTGGGCTGCAGGGAATATTCCGAGCCTGAACTTTGGTCAGAATATCCGCGAGATCACTTTTAGCGGCAATCATTTCCAGCTGGCCTTCGATAATGAGGTCCGAACGGCCCGCAATCTGTCCCTCGGTGTGGGGTTGAAACCCTATGTACCTGAATGGGCCAGATCGGTGATTGGCGATCGTGCATTCCATTCAAGCGAAGCCGTACAGAAACTGGACACGCTGAAAGGCAAGAGGATTGTAGTTATCGGCGGAGGGCAAAGCGGCGCGGAGATATTCCAGCATCTGCTGGAACGCAGAGATTCCGACAACGAGATCAGCTGGATCAGCAGGCGACCGAACTTTCAGCCGCTTGATGACTCACCGTTCACCGACGAGCATTTCACCCCGCAATACGTGGCCGAGTTTCATCAGCTTGCCGAGCCGCGACGGCACGCGATCGTCGAGCATCAAAAGCTCGCAAGTGACGGTATTTCTGCGTCGACAATCAGGGCCATATATCGACGTCTCTACGAACAGCGTCATCTGGACGGCGATGCGCTACGGGCGACCTTGCTTCCATACCGGGAAGTTCTTGACCTCAAGCAGGATGGCGCAAGCCTGTCGATCGTGATGCGCAACGGTTTCGATGGCACGATCGAGATGCTCAGCGCCGATCATCTGATCTTTGCCACGGGCTACAAATTTTCACTACCTGAATGCCTCTCTGCAATCCAGGATCGACTATCGGCTGTAGAGGGCAGATCTTTGCGTGTCGGCGCAGATTTTGCTCTCGACTGGAACGGGCCTGCTGACCGCCGGATTTTTGTACTCAACGCAGGCAGGCTTTGCCATGGCATCGCAGAACCACAATTGAGCCTGATGGCCTGGAGAAGCGCTGTCATCACAAATGCGCTTCTAAAACGCGCGCATTTCGATCTGGAATTTCCCGATACCGCTTTCCGCTGGACGTCAGGCAACCTTGATTTGAACCGCTCGGCATCCGGAATATCTTGAAGCCACACTCATCAGCCTAACCCGCGCCAACACATCCACCGGGGTTACACCATGCAGCTCCGGTGGATTGAGAATTACGCTAGCATCTTGCTGCCCACCCTTGGGGTTATGAGCGCGCTGCGATGCGTGCGTATAGAACTCGCTTCCGTGCATCGATATTAGGTCGAACGGTCTTCTGCGAGAAGCCGGAGCCAGTTCGCAAAGATACGAACATCGGTTATGCTTGAGAGATTTCGTGTATTTTTGTGGGAATTTGGTTGCGGGGGCAGGATTTGAACCTGCGGCCTTCAGGTTATGAGCCTGACGAGCTACCGGGCTGCTCCACCCCGCGCTATGGGTGTTTTGTATGTATTTGAGAAGATGATTTGATTTGTGTTCTT